>JACCDI012045575.1_pt1 | contig 20000 bp, 20 predicted proteins | sample 7442791 | NCBI WGS metagenome assembly JACCDI01 (sample SAMN15323434, study PRJNA562643) | freshwater metagenome | isolation source: river surface water | place: USA:Blue River Watershed | collected 2017-08-15
TGGTTGAACCATAAAAACCTGCACCTACAACGGTGACTTTCTTTGCCATGGCGATTCCTTTGAGCGTATTAAGGTTTATCTTGATATCGAGAGAACTCTACAACCCCTTGGGAAGGGCGATTGCCAGCCCGAATAGTAGGAGAGCGATCGCCAGCGGTAAGTAGCGCTCAATTTTGCGTTGGTTCCACTGTGCAAGAGCAATCACGGCAGTACCGGCTGATATCGCCAATGCGCCTGATCGAACGAACCCTGCTACACCAAGAATAACTCCGAGTGAAATTGCGATGTATGCCAAGCGAAATTGAAGTCGGTTTATTGCTCGCATGCATCAACCACATTCATCAAGAGCATGGCGCGAGTCATTGGCCCAACTCCACCTGGCATCGGAGCAACAAATGCCGCAACATCACTTACGGAAGGATCAACATCACCAAGTAATCCTTGAGCAGTCCGTGAAATACCAACATCGATGACGGTTGCACCTGGCTTGATGAACTCTGCCTTTAAGAAATGTGCCTGCCCGATTGCCGCTACGACAATATCTGCACGCTTGGTATGGGCTGCTAGATCTTTAGTTCCTGTATGCGTGAGTGTGACAGTTGCATTTTCCTGCTTACGAGTAAGTAGTAGTCCAAGTGGTCTACCTACGGTTAATCCTCGTCCGATGACAACAACTTCGGCACCAGCAAGTGGAATTTTGTAATGGTTAATGAGTTCAACAATTCCGCGCGGAGTACACGGCAACGGTCCTGGATAACCAGCCACAAGTCTTCCCAAATTAATTGGATGCAGACCATCTGCATCTTTAGCTGGATCAATTGCCTCCAGAATTGTCTGGGTATTTATTGCATGAGGAAGTGGCAGTTGCACGATGTAGCCTGTGCATTCTTTGGCAGAGTTAAGATCCTTTATTGCCGACAGAACGTCTGCTTGAGTTGCGTTCTGCGGCAAATCCACGCGAAGAGAATTAATGCCGACCTCTTGGCAGTCGCGATGTTTACCGCTGACATATGAATGCGAACCAGGGTCATCTCCAACCAGCACCGTGCCAAGTCCGGGAGTGATGCCACGGGATTTGAGGGCTGATGTGCGCTGCGCTAAAGCACCTTTTATTGAGGCAGCCAGAGACTTTCCGTCCAGAATTTGTGCGCTGCTCATATCCACATCCTATTGCGTGCGTTACGCGTGTGAGAAATGTCGAGTGCCGGTAAAGAACATAGCAACACCGGCCTGTTCTGCAGCGGCAATGACTTCTTCGTCACGCACGCTGCCACCTGGTTGAACAATTGCAACTACCCCTGCAGCGGCGAGAATTTCCAGTCCATCTGCAAATGGGAAGAAGGCATCAGATGCTGCAACGCTATTGCGAACACGATTGCCAGCTCGATTTACTGCAAGTCGTGCCGAATCGACCCGATTGACTTGACCCATTCCAATGCCAACTGCAGCACCGCCTTGTGCCAGCAAAATAGCATTACTCTTGACTGAGCGAACCGCGCGCCAAGCAAAGTGCAAATCAGCAAGTACTTCTGAAGATAACGCTGCACCCGTTACTTGTTTCCAATTATTTACATCATCACCATCTGCGTTAATGAGATCTGTTTGCTGTACAAGCGCTCCGCCGGAGACGGGTCGAATCTCGAGCGGTGAAATTCGATTGATGGGGCAGGTCAAAATTCGAATTGAAGGCTTTGACTGTAAAATTTCCAACGCACCCTGCTCGTAGCTCGGCGCAATAATGACTTCGGTAAATACATCCGAGACTAAAGTGGCCATGGCAACGGTGACTTCACGGTTTGCTGCAATGACTCCACCAAATGCCGATACAGGATCGCAAGAGTGCGCTTTGGCATAAGCATCGGCGATATCGCTTCCAATTGCTACGCCACAAGGGTTTGCATGTTTGATGATCGCAACGCTTGGTTGCCCATGATCTAGTACGGCGCGCCATGCTGCATCAGCATCTGTGTAATTATTGAAAGACATCTCTTTGCCATGCAATTGAGTTGCATTGACTATACCTGGGGGTCCACCTCTAAAGATTGCTGCTTTCTGATGAGGATTTTCTCCATAGCGTAAAGAATTTTCGCGATGGTAAATCATTCCAAACCAATCAAGATCTTCCATCTCTTGGCTGATTGTGGAACCAAGCCAACTAGCAATAGTGAGATCGTATTCCGCCGTAGTTCGGAATACTTCAAGCGCTAAGCGCTTGCGCTCTTGATCGGTAAAGCCTCCGGCCTTCACTGCCGCTATTGCATCATCGTATTGCGATTCATGACAGAGCACTGCTACAGATCCATGATTCTTAGCCGCCCCGCGAAGCATCGATGGTCCACCTATATCAATTTGTTCAATACATTCTGCAAAGGCTGCGCCAGATGCAAGCGTTGCCGCAAAGGGGTAGAGATTTATGACCACTAAATCAAAGGGTGCAATATCGAGTTCATTGAGAGCCGCAAGATGTTCAGGGTTATTTTGATCCGCCAAGATTCCAGAATGTATGCGCGGATGTAAGGTTTTTACACGACCACCCATGATTTCTGGAAATCCCGTATAGGTACTTACTTCGGTCACCGCAATGCCAGCATCGTGTAACGTTTTTGCAGTCGAACCGGTTGAAAGAATTTCAACGCCAGCTTCTTGTAGCGCTCGTCCAAGCTCGAGCAAGCGGTTCTTTGCGTAAACACTGACAAGTGCACGTCGTATCGGCTTGCGATTAGCCATTGCTCTTCTCCTGAACAATTGAATCTAGCTGTGGAAGCAGTGATGCAATGGTCGCAACTATGAGACCTCTCTCCACAATCTTAATGCGCTCATGGAGCGACTCTTCGGTATCGCCTTCGAGAATTTCTACATTCTTCTGGGAAATAATGGCGCCGGTATCAACACCTGCATCAACCCAATGGATTGTGGTTCCGGTTTCACTCACACCAGCAGCGAGCGCATCTCTGACGGCATGCGCACCCGGGAATGCTGGCAGTAGCGCCGGGTGGCTATTGATAATGGGAAATTTGGTAGTTATGCGGTGAGACAAGATTCTCATGAAGCCGGCAGAGACAACTAAGTCTGGCCTGAGGGCAGCGATGAGCGTTTCTAGTTCTCTATCCCATTCACTGCGATCTTCCATCATGGGTATCGTGAATGTTTCAATCTTTGCTCGCTCTGCACGGTGCAAAACCCCTGCATCTTTCCGATCTGAAATAACTGCGACAATATCTGCATTTATTTTTCCGGTGGCTTGCGCATCAAAAATTGCTTGCGCAAGTGTTCCGCTCCCCGATGCCAGAATTACTAAACGCTTCATATTCTTAGAGTTGAGCCGAAGAACGCTTATTCATGATGAAAGCTGTCACTGCGGCCCCAATTCCGATTTCTAGAGCAAGCGAAAGAGCCAACTTCCAAATTGAGACCCCTGCCGCGCCCATTTCGGTTGTGATTAAGGCACCACTTGCTAGATAGCCAAGAACAACAGCAATCGCAATTGTGAAGAAGTAACTTTGAATCAAAGTTTGCAGCCCGTAAGTCAGAGACCACAGTGCAAGAACTACACCCAGCCCAATAAAGAAAAATATTCCGACGAGAGCGACAGGATGTCGCTCAGTTGGTAAGGCGCCAAGAAGAGGTAGCGCTGGAATTTGCCCTAGCTCATACCACCATGGAGACACAATCGTATCTGCTCCTACTGCCAATCCCGAGCCCGAAAAATATGCGACAGCTGCTATCGCAGCATTTGGCAGATAGAGGATATTTAAAAGGAGAAGTAAGAGTCCGCCAAAAATCCCTGGCTGCAATGCGATCGTGATGTTCTTTACTTGAGAAAAATTTAAGATAATGAGTATTGCAGTTACTACCAATCCCGTTCCTACGATGAGAGCGGAAATTCGCAAAGCTAAACGGAGTGAGCGAGAAGGGTTGACGCGGTAACCTGAAGATAACGTCGCAGTAAGTGCAAGTAAAAATGCAAATACCGGGGCTAGATACCACTGCGGAGTAACGCTTGGTGATCTGCTTACATAAGCCAGCAGCGTAAAGAGCGATGTGTACAGTACCGAGAAAATGACACGCACTTGATTGATGTCATGGAAGTCGCCCTGCAAACGATCAATTGCTCGATTAAAGGCTGATCTGATCACCAAGAAAGGTAGAACCAGACCCCCTAAAGGTAGATATGAGAGATAACCAGGAAGCGAAGTAGGTGGAAGCGATAATTGGAAAGGAAGGTGATGTGCCCCCAGCCAAATCCACACGGCGCCGCGTATCGGGTCTGAGGTTCCACCACTTGCACTTCCCGCAGTTGCCCACGCAACGAGTGCAATAAAAGAGAAGGGAAGTAAGAGTGTGGCAGCGCTTCTTACAACATGTGACAACGAGACCGAGAGGACGCGTTGCATAGCAGTCTTATCGGCCTAGTAGACCGCGCATTAATTGCGCTGTTTCGCTCGGGGTTTGCCCAACTTTTACGCCAGCTGCTTCAAGCGCATCTTTCTTTGCTTGTGCTGTTCCCGATGAACCAGAGACGATTGCTCCAGCATGCCCCATGGTTTTTCCTTCAGGTGCAGTAAAGCCAGCCACATAACCAACAACAGGTTTACGCACATACTCTGCGATAAATGCAGCTGCTCGTTCTTCGGCGTCTCCACCAATTTCACCGATCATCACGATTGCTTCGGTTTCTGGATCATCTTGGAAAGCTCGCAGACAATCGATATGTGTTGTACCTATTACAGGGTCTCCACCGATACCTACTGCAGTGGAAAATCCGATGTCGCGAAGTTCATACATCATCTGATAGGTCAAGGTTCCTGATTTAGAGACGAGCCCGATAGGTCCACGCTTAGTGATGTCGCTAGGAATAATTCCCACATTTGATTGCTCAGGGCTAATTAATCCCGGGCAGTTAGGTCCGATGATTTGAGTCTTACCCTTTTGTAGAGAATAGGCATAGAAGAAAGCTGAATCATGAACTGGGATTCCTTCGGTAATCACAACCACTAGTGGCATAGCAGCATCGATTGCATCAATGACCGCAGCCTTAGCGAACTTTGGCGGAACGAATACAACAGAAACATTTGCTCCTGTTGCTGACATCGCCTCTGCCACAGTGTTAAAGACTGGAAGCGATGTACCGTCAATATCAACAACTTGGCCACCTTTTCCAGGAGTGACTCCACCAACAACTTTGGTGCCCGATGCCAACATTCGGCGGGTGTGTTTGGTTCCTTCTGAACCAGTCATTCCCTGAACAATGACCTTACTTGAAGAATTAATAAAGATAGACATTACTTAGCCGCCAATTCTGCAGCGCGTGATGCTGCTCCATCCATAGTTTCAGCTTGCTCGACCAACGGATGGTTAGCAGCGTTGAGAATCGCGCGCCCTTCGAGGACGTTATTTCCATCTAGGCGTACCACAATCGGTTTTGTCGCCTTTGGACCCAAGAGCTCAAGGGCTTGAACAATCCCATTTGCAACTGCATCACATGCAGTGATGCCACCGAATACGTTGACAAATACGCTCTTAACATCGGGATCGCCCAAAATAATTGATAAGCCATCTGCCATAACTTGTGCTGATGCTCCGCCGCCGATATCGAGGAAGTTTGCTGGACGCATCCCACCAAATTTTTCGCCTGCATATGCAACTACATCCAGCGTAGACATCACTAGCCCAGCGCCATTTCCGATAATCCCTACTTGCCCGTTATCGAGCTTTACGTAATTTAAACCTTTTTCTTTTGCAGCTGCTTCGAGGGCATTGGCTGCAGCATGATCTACCAAAGCTTCGTGGCTTGGTTGACGAAAATCTGCATTTTCGTCCAGCGTGACCTTTCCATCAAGGGCCACGATGCGGCCATCTTCCGTCTTCACAAGTGGATTAACTTCAACGAGAGTTGCATCTTCGGATTGGAATGTTTCCCATAGTTTTACGAGTACGTCAGCAACCTGGTCTGCTACTTCGTTAGGGAACTGTGCCTGCGCAACAATTTCTTTAGCTTTAGCTAAGGAGATTCCATCAACAGCAGAAACTGGCACCTTGGCTAATTTTTCTGGCGCGGTGTGCGCAACTTCCTCAATATCCATGCCACCTGCAACAGATGCCATTACCAAGAAGGTGCGGTTTGAGCGATCGAGCAGAATTGAAACGTAGTACTCATCCGCAATTGGCGCTGCTTGCGCAATCATCACTTTATGAACGGTATGGCCCTTGATATCCATACCGAGAATGGCTGCGGCTTTATCAAATGCATCGCCAGCATCGTTTGCAAGTTTTACGCCACCCGCTTTTCCGCGACCGCCAACTTTGACCTGCGCTTTAACGACAACCTTTCCACCCATTGTGGCTGCGGCAGCGCGCGCTTCTTCAGCAGTCGTTGCAACGGCTCCTTGTAAAACGGGAACGGTGTGCTTTTCGAAGAGATCGCGTGCTTGATATTCGTAGAGATCCACTCATTGCTCCTCATGGGTGCGATTAACCAGATTTGTGATACTGACCTGGGGCAATCTTAAGTGGTTATTTTAGAGAGGCGTGACAGGGGCGTATCGAAGCAAAAGGCGTTTATCGCCGTATTGCCCGAAGTTGATAGTGGCCTCTGCCTTATCACCTTCACCGGCGAGGGCGACTACTGTGCCCAGACCGAATGTGTCATGTGACACACGCTGCCCTACTGCAAGTTCCATCGCAATTGATTTCTTTCCAGTTGCGCGAGGTGGAGGCGCTGAAGGAAGTCTCGATTTCTTAAGAGCAGAAGTGGAGAAGCTGGAGCGAGTTTCATTCTTCCACTCGATGAGTTCCGCGGGGATTTCATCAAGAAAACGAGAAGCAGGGTTGTAACGTGGTGAACCAAAGGTGAGTCGATATTCGGCGCGCGAAATATAGAGACGCTTCTCAGCGCGGGTTAAACCAACATATGCAAGGCGACGCTCTTCTTCAATCTCGCGCGGATCATCCAAAGTGCGCGCATGGGGAAATACACCATCTTCCATACCAGTGAGAAAGACGGTCGGAAATTCCAAACCTTTTGCCGTATGTAAAGTCATCAAAGTGACAACTCCCCCATGATCACTATCAGGTCTATCTGGTATCTCATCCGCATCTGCGACCAGAGAAACTTTCTCAAGGAACCCCGATAGCGAAATTTCCTCATCTTCTGCAAGCTCTTCATATGGTCGTTCTTCATACTCCATTGAAGCAGAGACTAATTCTTGCAAGTTCTCGACTCGTACTTCATCCTGCGGATCTTTACTATTTTCAAGTTCTGCTAAAAGCCCAGATTGTTCGAGTACCGCTTCAATAATTACCGAAGGTTTGGTCTTTGCTTCAACCAACGTTTGCAAGGCAGTGAGCATTTTAGTGAAGGCCACTATTGATTGAGCTGCCTTATTTGGAACACTGCTCGCTTCGGATACGCGCAATAGCGCGCTCCAAAATGAGATCCCTTGGGCGCTGGCAAAGGCTTCTACTTCTTCTAAGGCTCGATCACCGATGCCACGTTTAGGTAAGTTGATAATACGGCGGAGCGAGACTTCATCATCAGGGTTGGCGAGCACACGTAGATAGGCCAATAGATCTTTCACTTCTTTTCGCTCATAGAAGCGCAATCCACCAACAACCTTGTATGGGATGGCAGCACGCATAAAAATTTCTTCAAAGATACGAGACTGGGCATTGGTGCGATAAAAGACGGCTGTATCTCCAGGATTTGATAGACCTTGATCCTGCAAACTACGGATCTCAGATTTCACAAACTCTGCCTCGTCATATTCGGATTCAGCTATATAGCCAGTTAGCGGAGCACCGGAACCAGCATCTGACCAAAGATTCTTCTCTTTCCGAGATTCATTCTTAGTAATTACTGCATTTGCAGCGCTGAGGATATTTTGTGTGGAGCGATAATTCTGCTCAAGTAGAACTGTGGTGGCATTTGGATAATCCACTTCGAACTGCAGGATGTTGCGAATGGTCGCCCCGCGAAAGCCATAGATGGACTGATCCGCATCTCCGACCACGCAGAGCTCAGCAATTGGAAAACCATCACCTTCGTCGCCTGTGAGCTCTTTGATTAAGACGTACTGAGCATGGTTGGTATCTTGATATTCATCCACCAAAATATGGCGGAAGCGAGATCGAAAACGCGCCTTTGCTTCGGGATATTTTTGTAAGACTTGCACTGTCTTCATAATCAGATCATCAAAATCCATCGCATTGGCTTGCTGCAATCGCTTTTCATACATTGTGTAAACGTCTGCGACAATAGTTTCAAATTGATTAGTCGCTTTGCTGAGATACTCGTAGGGAGTTTGTAGCTCATTCTTGGCGTTAGAAATTAAATGCTGAAATTGGCGAGCCGGATACCGCTTTGCATCTAAGTTAAGGGTCTCCATGACACGAGAAATCAACTTCTGTGAGTCTGCAGAGTCGTAGATGCTGAAAGAACTGCTGTATCCAAGGCGTTCGGCCTCTTGCCGCAGCATGCGAACGCACGATGAGTGAAATGTCGATACCCACATTGATTTTGCAATTGGGCCGACTAAATCAGCAACGCGTTCCTTCATTTCACCGGCAGCCTTATTGGTAAAGGTAATAGCCAAAATTTCGTAGGGACGTACATCGCGACGCGCCATGATGTAGGCGATTCGTCGCGTCAGAACGCGCGTCTTTCCAGATCCCGCACCAGCGACAACTAATAGCGGTGAGCTGGCATGTGCAACTGCCTTCTGTTGCTGGGGATTAAGTCCCTCGAGCAATGGATCCGTCGCAGTCATGGCGGGCAGTCTATTAGGCTTCACCCACACGAGAAGATAAAGGTGAGTTGTGGAACCGATAGCAGATTCAGAGATCAAGCGAGTCCTAGTGGTCAATGCCCATCCTGACGATTCAGACTTTGGCGCATCTGGAACTATTTCACAATGGGTTCAGCAAGGAATCGCTGTCTCATATGTGCTCTGCACCAACGGTGATCAAGGTGGTGAGGCATCTGAATATACGCGTGAAGAGATGCCAGCTGTGCGTCAACGTGAACAACGCGCAGCATGTGCAGCTCTCGGCATTAGCGATGTTACTTTTCTAAATTATGTCGATGGCCATCTCGAACCTACTCTGCAACTTCGCAAAGATATTGTTCGCCAAATTCGACGCGTGCAACCAGATCGAATTATCTGCCAATCACCGGAACGAAATTGGGAGCGCATTGGCGCTAGCCATCCAGATCATTTAGCTGCCGGCGAAGCGACTATTCAAGCGGTCTATCCAGATGCGCGAAATCCATATGCTTTTACAGATTTACTTGAGAAGGAAAACCTGCAACCGTGGAAGGTACGTGAAGTCTGGATGCAAGGCCATGCACACCCAGATCACTTCGTTGATATTACCGATACATTCCACTTCAAATTAGCTGCACTCAGAGAGCACGCTTCACAGACAGGCCACATGGCTAATCTGGAGGAGATGTTGCGCGAATGGGGTCAACGTAATGCAGGTATTGGTGGGCTTCCAGAAGGTCGTATTGCTGAAGCTTTTAAAATCGTCAACACTGACTAGCGAACGGTTGCTCTGACGATTTCTACCATTTGAATCGGGTAGCCATCGGGCGCATACATTGCCTGAGTTCCGCTCATCTTATAGGCGCCAACTTCGCCAATTTTTTTCACTAAATCAAGTCCCTTAGTGATCTTTCCCCAAATCGTGTAATTCGGTGGAAGTTGAGTGTCACCATAAACTAAGAAAAATTGGGAACCATTGGTCTTTGGCCCAGAGTTAGCCATGGCAACCGTTCCGGCCGGATAGTTTTTAGCAACATTGGCGGGAAGATTCTCATCCACGTATCCGCTCCACCCAGCGGGAGAACCACTACCGGTGAGTGTTGGATCTCCACATTGCAATACAAATATTCCTTGTGTGGTTAAACGATGGCAGAGAGACTTGTTGTAGTAGCCCGCTTTCGCTAGCGCTGAGATTGCGCTGACTGTTACTGGTGCTTTCGATCCCAACATTTCAATCACAATATTGCCGCAATTTGTTGAGAGAGTAAGCATCTTGTTGGTTGGCTTCACTGAAGCTGCAGGTTGTTTTACCTTGATAGGAATCTTTCCTTTGGCTGTAGCAGTTTTGCAACCTGGCACTGTTACAGGGCGTTCCGCAGAATGACTGGGCGTTGTGGCAACTGTCGTTGCTGCAATTAACGTGAGAGCGACTATTGCTACCTTTGCGGTTTTAATCATCTCCGACTTCCTATTCCCATTCAATCGTTCCTGGTGGCTTGCTCGTGATATCGAGGACGACTCGATTTACTTCACGAACTTCATTAGTAATTCGAGTGGATATCTTCTCAAGAACTTCATAGGGGATGCGAGACCAATCGGCGGTCATCGCGTCTTCACTTGAAACCGGACGCAACACAATCGGGTGCCCGTATGTTCGACCGTCACCCTGAACTCCCACACTGCGCACATCAGCGAGCAGCACCACTGGGCATTGCCAGATAACTCGATCTAACCCTGCCGCTTTGAGTTCTTCGCGGGCGATGACATCTGCCTCACGCAAAATATCAAGACGGGCTTTGGTGACTTCGCCAATGATGCGAATTCCTAGGCCCGGGCCCGGAAAAGGTTGGCGCCACACGATGGATTCAGGCAAACCGAGTTCAAGTCCTACCTGACGTACTTCATCCTTAAAGAGAGTGCGTAGAGGTTCGACTAAAGAGAACTTCAAATCATCGGGAAGTCCACCCACATTGTGATGTGACTTGATATTTGCGGTTCCACTTCCACCACCAGACTCAACAACATCGGGATAGAGGGTTCCTTGTACTAGGAATTCCACATCGCCACCGGAGGCAATGTCACGCGCTGCTTTTTCAAAGGAGCGGATAAATTCTCGCCCGATAATTTTACGTTTCTCTTCTGGGTCGGTGACTCCGGCAAGCGCCTGTAAGAATTGATCCACTGCATCAACGACTACGAGCTCGATTCCAGTTGCTGCCACAAAATCACGTTGAACTTGTTCGGATTCTCCTGTGCGTAGCAAGCCATGATCAACAAAGACGCAGGTGAGTTGTTTTCCTACCGCACGTTGCACAATTGCCGCTGCAACCGCGGAATCCACGCCCCCTGAGAGACCACAGATAACTCGTTTGCTGCCAATAACTGCCTTTGCTTTGGCAATTTCATCTTCAGCAATATTGGCTGTTGTCCACACCGGCTTGCACCCTGCGATATTGATAAGCCAGTTTTGCAAAATTGCTTGGCCATGCTCGGTATGTAGAACTTCAGGGTGAAATTGCACTCCAGCTAACTTGCCTGATGCATCCTCAAATGCAGCAATCGGTGTATCGATGGTTGCGGCACTCACCGTAAAGCCATTCGGTGCTTGCGACACCGCATCTCCGTGTGACATCCATACCGATTGCGATTGCGGTAATCCGGCAAAAATCTTTGAACCTGTTTTCACCGATAGCTGGGTTCTTCCAAACTCAGATTTGCCGGTCTGTGCGACTACCCCTGATAAGGCTGCTGCCATTGTTTGAAATCCGTAACAAATACCGAAGACCGGAATTCCCAATGCGAAAATAGCTGGATCAACTTTGGGTGCGTGATCGGCATAAACAGATGATGGGCCACCAGACAAAATGATTGCTTCTGGGCTTTTGGCGCTTACTTCCGCTGCAGTGATGGAAGAGGGAACAATCTCTGAGAAAACCTTGGCCTCACGAACTCGCCGTGCAATCAATTGTGCATACTGCGCACCAAAATCAACGACAAGTACACCGTGGCTAGCGGCCATGAATAACCACATCTACGCGCTGGAAAGACTTTACATCGGAATAACCGCAGGTAGCCATGGCGCGACGAAGTGCACCAAAGAGGTTCATCGATCCATCTGAAGTATGTGAAGGTCCAATAAGAATTTCTTCTAGTGATCCAACTGTGCCCACGTTAACGCGCGCACCGCGCGGAAGTTCTGGGTGATATGCCTCTGATCCCCAGTGCCAACCTAGACCTGGAGATTCGACTGCTTTAGCAAGTGCAGATCCCATCATGACTGCATCAGCACCACAAGCAATCGCCTTGGCAATATCACCTGACTTACCAACTGATCCATCAGCAATCACATGAACATAACGTCCACCCGATTCATCGAGGTACTCGCGGCGAGCTGCGGCAACTTCGGCAACTGCAGAGGCCATCGGAACTTCAATGCCAAGCACAGAACGAGTTGTATGCGCTGCTCCCCCACCAAAACCAACAAGCACGCCGGCTGCGCCAGCACGCATCAAGTGAAGCGCCCCAGTGGTTGTGGCAACACCACCTACGATGACAGGCACATCTAATTCATAAATGAATTTCTTTAAATTCAAAGATTCGTTTTCAGCGGCGACATGTTCGGCTGAAACAGTAGTTCCACGAATAACAAAGATGTCGACTCCAGCATCAATTACCGCCTTATGTAGTTCGGCGGTACGTTGTGGTGACAAAGATGCAGCGACAGTGACTCCGGAATCACGAATCTGTTTGATGCGCTCTTTAATTAATTCTGGACGAATTGGCGCGCTGTAGATTTCTTGCATACGACGAGTGGCATGCTTATCTGGCATAGATGCAATTTCACCGAGCGGAATTCGTGGATCGTCATAGCGAGTCCAGAGCCCTTCAAGATTGAGGACCCCGAGTCCACCTAGTTTTCCAATGGCAATCGCAGTGTCAGGTGAAACGACTGAATCCATAGGTGCGGCTAGGAGTGGAAGTTCAAATTTGTAAGCATCAATCTGCCAACCTGTTGATACATCTTCGGGCGTGCGGGTGCGGCGACTGGGGACGATTGCGATATCGTCAAATGAATAAGCCTGATGTGCACGTTTTCCAGGGGCGATTTCGATATCCATGAGTTATTTCTTCTTGCTGTAGTTGGGGGCATCGGCCACATGCAATACATCATGTGGGTGGCTCTCTTGTAAGCCGGCTGCAGTAATTTGAATCAAGCGACCTTCGCGACGTAGCGTTTCAATATCAGGCGCACCTGCATATCCCATACCACTGCGTAATCCGCCGACTAGTTGATGAACTACTTCAGCAACGGGTCCGCGATAAGCAACTTTTCCTTCGATACCTTCGGGAACCAATTTATCTTCAGAGAGAACGTCATCTTGCATATAACGATCTTTGGAATATGACTTCTTCTCACCGCGTGACTGCATCGCACCGAGTGAACCCATTCCGCGATATGCCTTGTACTTACGGCCATCAATTTCCACCAGTTCGCCTGGAGATTCTTCACAACCGGCAAGCAGTGAGCCGAGCATTACTGAGTGTGCACCGGCGACAATTGCTTTAACAATGTCACCTGAATATTGCAGACCACCATCTGCAATCAGTGGAATTCCCGCTTTGTTACATGCTTTGGATGCTTCCATGATTGCAGTCACTTGTGGAACTCCAACACCTGCAACAACGCGAGTTGTGCAGATTGATCCTGGGCCAACACCCACCTTGACGGCATCAGCGCCGGCATTGATGAGCGCCTGTGCACCTGCACGAGTCGCAACATTTCCGCCGATAATTTCAGTAGTTGGCGAATACTTTTTGATGCGAGTAATCGCATCAAGAACGGCGCGATGATGGCCATGAGCTGTGTCAACGACAACGACATCTACACCGGCTTCAATGAGCGCTTGAGCGCGTGCAAATCCATCATCGCCAACACCCACTGCTGCTCCAGCAAGCCCAACGTTCTTTACTAATTTAACGTGAGTTACTTGCTCATCAACCGGGAGATTGCGGTGGATGATGCCGATGCCACCAGCTTTTGCCATAGCTATAGCCATCGTTGATTCAGTAACCGTATCCATGGCTGAAGAGACCACGGGCACGGCAAGAGTGATATTGCGAGTTAATCGCGTAGATGTATCAACTTCAGATGGGACTACATCAGAAGCATCGGGAAGAAGTAGGACATCGTCATATGTCAGGCCAAGGAGCGCGACCTTCTCAGAATCCATCATCGCAAGCGCTCCTTCTTATTTAGCAAGTGCGCAGTCTACCTGCTCAATCAGGCGCCTAAAGCCTGCATAATCTCGTCACAAGCATGTTCGAGACCCTCTGCTTTGATGACTTCGTGGCTTTCAATTGCATCCCAACCAGGCCCACCAATAACGACGCGTGGGGCGGGACGGATTGCTGGAATTTCTCGCCAGTATTTCTCTTCTGCATTCTTGGGTAGCTGTGCCCAGAGGAAGATGGCAGGCGGTGCACATCGTGACACCATAGCTGAAAGCGCAGAGAGTGGAGTACGAGCGCCAAGAACATAAGTCTCAACATTTCGCTCACATAGCGCTGCAGCAAGCGCATGTAGCGCCAACGAGTGAAGCTCTTCACCCACCGCCGCAAGTAAGACAGGGCGTGCGTTAATTGGACGTTTTAATTCAACGACGCGTTGGTGCAAGATCTTCTTGAGGATTTCAGAGAATAAATGTTCAATTTCAATACCTGATTGATGTACTTCCCATTCTTCGCCAATCAAAAAGAGCGTGGGGACAATGACGTCAGACCAAGCGCTTTCAATACCGTGTTTAGTAATTTCGCGCTCTAACGTCGCTTCAATAAATGCGCGATCAAATGCTTGTAGCCCTTTATGAATAGCGTCAACAACATCTTCGCGGACTTCAATTTCCTTCACGATTTTTGAAAGCTTTACCTCGCCCTCAAATTCACGGGCTTGCTCAGCCGCATCTGAAGGTGAAACACCGGCAACAATAAGGCGGCGCATCATGGTGAGTTTGGCGAGATCACTTGGGCAGTATTTGCGATGTTCGCCTTCAACATGTTCTGAAGGGCCAAGGCCATAACGGCGATCCCAGGTACGAAGCGTTGCAGGAGCAACACCGATGCGGCGGGCCACAGCGGCCACCGTCAGCTTCTCTTCAATATCACCTGAAGGTCTAGAAGACATGGCGTTATCGTCCCCTCTAGTGGGGGAACTCACCACCTGAAAATCGGACATATCGCCCGTGTGAACAAGATTTGGCGCGGTTGGTGCTTGAACAACTTATGAAACGGTTGTACTTTAAGGCTAAGAACGACAGAGGAGAAAAGCTATGGCTGAACTATCACGTCTACCGCAACCTATCGCAGAGGTCTGGGAGTGGCAGTACGAAGGCGCTTGTCGCGATAAAGAGCCGGAGATGTTCTTCCATCCCGATGGAGAACGTGGACCACGCCGCCGCAATCGCGAGAATGCCGCCAAGGCTGTCTGCGCTACCTGTCCTGTGATTAACGCATGCCGTGAACACGCGCTCGCAGTTCAAGAACCCTATGGAATTTGGGGCGGACTTTCAGAAGAAGATCGCGCCGCTATCTTGGCTCGTCGTGGCATTCCTTTGATTTCTCACGCATCTTAAATTTATTTCCTCCTTCAAAAGAAAAATCCCCCGTGGCAACCACGGGGGATTTTCTACTTATTAGTGGCTATGTCCGCCTGGGCCATGTGAATGGCCGTGGCCGGCAGCTGCTGGTTCTGCATCTGCTGGACGTTCGAAGACAACTGCTTCAGTTGTAATGAACATTGCAGCAATTGAAGCAGCGTTAGCAAGCGCTGAGCGAGTCACCTTAACTGGATCGATAACGCCATCTTTTGCAAGATCGCCATAGATATCAGTTGCGGCGTTAAAGCCTTCATTAGCTTTAAGTGCGCGGACCTTAGAAACTACTACGTAGCCTTCAAGTCCTGCGTTTTCTGCAATCCAGCGAAGTGGTTCGTCACACGCTTTGCGCACGAGTGCAACACCGACAGCCTTATCGCCTGTGAAGCCGAGGTTATCGGTAAGAGCATCGGCGGCATGCACAAGCGCTGCGCCTCCACCAATAACAATTCCCTCTTCAACTGCTGCGCGAGTAGCAGAGATAGCATCTTCAAGACGGTGCTTCTTCTCTTTCAACTCAACTTCAGTATGAGCTCCAACTTTGATAACGCAAACGCCACCAGCGAGCTTTGCAACGCGCTCTTGTAGCTTTTCGCGATCCCAATCAGAATCAGATGCGGCAATTTCATTGCGGAGTTCCGTTACGCGGCTAGCAACGCGAGCCTTGTCGCCAGCACCATCCACGATGGTTGTTGCATCCTTTGTAATAACGATGCGACGAGCGCGACCGAGATCTTCAAGTGTTGCTGCGTCTAACTTCATACCAACTTCTGCCGAGATTACGGTTCCGCCAGTCAAGATCGCCATATCTTCCAACATCGCCTTACGACGATCTCCGAAGCCTGGAGCTTTAACTGCGGCTGATGTAAATACTCCGCGCATGCGGTTTACAACGAGAGTTGAGAGAGCTTCGCCTTCAACATCTTCGGCAATGATAAGAAGTGGCTTTCCTGTCTGAGAAACCTTCTCCAAGATTGGCAGAAGCTCAGCAAGCGCTGAAATCTTTCCAGAAGAGATCAGTACATAAGCATCGTCAAGCACTGATTCCATGCGATCTTGATCGGTTACAAAGTAAGGAGATATGTAACCCTTATCGAATTGCATACCTTCTGTGAACTCGAGTTCGAGCGCAGTAGTAGATGCTTCTTCTACAGTGATGACGCCATCTTTGCCGACCTTATCCATCGCTTCTGCGATGAGATCTCCGATTGCGCGATCCTGAGCTGAAATCGTTGCAACATCTGCGATTTGTGCCTTGTCTTTAACGACAGTCGCGTTTTCGCGGAGGCGGTTAGAGACCGCTTCAACAGCTGCTTCGATACCCTGCTTGAGATCCATTGGTTGTGCGCCGGCTGCGAGGTTACGAAGACCTTCCTTAACCATTGCTTGCGCAAGAACTGTTGCAGTTGTAGTTCCATCACCAGCGACATCGTTGGTCTTGGTAGCTACTTCCTTTACAAGCTGCGCTCCCATGTTTTCAATAGGATCAGAGAGTTCAATCTCTTTAGCGATAGTGACACCATCGTTAGTGATAGTTGGTGCACCAAATGATTTTGCGATAACGACGTTACGTCCCTTAGGGCCGAGCGTTACCTTGACGGTGTCAGCGAGTTGGTTGACACCACGTTCCATTGCGCGACGAGCGTGCTCGTCGAATTCCAACATTTTGCCCATGGATTACTTCTCGATTATCGCGAGAATGTCGCGAGCAGATAGGACGAGGTACTCCTCGTTGTTGTACTTAACTTCTGTTCCGCCGTACTTGCTGTAGAGAACGACATCGCCGACCTTTCCATCCATAGGTACGCGAGCGCCGTCATCAAAACGACCTGGGCCAACAGCGACAACTGTGCCTTCCTGTGGCTTCTCTTTCGCAGTATCTGGGATTACAAGACCGGATGCTGTTGTTGTCTCGGCTTCATTTGCCTTCACAACGATGCGATCTTCGAGCGGCTTAATGGCTACTGCCATGGTTGTACTCCTTTAGCTATTTATACGTTTGGTGTAAATCCACTACGGGGGGTGGTCCTGCCGTTAGCAGTGTCGACCCTAGAGTGCTAACGCCAAGCCTATGGCGGCTTATTCCCGCCAGCAAATCGAGGTGGCGGCCAATTGAAGATGCTGGGCCAGCTAGAGGCTGACCTGTTCGACCGGCAGGCTGGAATCTGCATCGAAGGCGCCACGGGTGGCAGGTTTTCCGGCTGAGACCATCAGGCTGCCCAGGGCCGCCACCATCGCCCCGTTATCAGTGCAGAGTCCGGGATCTGGAATGCGCAGTTCAATGCCAAATTTCGCAGCCCGCTCGGTTGCAACTGCGCGCAGCCGTGAATTGGCAGCAACTCCCCCGGCAATCACGAGCGAGTCAATTCCAGTTTCGCGACAGGCGCGCAAACTTTTCTGCAGTAGCACATCGACAATCGCTTCTTGAAAAGAGGCGGCAACATCAGCGCGAACATACTGCGGTGTGTTTTCAAGGTATCGAGCAACTGCTGTCTTTAAACCCGAGAATGAAAAATCGTATGGGCGCGTATCCCAATCATTGGATGTAGTTAAGCCACGTGGAAAATCAATTGCAGTTGTTAATCCGGTCTGAGCTTCACGGTCTATCGCAGGGCCTCCCGGAAAACCCAATTGCAGAATCCGAGCAATTTTATCGAAGGCTTCGCCAGCTGCATCATCCATGGTTGCACCAAGTTTAGTGATTGATCCCGTGATCTCGTTGACTTGTAACAACGATGAATGGCCACCACTCACAAGGAGCGCGATGGTTGGTCTGGTCGGTTGTCGATGGGTTAGGTAGTCCACAGAAATATGTGCCGCTAAATGATTTACACCGTATAGGGGTCTACCCAATCCTTGTGCAAGTCCACTTGCAGAGGCAACTCCAACCAGAAGAGCACCGACTAATCCAGGTCCTGCAGTGACCGCAACTGCATCGATGTCGCGCAAAGAAATTTTCGACTCGGCAACCGCGCGTTCAATAGCTGGCAACATCGCCTCTAGATGCGCGCGAGAAGCTATCTCTGGAACTACTCCACCGAAACGAGCATGCTCATCAACGCTTGAGGCAATGACGTTGGCGAGGAGTGTTCGACCACGAACGATTCCGATGGCAGTTTCATCGCAAGAAGTTTCAATTCCGAGGACTAAAGGTTCCATCACACGAACTCCTTACGCATGACAAAGGCATCTTGTCCGGGTCCGTAATAATCCATTCGTACCGAAATCTGCATATAACCCAGCGATTTATAGAGTTCAATCGCAGCGCTATTGCTCTTTTCTACCTCGAGCATCAAGGCGCTAGCACCGCGCTCTTTCGCCCATTCTCCAATCTGGCGCATAAATTCGCGAGCAATTCCTTGCCTGCGAAAGTCAGGTAGCACTGCGACAGTTAAAACATCAGCCTCAACACCAGGTGCTGGCAGGAAGACTCCACAGTATCCAACTATCTGATTATCAGTTTCAGCAACCGACATAAATCTTGTTGTAGGAATTCCAGCGAACTCTTCCTTAAATTGCGCAGTACTCCAAGGCGAATATGGAAACAACTCTTTCTCATAAGAAGCTAGCACTGGAATGTCGAGCGCAATGGGTTGACGATAGGTAATCATGGTCGCTCCGCAGTAGGAACAGCATCAGGACGGCGCAGATACATAGGTTCGCGCACGTTCTGAGTTGTGGCTAGTGAAACTAACTTCGCCATATCTGGATACACATCAAAGATAAATCCTTCGACTTCAGAAGGCTTACTCACATGCGGGCCTGCAACACGAAGCCCATTTTCATAACGAGCCCAGTAAATCTCTTTGCGGCGAGCATCAATGGCAACTGTGTAATTACTCTCTGCAATTGCAATAGCATCGAGTGAGCAGACACCGATAACTGGGATAGACCGAGCCAGTGCAAAGGAGTGTGCAAAAGCAATTCCAACTCGTAGCCCTGTGAATGGACCAGGACCCATACCGACAACGACTTGATGAACAGGGCCGCTACTTTTCAAGGCTTGACCTACGAGTTCAGAGAGGGCCCGGCCATGATCGGTTGCTCCATCATGAAACTTTTCAAAGATGACCTGGCCATTTTCAATAACACCGACGATAGTGCGTGATGTAGAAGTATCAATCGCTAACGAGATAGTCACACTGAGAACTCCTGCCAGCGAGCGCCGACTTTATTGAAAGTGACTTCTCGTATATCGCTTGTTCGATCGATAGTGATCTCCAGTCGTTCATCACTGAGCCGTGCAGATTCTGCGCCGCCCCATTCAATGACCGTGACAGCGCTTTCGCGTGGTGAGTCCAAATCGAGATCATCGAGAAATGCTGCTGCGTTTCCACCTTCGAGAAGGCGATAGGCATCCACGTGAATCAGTGGAAGTTCTGCCGAGTGAATGCGAGAGATAACAAAGGTAGGAGATGTGACATCAGAAATTCCTAGAGCTTGGCCAATCCCTTGCACCAAGACAGTCTTTCCAGCACCTAGTGGGCCGTTGAGAAGGATGAGATCTCCAGCGCGACATTGCTGACCAATGCGTTGACCTAACTCATGCATCTGCTGGGCTGTCGCGATCTTCACTAGAAGAGGATAA
>JACCDI010222470.1_pt1 | contig 19992 bp, 18 predicted proteins | sample 7442791 | NCBI WGS metagenome assembly JACCDI01 (sample SAMN15323434, study PRJNA562643) | freshwater metagenome | isolation source: river surface water | place: USA:Blue River Watershed | collected 2017-08-15
GACCCAGGTGAGGTTGTCCAGGCCTTCTCGTGCGGCCAGGGTGAGCGCACTCATGGACTCGGGCTCGTCCATCTCGCCATCACCGAACACCCCCCACACCTTGCGGCCGGAGCAATCCAGCAACTGACGATGACTGAGGTAGCGCATGAAACGCGCGTGGTAGATGGAGCTGATGGGGCCAATGCCCATCGAGCCGGTAGGGAACTGCCAGAAGTCCGGCATGAGCCAGGGGTGCGGGTAGCTCGACAGACCTCGGGCGCCATGTTCGCCTGCCGTGATTTCGCGGCGGTAAAAAGACAGATCGTGCTCGCTCAGACGACCCTCCATGAAAGCGCGGGCATACACCCCCGGCGCGCTGTGCGGCTGGAAGAACACCAGATCGCCTCGATGCTGACCCGGCTGCAGACCCTCGCGGGCATGGAAAAAGTGGTTGAAGCCGACCTCGAACAAATCGGCCGCGCTCGCATAGCTGGCGATGTGTCCGCCCAGTTCGCCATAGGCCGCATTGGCCCGTGCCACCATGGCCAGCGCGTTCCAGCGCATGAGCGAAGCGAGCCGCTCTTCGATGGCCAGATCTCCCGGAAAGGCAGGCTGCTGTTCCACCGGAATGGTGTTGACGTAGGGCGTGACGCGCTCGGGCGTCCAGCCCACCTGCGGCTCGCGGGCACGCTGGGCCAGCTGGTCGAGGATGAAGCGGGCACGCGCCGGGCCCTCGGCGGCCAACAGGGCCTCGAAGGCCTCGCGCCATTCAGCGGTTTCGTCGGGGTTGCGGTCCGGGAAGTCGTTCATGTTCATGCGCCCAGTGTAGGGAGGGGAGCGCCAAACAGGTTGCCGATTTCAGTTGCAAAATCGGTCTTTAACAGCACAAAATGCCGAACCATGAAATTTGACACCATCGACATCCGCATCCTGAAGGAATTGCAGCAGGATGGATCACTGTCCAATGTGGAGCTGGCGCGCCGGGTGCACCTCTCGCCCTCGCCCTGTCTGACCCGAGTGAAGGCCCTTGAAGCCGCTGGCGTGATCCAGCGTTACGTGGCCCTGGCCAACCCCAAGGCGCTGGGGCTGGACCTGAACGTGTTCATCAACATCAGCCTCAAGGAGCAATCCAAGGAGGCACTGGCGGCTTTCGAGGGGCGCATTGCCGAACACGAGGAAGTGATGGAGTGCTATCTGATGACGGGCGACAGCGACTACCTGATCCGGGTGGCGGTGGCCGACATCGCCGCGCTGGAACGCTTCATCCTCGACCAGCTCACGCCGATTCCGGGAATCGAAAAGATCCGCACCAGCTTCACCCTCAAGCAGGTGCGCTACAAGACCGCCTTGCCGCTGCCCGATCAGGCGGCCTGAAAGCCCTCTGGCGGCAGCCTCATTCCGCGGTGATCTTTTCGTCCTTGACGATCTTCGCCATGGCCGGGATTTCGCTCTTGAGCCATTGACCGAACTCGGCGGGCGTCATGCTTGACGGCTCGGCGCCCAGCGTCGTCAGGCGCTCGCGCACGTCCGGCAGGGCCGTGATGCGCTGCACCTCGGCGTGCAGTTTGTCGACCACCGCCCTGGGCGTGCCGGCCGGCGCCAGCAGGCCCTGGAAACTGCCCGTCAAAAAGCCCGGCAGGCTTTCGGCCACCGTGGGCGTGTCGGGCATCTGCGCGTTGCGCTTGGCGCTGGAGACGGCGATCAGCTTGATCTTGCCCGCTTTCACATGCGGATAGGTCGCCACCATGCCGTTGAACATCACATCCACCTGCCCGCCGATCAGGTCGGTGATGGCTTGGGCGCCGCCTTTGTAGGGCACATAGCCCCACTCGATGCCGCTGCGCTGGGCGTACATGACGCCCGCCAGATGCGAGGCACTGCCCATGCCGGCGGCCACCGCGTAATTGAGCTTGCCCTTTTGTGCCTTGGCATAGGCCACCAGTTCGGCCGGGGTGTTGGCGGGCACCCTGGTGCTTACCGCCAGCAGGTGCGGCGAATACGCCACCATGGCCACGGGCGCAAAGTCTTTTTCAACGCTGAAAGGCAGCTTGAACAAGGCCGGGCTGATCACCAGGTTGCCCACGTCCATCAGCACCAGCGTGTAGCCATCGGGCGTGGACTTGGCCACCGCATCGGCACCGAGGTTGCCACTCGATCCGGGCTTGTTCTCGACCACCACCGGCTGCCCCCAGCTCTCGGTCATTTTCTGGCCGATCAGGCGGGCCAACACGTCCGAGGTGCCACCGGCCGGGAAAGGCACGACGATCTTGATGGGCTTGGCGGGATAGCTCTGTGCAGTCACAGGCCCGGCCAGCAGGAACAACGATGCCAACATGGCTGCAGAAACAAAACGTCGTTGCATGGGCGCTCCTTGAGGGGGTGATCAGGCTCGGGGCTGGATGCGTTGCCGCAGAGCCGCGGCCTGGTCGCGCAGCAGGTTCTGGTCGGCGCCCACGGCCACAAACAGGCAGCCCTGGTCCACGTAATGCTGCGCCAGCGCTTCGTCACCGGTCAGGATGCCGGGCGCCTTGCCGCAGCGGCGGATGGTGGCGATGGCCTCGTCGATCACCTTGAGCACCTCGGGGTGTTTGGGATTGCCCAGGTGGCCCAAAGCGGCCGAGAGGTCGCCCGGGCCGATGAAGACCCCGTCTACACCGTCCACACGGGCGATGGCTTCGAGGTTCTGCAAACCTTGAACCGTCTCGACCTGCACCAGCACACCGATCTCGTCGGCACAGCGTTTGGCGTAGTCCTTGACGCGGCCGTAGTGGCTGGCACGCGGCGCACCGGCATAGCCACGCACGCCATGCGGCGGGTAGCGCGTGTAGGCCACCGCGTTGCGCGCCTCTTCTTCGGTCTGGATGTAGGGCACCAGCAGGTTCTGCACGCCGATGTCCAGCAGGCGCTTGAAGAGCACCATGTCCAGCCAGGGCGGGCGCACCACCGGCATGGTGCTGGCGCCCTGCATGGCGTGCAGCTGGGCCAGGATCTCGCCCAGGTCATTGGGCGAATGCTCCATGTCCAGCAGCAGCCAGTCGTAACCACAGCGCGACAGGATTTCGGTGGCGATCGGGCTGCACAGGTGCGACCACAGCCCGATCTGGGTCTGGCCGGTCATCAGACCCCGCTTGAAATGGTTGACAGGCAGTTCCATGAAAACTCCGAAAGTTCAATATGAAGCGCTGCTGCAGCGGCGCTGAAGGTCAGACGCAAAGGGCCAGGGCATCAGCCCGAGGCGACAGCGTGGTTGGCCGCATGCTCCAGCGCCTTGACCAGGCCGGAGTGGTCCCAGCCCCCGCCGCCCAGGGCGACGCAGGCGTTCATCAGCTGCTGGGTGCCGGCAGTGTTGGGCAGGGACAGCCCCATGGCACGCGCGCCTTCGAGCGCGAGGTTAAGGTCCTTCTGGTGTAGCTCGATGCGGAAACCCGGGTTGAAGGTGCGCTTGATCATACGCTCGCCATGCAGCTCCAGGATGCGGCTGGTGGCCAGCCCGCCCATCAGGGCCTGACGCACCTTGGCCGGATCGGCGCCGGCCTTGGACGCAAACAGCAGGGCCTCGCCCACCGCCTCGATGGTGAGCGCCACGACGATCTGGTTGGCCACCTTGCAGGTCTGGCCACTGCCGACGTCCCCGATCAGGGTGATGTTCTTGCCCATGTGCTGGAACACTGGCAGCACCTGCTGGAAGGTGGCCTCACGGCCGCCCACCATGATGGTGAGCGTGGCCTGCTTGGCCCCGACCTCGCCACCCGAGACCGGCGCGTCCAGGTAGTCGGCCCCCACAGCGCGGATTTTTTCGGCAAAGCCCTGGGTGGCGATCGGCGAGATCGAGCTCATGTCGACCACCACCTTGCCGGCAGCGCCCGCCTGCAGGCCTTCGGCCACGCCATGCTCGCCAAACAGCACCTGCTGCACATGCGGCGTGTCGGGCACCATGGTGATGACGATGTCGGCCTGACGGGCCGCCTCGGCCGGTGTGGCACAGGGTATGGCGCCAGCGTCCTGCAGGGCCTGCGGCACGCCGCTGCGTGAATGGGCAAAGACCGTGTGGCCTGCGGCGAGCAGATGACCCGCCATGGGCTGGCCCATGATACCCAATCCGATGAATCCCAGTTTCATGTGTTGCTCCAAAAAAGTGTGTGGTCAGCGCACCATGCAAGGCCGCTTGGGGTCGAACTTCCAGCCCGGAATCAGGTACTGCATGGCGGTGGCGTCGTCGCGCGAGCCCAGGCCGTGCTGCAGGTAGAGCTGGTGCGCCGCCTCGACCTTGCCCATGTCGAGTTCGATGCCCAGGCCCGGCTTTTTCGGCACCTGCACCAGGCCGCCCACGATCTGCAGCGGCTCTTTCGTCAGGCCCTGACCGTCCTGCCAGATCCAGTGGGTGTCGATGGCCGTGACCTTGCCGGGCGCGGCAGCGGCCACATGGGTGAACATGGCCAGCGACACATCGAAGTGGTTGTTGGAGTGCGAGCCCCAGGTCAGACCCCAGTCGCGGCAGGTCTGCGCCACGCGCACGCTGCCGGCCATGGTCCAGAAGTGCGGGTCCGCCAGCGGGATGTCCACACTCTGCAGGCTCAGCGCATGCACCATCTGCCGCCAGTCGGTGGCGACCATGTTGGTGGCGGTGGGCAGGCCGGTGGCGCGGCGGAACTCGGCCATCACCTCGCGGCCAGAAAAGCCCTGCTCGGCGCCACAGGGATCTTCGGCGTAAGCCACCACGCCGTGCATGTCACGCATCAGGCGGATCGCGTCTTTCAGCAGCCAGCCACCATTGGGGTCGAGCGTGATGCGCGCCTGCGGGAAGCGTTCGTGCAGCGCACGCACGGCCTCGACTTCCTCTTCGCCGCGCAGCACACCGCCCTTGAGCTTGAAGTCATTGAAGCCATAACGCTCGTAGGCCGCCTCGGCCAGTCGGACGATGGCCTGGGGCGTCATGGCCTCCTCGTGGCGCAGCCGGAACCAGGCGCTGTTGGCGCCGGGGTCACTGTCGTAGGGCAAATCTGTTTTTTGGCGGTCACCCACATAGAAGAGGTAGCCCAGCATCTCGACCGCATCGCGCTGCTGGCCCTCGCCCAGCAGCGCGGCCACCGGCACGCCCAGAAACTGGCCCAGCAAATCGAGCAATGCCGACTCCACGGCGGTCACCGCATGCACCGCCGTGCGCAGATCAAAGGTCTGCAGGCCACGTCCGCCCGCATCGCGGTCGGCAAAGGCCTGCTGCATGCGCTGCAGCACCGCCAGATGCTGGCCCAAAGGCTGCCCGACCACCAGTTCGCTGGCGTCTTCGATGGTTTGGCGAATGGCTTCGCCGCCGGGCACCTCGCCAATGCCGGTGTGGCCCAGGCTGTCGGTGATCAGCACCAGGTTGCGGGTGAAGAACGGCGCATGTGCGCCGCTGAGGTTGAGCAGCATGCTGTCTCGGCCCGCAACGGGGATCACGCGCAGGCCGGTGACAACAGGGGTGGAGGAAGTGGTCATGCGGTCATCCACTGAATGTCATTCCGGCTTGATGCCGGCGGTTTTGATGACACGGCTCCAGGTGTCGATCTCGGATTTGACAAAGGCGCTGTAGGCCTTGCCCCCCAGCGTGGGAATCACAAAGCCCACCGAGGTCAGGCGGTTGCGCAGTGACTCCGATTGCAGGGCCTGCACGGCCGCGGCTTCGAGCTTGTCAACGATGGGCTGAGGCACGCCCTTGGCCACCGAAATGCCCGACCAGGACAGCGACTGGAAACCGGGGTAGCCGGATTCGGCCACCGTGGGCACATCGGGGTAGAGCGGGTTGCGTTGCAGGCTGCTGATGGCGATCGCTCGGATCTTGCCGGCCTTGATGTGGGGCAGCGCCGCATCCTGGTTGATGAAAATCATCGGCACCGTGCCGGCCAGCAGGTCGTTGAGCAGCGGGCCACCGCCACGGTAGGGAATGCCGGTCAAAAAGATGCCCGTCGTCTGCTTGAACAGTTCCATCGCCATGTGGCCCGAGGCCGCGTGCGTGAAGCCGTAGTCGAGCTTGCCGGGGTTCTTTTTGGCGTAGTCGACGATGTCCTTGACTGTCTTGAAGGGTTGGGAAGGGTGCACCACCAGCAGGTTGGGGCCGGAGTTGACCTGCGTGAGGTGCGCGAAGTCGGTCAGCGAGTTGTATTTGAGCTTCGGGTCCAGGCCATGCGCCACCGCGCTCTGGCCCACGCCGGTCTGGATCAGGGTGTAGCCATCGGCCGGCATCTTGAGGGCTCGCTCGGTGCCCACAATGCCGCCTGCGCCACCAATGTTCTCGACCACGATGGGCTGCTTGAGCACCTTGCCCATCTCTTCGGCCATGAGGCGGCCGAGCACGTCGCTGGTCCCGCCGGGCGGAAATGGCACGATCATCTTGAGCGGGCGGCTGGGGAAGTCCGTCTGGGCCTGGGCCGTGGTGGCAGCGCCCAGCATACCCAGTCCTGCGAGGCCAGCCACGGCCAGCCACTGTCGTTTGTTCATCATGTCTTGTCTCCTCGGTTGGGGGTCAGGTGATGGGTGCCGGGTTGAAAAGCACCAGCGCGTTGTGCAGCTTCCATTGCTCGGCCCAGGTGCGCTTGCCGCTGGCGGTCTCCAGCAGCATCCGGAACAGCGCCCAGCCCGCTTCTTCGATCGTCATGCCGCCATCGGCGATCTGACCGGCGTTGAAGTCCATCAGGTCATGCCAGCGGCGCGCCAGATCGCTGCGCGTGGCGACCTTTACCACCGGGCAGGCCTGCAGGCCATAGGGCGTGCCGCGACCGGTGGTGAACACATGCACGTTCATGCCTGCGGCCAGCTGCAGGGTGCCGCAGATGAAATCGCTGGCCGGGGTGGCTGCAAACACCAGGCCCTTCTGATCCGGTCGCAGCTTCTCGCCGGGCGGCAGCACACTGGCAATCGCCGCACTGCCGCTCTTGATGATCGAGCCCATGGCTTTTTCGGCGATGTTGGACAGCCCCCCGGCCTTGTTGCCTGGCGTGGTGTTGGCTGTGCGGTCCACGCGGCCACGGTCAAGGTACTGGTCGTACCAGCCCAGTTCGCGCACGATGTCCTGGGCCACCTGCACGCTGGCGGCGCGGCTGGTGAGCTGCTCCACGGCATCGCGCACTTCGGTGTTTTCCGAAAACATCACGGTGCCACCGGCGCGAACAATCAGGTCGGCCATGTAACCCACGGCCGGGTTGGCGGTCACCCCCGAAAACGCATCGCTGCCACCGCACTGCACACCCACCACCAGGGCACTGGCAGGCACCGTCTGGCGCTTTCGCGCATTCAGGCGCTCCAGGTGCGGTCTGGCCCGTTGCACGATGCTCTCGATCATCGACATGAAGCCCAGATGGGCATCGTCCTGCAGGCACACCAGGTCGGGGCCGGCGTCCGGCTCGCGTACATCGTGGATCGGAAAGCTGCCAGGGGGCAGCAGGCGCGAGGGCTGCAGCTTTTCGCAGCCCAGGCTAACCACCATCACTTCGCCACCGAAGTTGGGGTTGAGGCTGATGTGCCGCAGGGTACGGATCGGGATTTCGGCGCCCGGCGCATCGATCGCCACACCGCAGCCGTAAGTGTGTTCCAGGCCAACCACCCCATCCACATGGGGGTAGAGGGGCAGCAGTTCGCGCTCGATGCGCTCGACCGCCACCTTGAGCACACCCGCCACACACTGCACCGTGGTGGTGATGGCCAGCAGGTTGCGGGTGCCCACCGAACCGTCGGCATTCACGAAGCCCTCGAAGGTATAACCCTCGAGCGGCGTCCATGGCGGCGCGGCGCGTATCGCCATGGGCAGACCCTGCAGCTCGCGCGCCGGAGGAATGTCGAGCAGGCGTTCATGGACCCAGCTGCCTGCGGCAATCGCTTCACGGGCAAAGCCCACCGGCACGTTATAGCGCAGCACGGCCTGCCCGGCCGCGATGTCGCGCAGCGCCAGCTTGTGACCCTGCGGCACTTTCTCGCGCAGGGTCAGGCCCGCAGCGGGCCCCTCCGGCATCACGGTGCCTGCCGGCAGGCCACCATCGTTGGCGACGATGGCCACGTTGTCATCGGGGTGCATGCGGATGACCAGCGGAGTGCTTGAGCCCATGGCGTTCATCACTTGAGCAGTCCGGGCAGCCACAGCGAGAAGGCCGGGACGTAAGTGACCGCCAGCAGGGTCATGCACAGCGCCCCATAGAAAGGCAGGATGGTGCGCATGACCTGCCCGACCGAAATGCCGCCGATGGCACAGCCGACAAACTGAACCGTGCCCACCGGCGGCGTGTTCAGGCCGAGGGCGCAGTTGATCAGCATGACGATTCCGAACTGCAAAGGGTCCATGCCGTACTGCATGGCGATCGGCATGAAGATCGGCGTGCAGATCAGGATGGTGGCCGCCATGTCAAGGAAGGTGCCCAGCACGAACAGCAGCACATTGATCATCAGGAAGATTACCCAAGGGCTGTCACTGACCATCCGCATCAGTTCGCCCGTCTTCTGCGGCACCTCGTAGAGTGCCAGGAAGTAGCCGAAAGCCGCCGAAATGCCGATCAGCAGCAGGACCACCCCGGTGGTCTTGCAGGCCTTGGCGCAGGCTTTGAGGAAGTTCTGCCACGACAGACTGCGGTAGACGAACACCGTGATCAACAAGGCCCAGGCGACGGCAATCGCCGCCGATTCGGTGGCGGTGAAGGCACCTGAGAGGATGCCGCCCAGGATGATGACCACCACGAACAACCCCGGCAGGGCCGCCAGAAAGGCCGTGAGCACCATCGCCCAGCCCGGGAAGCGGCCATGCACGGGGTAGCCGCGCTTGACCGCGACGTAGTAGGCGGCGGCCAGGTTGCACACGGTCAGGATGATGGCCGGGATCAGACCCGCCAGGATCAGCCCCAGCACACTGACCGAAGCGATGCCCGCCGTGGCCAGGGTGAAGATGATCATGTTGTGCGAAGTAGGCATGATGGCGCCCACCAGCGAAGCATGGGTGGTCACATTCACCGCGTAGTCGGTGTCGTAACCCTCTTTTTTCATGAGCGGGATCATCACCGACCCGATGGCCGACACGTCGGCCATGGGCGAGCCGGCCACACCACCAAAGATGGTGCAGCCCAGCACATTGCTCATGCCCAGGCCGCCGCGCACATGCCCGACGAGGCTGTTGGCAAAGCGGATGATCCGGTCGGCAATGCCGCCGTAGAGCATCAGCTCACCGGCAAAGATGAAAAAGGGGATCGCCAGGAAAGAGAAAATCTGCATGCCGCCCACCATCTTCTGAAAGACGATGGCCATGGGCAGACCCGCCGCCAGGATGGTGGCCACCGAAGCCAGGCCGATGGCAAACGCCACCGGCACGCCCAGCAGCAGAAAAACGGTGAAGCTCACCGCCAGTACAGTCAGTTCCATGCCGGCTCCACAGTCTGGCCGCGCCACAGCGCAACCAAATGCTCAATAGAGAAAAGGACGATCAGGGCGCCGGCGATGACCAGCGGGACATAGTCGATGCCATCGGGCACGGGGAGCATGGCCTTTTTCTCGTTCCACTTGAGCGTGGCCCAGAGCCAGCCGCCATGCACCATCAGTGCCCCAAAAAGGCCCACCAGCAGATGCACCAGGTAGGCAATGCGCCGCTGCCATTTCTCGGGCAGGAGCACCACCAGCGATTCCAGCCCGATGTGACCGGCATCGCGCACACCCACGGCCACGCCGAAGGCGGTGACGAACAGCACGATCAGCAGGGCGAGGTTTTCAGCCCAGGTCGGGGTGTCATTGAAGACGTAGCGGCCCACCACCTGCCACTGAACGCACAGGATGAGGGCTATCAAAAGCACCACGGCCAGCAACAGAGAAAGCCTGGCCAGCAGTGCACAGAATCGGGTGAACATGAACAACTCCCGCCTGCAACCCTCCGTCAAGGCCGGGTCCGCCCAAGCGCCTTGCAGGCAAGGTCGCTTCGAGCTGCACCGGCTGAAGGGTTATACAGACAACATCACTTGGTGTCCTGGATGGCCTTGATGGCCCGCTTCATGTCGGCCGTGGTCATGAACTTGTCATAGACCGGACCCATGACGGCCTGGAAGGAACGCTTGTCCACTTCCACGATCTCTGCCCCTGCGGCCCTGACATTGGCCAGCGATTTGCCTTCGGCCTCGTCCCAGGCCTTGCGCTGGACCGCCACCGATTCCTTGGCGGCCTGGCGGATCATGGCCTGCTCGTTGGCCGGAAGCTTGTCCCAGATGGCCTTGGAGAACAGCAGGATTTCGGGCGCCATCGAGTGCTCGGTGCGCGAATAGAACTTCACGGCTTCCACATGTTTGGCGGTGTCAAACGAGGGGATGTTGTTCTCGGCGGCATCGATCAGACCCGTCTTGAGGCCGGTGTAGACCTCGCCAAAGGGCATGGGGGTGGCATTGGCCCCCATGGCACCCACCAGAGCCACCCACAGATCGGACTGCTGCACGCGGATCTTCATGCCTTTGGTGTCGGCCACGGTCTTGATGGGTTTCTTGGCATAGATCGAACGGGCGCCGGAGTCATAGAAAGCCAGACCGATGTAGCCGAACGGCTCGCAGGACTTGAGGATTTCCTCGCCCACCGGACCGTCGAGCGACTTGCGCATGTGGTCGACCGAGCGGAACAGGAAGGGCATGGTCGGCACCATGGTCATCGGACAGATGTTGTTCATCGGGGCCACGTTCACACGCACCATGTCCAGCGCGCCGATCTTGACCTGATCGATGGTTTCCTTTTCGGAGCCCAGGGCCCCTTTGTTGAACACCTTGATCTTGTGCTTGCCCCCCGAGAGCTTCTCGAGCACGGTACTCATGTGCTTGACGGCCACTACGGTAGGGTAGTCGTCGGCATTGTGGATGTCGGCCGAGCGGAATTCGACCGCGTGTGCGCTCAGCGACAAGGCGGCGGCAAGGGCAAGCAGGGATGTCTTGAAGGTCATGGTTGTCTCCTGGTGGGTTTGAGGGGGGGTACTGCCGTAAAAATGCTTCAGGTCAAGGGACCGATCTTCACGAATGCGCCGCCCTGGAACTGCACGGCCGGGTCCTGCAGATCAGGCTCGGGCGTGCGGGCATGGACCGCATCGCGAAAGACGTCGGAGGAATCCTGCGGGCGGTAGCCGATGTGGCGTGCCAGCCGGTTGTCATACCAGCTCACGCGGTTGTCCGACGTGCCATAGACGATGCTGTGGCCGAGCACCGGCGTGGTCAGACAGGCCGTGATCAGGCGGTGCAGATCGTCATAGCTCAGCCAGGTGGCCAGCATCCGGCGGTCTTTCGGCTCGGGAAAGGAAGAGCCGATGCGCACACAGGCGGTCTCGATGCCGTAGCGGTCGAAATACAGGCGCGAGAGGTCTTCGCCAAAGGCCTTGGACAAACCGTAGAGACCATCGGGACGCGGTGGACTGAGGGCATCCACCACTTCGCTTTGGCGGTAAAAGCCCATCACATGGTTGGAGCTGGCAAACACGACACGCTTGACGCCATGGATGCGCGCCGCCTCGTAGAGGTTGTAGGCGCCAACGATGTTGGCCTGCAGGATGGGGCCCCAGGGCTGTTCGGTGGAGACGCCACCGAAATGCACGATGGCCTGGCAACCCGCCACCAGCGACTGCACAGCCCCTGCATCGGCCAGATCGGCCTGCACCACTTCCTCGCCCGCCTGGGCCGGCGCCATCGGGCTGATGTCGCTCAGGCGCAGCACCTGACAGTTGGCCTTGAGCCGAGATCGCATGGCCTGACCCAGACCACCGGCAGCGCCAGTCATAAGCAGGGTGTGGTGGGAAGGCGAGGTCATGGGGTCCAGAAGGTTGTTAGTTGTCTGATGACTGTTGATTGTGTATGCTCGCAACCACCCTGTCAAGACACGGCACAAACCATGAATGCCCCACAGACCTCCCCCACCCCGGCCGCAGGCCGCGCCCGTCGTGGCGGCCTGGTGCAGGAAGTGGTTCAGCACCTGCAGCAGCAGATCGAGTCCGGACTGATCAAGCCTGGTGACAAGCTGCCGACCGAATCGGCGGTGATGAACGAACTGGGGGTCAGCCGCACCGTGGTGCGTGAAGCGATATCACGCCTGCAGGCCTCCGGACAGGTCGAGACCCGGCATGGCATCGGCACCTTCGCGCTGGAGGCGCCCAGCACCCACAACTTCCGGATCGCCGAACATGACATGGCCACGCTGGACGATGTGATTGCGGTGCTGGAACTGCGCATCAGTCTGGAAACCGAGGCTGCGGGGCTCGCAGCGCAACGGGCCACACCGGAACAGCTGACCACGATGGCCAGCGCGCTGCACAGCTTTTCGGTGGCGATGCACAGCCAGTCGGACGCGGTACCCAGCGATTTCCAGTTCCATATGGAAGTCGCCAAAGCCACTGGCAACCGGCACTTTGCCGACCTGATGACTTACCTGGGCACGCACATCATCCCGCGCACCCGCATCCAGACCGCCGATCAGGCCTCCGAGGGCCGGCTGGCCTATCTGCAGCGTGTGCACGCCGAGCACGAACGTATCTATCACGCGATCCGCAGGCACGACAGCGAAGCAGCCCGAGCGGCCATGCGCACCCACCTCTCCAATAGCCGAGACCGCCTGCGCAAGGCGCGCGAAGAGGCCGTCTGACGCGTCACATCCGGCAGCACTCAGGCCCCGCGCGTCTCCACATACAGCGCGTACAGCGAATGGCTGGCTGCCATGAACAGGCGGTTGCGCCCCGCCCCGCCGAAACAGAGGTTGGCGCAGCGCTCGGGCAGGTGGATGTGGCCGATTGCCTGACCTTGCGGGTTGAACACCCGTACCCCATCCAGACCTTCGGCCTGGGCCTGCGGGCTGCCGTTGCTGCCCCAGCCGCACCAGAGGTTGCCGTCTTCGTCTACGGCCATGCCGTCGAGCGCCCCGGGGCCTTGCGCGTCGATCACCAGGCGCTGGCTGCTCAAGCGCCCTGACCCATCCACGTCATAAGCCCAGACCTTGCGGTGTGGCTGGGCGCGGCTCTCGACGATGTAGAGCACGCGCTCATCAGGTGAAAAAGCCAGGCCGTTCGGACCGGCCAGCTCGGTCAGCACCTGCTGCAGCTCGCCCGTGGCCGGGTCGATGCGGTAGACCGCATGCGGCAGCTCGGGCTCGGCCTTCTCGCCTTCCCAATGCCCGCCAATGCCAAAGGGCGGATCGGTGAACCAGATCGCACCATTGGACTGGCAGACGATGTCGTTGGGCGAATTGAGCCGCTTGCCTTCGAAACGGTCGGCCAGCACGGTGATGCGGCCGTCGTATTCGGTGCGGGTGATGCGGCGCCCGCCATGCTCGCAAGCCAGCAGGCGGCCTTGCGTGTCGCGGGCCAGGCCGTTGGCCATGTTCGATGGGGCACGGAACACGCCCCAGCTGCCAGTGGCTTCGTCGTAGCGCATGATGCGGTTGCCCGGGATGTCGCTGACCAGCAGGTAGCGGCCATCGCCAAACCAGACCGGCCCCTCGGCCCAGCGCATGCCGCCGCCCAGCATCTCCACCGTGCTGCTGAAAATGCGGTACTTGGCAAACGAAGGGTCCAGCACCTCGACGCGCGGATCGGGATAGCGCTGGCTGGGCGCGAATTCAAAAACGGTGCCAGGGGCAGCCGAAGTGGTCAGCAAGGTCTGTTCGCTCATGGCCGCATGGTAAACGGCAATCCGGTCTGCCACCATGGCGGGGCAGACCGGGGGCGCGTCAGGCGTTGAGGATGGCCACCGAGCGGGTGTTGAGGTAGGCGTCCAGCGCCTCCGGACCACCTTCGGAGCCGTAACCCGAATCCTTGATGCCGCCAAAAGGCATCTCGGCATTGGGCATGGCCGGCATGTTGACCCACAGCATGCCCACTTGCACATGGCGGGTGAGCTGGTCGGCGTTGCGCAGCGAACGGGTGAACGCGTAACCGGCCAGACCGTAGGACAGCCGGTTGGCTTCGGCGATCGCCTCGTCGAGTTGCTGGAACTTGCGGATGGCGGCCACCGGGCCGAAAGGCTCGTCGTTGAACACGCGCGCATCGAGCGGCACATCGGCCAGCACCGTGGGCGCCCAGAAATTGCCGACTTCGCCCTGACGTTGCCCTCCGGCCACCACCTGGGCACCCTTTCGGACGGCATCGTCAAGAAATTCGGTCATCGCCGTCAGCCGGCGCGGGTTGGCCAGCGGCCCCATCTGGGTGCCTTCGGCCAGGCCATCGCCGACCTTGAGCCTGGTGGCCAGCTGGCCCATGGCCTGCACGAAATCGTCGTGCACACGCTCATGCACCAGAAAACGCGTGGGCGAAATGCAGACCTGACCGGCGTTGCGGAACTTGGCGGCACCCGCCGCTTTCACGGCCTGTTCGATGTCGGCGTCCTCGCAGACGATCACCGGCGCATGCCCACCGAGCTCCATGGTCACGCGCTTCATGTGCTGCCCGGCCATCGCCGCCAGTTGCTTGCCCACCGGGGTGGAGCCGGTGAAGGTGATCTTGCGGATGACCGGATGCGGGATCAGGTAGCCAGAAATCTCGGCCGGGTTGCCGTACACCAGCCCCAGCACCCCCTCGGGCAAACCGGCGTCGGCGAAGGCGCGGATCAGGGCCGCCGGGCTGGCCGGGGTTTCCTCCGGTCCCTTGACCAGCATGGAGCACCCCGCAGCGAGCGCGGCGCCGACCTTGCGCACGATCTGGTTGATCGGAAAATTCCAGGGCGTGAAGGCGGCCACGGGTCCGACCGGGTCTTTGAGCACCATTTGCCGAATCGCCAGGTTGGCCCGCGAAGGCACGATGCGCCCATAGGTGCGCGAGCCTTCTTCGGCAAACCAGTCAATGATGTCGGCGCCCGCCAGGATCTCGCCCTTGGCTTCGGCCAGGGGCTTGCCCTGCTCCTGGGTCAGCAGCGGCGCGATCTCGGCAGCCCGCTCGCGCAACAGGGACGCCGCCTTGCGCATGATCTTGCCGCGCTCTTGGGCCGTCATGTTGCGCCAGGTGTCAAAGCCTTTCTGGGCCGCAGCCAGGGCCGCATCCAGATCGGCGCGGGAGGCATGCGCCACCTGGCCAATGACCTGACCGGTGGCCGGGTTATACACCGGCAGCGTCTTGCCCTCGGCGGCATCTTGCCACTGGCCGTCAATGAAAAGGCGGGTGTCGGGATAGCTCATGGGGGTCTCCGAGATATGGGGAAAACAGACAACAACCAAACCATTATCCAGACCGGCTGGGTGCTGCGGTGTCCCTCAGGATGCACCCACCGGCCCCGAGCGTGGACAATGAAGGGGTTTACCGAAAGCCACTGCATGTCCACCCTGCCCCCCTGCCCCCAGTGCCAGTCCGAATTCAGCTACGAAGACGGCAACCTGCTCATCTGCCCGAGCTGCGGCCATGAGTGGAACCCGGCAGAAGCGCCGGTGGCCGAAGCCGCCAAGGTCTGGAAGGATGCCCACGGCAACCTGCTGCAAGACGGCGACAGCGTCACCCTGGTCAAGGACCTGAAGATCAAGGGTTCGTCCTCCGTGGTCAAGGTTGGCACCAAGGTCAAGAACATCCGCCTGATCAACGGCGACCACGACATCGACTGCAGGATCGAGGGCTTTGGCCCGATGCAGCTTAAGAGCGAATTCGTCAAGAAAGCCTGAGATCGGCATGGACGAGGGCAACCAGATCCTGATCCCGCCGAGTTTTTCGGCGCTGTATGTCCCCCCGGGCAAACTCAAGCCAACGCTGGGTGCCCGCGAGATGGCCGCCCGCTACGAACTGTGCGAAGACATGGCCCAGCTGCTGACCGAGCAGGCGGCCAACCAGCAGTTCCAGCTGGGCATCACCGAAGATCTTGCGCTCGAGCGATGCCTGCAAGGTCTGCTGGCCACACCCGAAGTGGTGAGCGAAGCCGAAGCCCGTTGGGTGGTGTGTCGCCTGGCCGAACTGCTGAACTGGCCGATGCCCACATAGGCTCCTTTCAAGCCATAAGGCCCAGGATTTGAGGCCGCGGCAAGTTCATGAGGTCATGTCAGCCCCAGCAACCGCACGGCATTGCCTTTGAGGATGCCGGGCATCACCTCAGGCTTGAAGCCAGCCACCTCGAAGTCCTTCATCCAGCGCTCGGGCGTGATCAGCGGGTAATCGCTGCCAAACAGCACACGGTCCTTGAGCAGGGTGTTGGCGTACTGGATCAGCTGCTTGGGAAAGTACTTCGGGCTCCAGCCTGACAGGTCGATCCAGACGTTGGGTTTGTGCGTGGCCACGCTCAGTGCCTCGTCCTGCCATGGAAAGCTCGGGTGCGCCATGACGATCTGCATGTCGGGCCAGTCGATCGCCACATCGTCCAGGTGCATCGGGTTGCTGTAGGCCAGGCGCAGACCTCCACCACAGCGCATGCCAGAGCCGATGCCGCTGTGGCCGGTGTGGAAGATGGCCGGCAATTTGTAGTGGTTGATCACCTCGTAGATCGGCCAGGCCATCTTGTCGTAGGGGTGGTAGCCCTGCACCGTGGGGTGGAACTTGAAGCCCTTGATGCCCTCTTCCTGGATCAGGCGCTCGGCCTCGCGTGCACCCATCTTGCCCTTGTGCGGGTCGATGCTGGCGAACGCGATCATCATGTCGCTGTTGTCGCGCGCGGCCTTGGCGATTTCCTCGTTCGGAATGCGGCGGCGGCCCAGCTGTGACTCGCTGTCCACCGTAAACATCACCAGCCCTATCTTGCGTTCGCGGTAATACGCCACCGTCTCTTCGATGGTCGGGCGACGGTTGGAGCCGAAATACTTGTCGGCCGCGCGATCGTATTCCTCGCCGTAGTTGTCAAAAGGGTTCCAGCAACTCACTTCGGCGTGGGTGTGGATGTCAATGGCGATCAGGTCTTCGTGTTTCATGTTGCCGGTGTCTCCTGTCTGAAAGAAATGCGCAAGCATTTTGACGCCACACCTAGGGAAAGCCCTATGCCTGGAAGTGCAGCCGATGCCCACAATATGGTTATCGATCATAACTTTATTGACGCTCAGGTCAAGCATTTCCAAAGGACTCCCACATGAGCCACCCGATCCTCGAACGTGCAGCACAGAACGGTGTCACCCTCGACATGCGCGGTGCCGTGGCCGTGGTCACGCTGCGCCGCCCGGCCAAGCGCAATGCGCTGTCCGACGCACTGATCGAAGCCATCCGCGACACCTTCCAGAATCTACCGCTCGAGGCCAAGGCCGCCGTCATCGACGGCGAAGGAGAGCATTTCTGCGCTGGCCTGGACCTGTCCGAACTCAAGGAGCGCGACGCCGGCGAAGGCGTACACCACTCGCGCAGCTGGCACGTGGCACTGGACGCCGTGCAATTTGGCCGCGTGCCCGTGATCGCCGCGCTGCACGGTGCGGTGGTCGGTGGCGGTCTGGAGCTGGCCAGTGCCTCGCACATCCGTGTGGCCGACGAGAGCACCTTCTACGCCTTGCCCGAAGGCACGCGAGGGATCTTCGTGGGCGGCGGCGGCTCGGTGCGCGTGCCCAAACTGATCGGCGTGGCACGCATGACCGACATGATGCTCACTGGCCGCGTCTACAACGCCACCGAAGGTGAGCGCGTGGGCTTTGCGCAGTACCTGGTGCCGCAAGGCACTGCGCTCGACAAGGCTGTCGAGCTGGCCACCCGCATCGCCACCAATGCCCCGCTGACCAATTACGCGCTGATGCACGCCCTGCCGCGCATTGCTGAGCAACCAGCAGACCACGGATTCCTGACCGAGGCCCTGATGGCTTCGATCGCGCAGTCCGCCCCCGAAGCCAAAGCCCGTGTCCGGGCCTTCCTGGAAGGCAAGGCCGCCAAGGTGCAAAAGGCCGACTGAACACAGGCCGGAGGAGACAAGACATGAGCGCACCGAAATTCCGCCCTCTCAAATTCGGCGTCACCCGCGTGGCCCTGCGCGATGGTGCACCCGGCACCCACTACATGCGCGCCGAACAGGACCTTCAGGCCTTCCCGGAGCGCCTGACCGATCGCCTGCAGCACTGGGCCCAGGTCAAACCCAGCCACACCTTCATCGCCCGCCGCGCCAAGCAAGCCGACGGCAAGCTCGGTGATTGGCAGCACATCAGCTACGCGCAGGCCTGGCAAAACGCACGCAGCATTGCCCAGGGCCTGATCAACCGTGGCCTGAACGCCGAGCGTCCGGTCGCCATCCTCAGTGAAAACAGCATTGAGCACGCGCTGCTCGCGCTGGGCTGTCTGGTGGCTGGCGTCCCCTACACCCCGGTCTCGCCCCCCTATTCGCTGGTCAGCGTCGATTACGACAAACTCAAGCATGTGCTGCGCACCGTCACACCGGGTTTGGTGTTCGCACAGGATGCGCGCTATGCCAAAGCCATGGCCGCCACCGTGGGCGAAGACATGGCCATCGTGATGGCCGAAGGCAGCATGGAAGGACGCGCCACCACCACTTTTGCCGAGCTTGCCGCCACCCCGGTGACCGAGGCGGTCGACCGCGCCATGGCTGCCACGGGTCCCGACACCATCGCCAAATTCCTCTTCACCAGCGGCTCGACCAAGATGCCCAAAGCCGTCATCAACACCAACCGCATGTGGTGCGCCAACCAGCAGCAAATGGCCCAGTCCATGCCTGTGCTGGCCGAGCAGGCGCTGGTGCTGGTCGACTGGTTGCCCTGGAACCACACCTTCGGCGGGAACCACAACTTCGGCATGGTCATCTTCCACGGCGGCACGATGTACATCGATGACGGCAAGCCCACGCCCGCGCTGATGCACGAGACGCTGCGCAACCTGCGCGAGATCGCGCCCACGGTGTACTTCAACGTGCCCACCGGCTTCGAAGCGATCGCCAACGCCATGAAAACCGACGACGCGCTGCGCAAGACCCTGTTGTCGCGCGTGCAGATGTTCTTTTATGCGGGCGCGGCCTTGGCCCAACCCATCTGGGACAGCTTGTACGAAAGTGAAGAGCGCGAAATTGGCGAGCGCATCGTCATGGGCACCGGTCTGGGCATGACCGAATCCGGTCCCTTCGGCATCTTCGTGACGAACCCCCATGTGCGCGCGGGCGACCTCGGCGTGCCCACACCAGGCCTTGAGCTCAAGCTGGTGGACATCGATGGCAAAACGGAAGTGCGCTACCGCGGCCCCAACATCACGCCCGGCTACTGGCGTGCCCCCCAGGAAACCGCCGAGGCCTTTGACGAGGAAGGCTTCTTCAAGACCGGCGACGCGGTCAAGTGGATCGACGAGACCGATGTTCACCTGGGCCTGAAGTTTGACGGCCGCATCGCCGAAGACTTCAAACTGGCCACCGGCACCTTCGTGAGCGTGGGCCCGCTGCGCGCAAAGATCATCGCCGCCGGAGCCCCCTACATCCAGGACGTGGTGCTCACCGGCATCAACCTCAAGGAGGTCGGTGCCATGGTCTTCCCGACGCCACGGGTGCGCGAACTCTCAGGTCTGCCTGAGAGCGCACCGCTGTCGGATGTGCTGGCCAGCGCTCCTGTGCTCGCCCACTTCCAGAAAGTGGTGGACGAACTGGCCGCCAGCAGCACCGGCAGCGCCAACCGCATTGCCCGCCTGTGCCTGCTGAGCGAGCCGCCCACCATCGACAAGGGCGAGATCACCGACAAGGGCTCGATCAACCAGCGCTCGGTGCTCACCCACCGCGCCGACACTGTGGCTGCCCTGCACGAGGACCGCCTGCACCACATCCTCAAACCCAATCAGTAACCTTTTCTGTCATTCCCGCGAAAGCGGGAATCCATGGATGTCCGATCGAGTCGGGCATGACAGCCCCGTCCAGGAGCATTGATGACTTCCAAAGGATTTTTCAACGCGTTTGCCGATGTGTGGATGCACGAAGGCGTGCGCACACCCATGGTCGATTACTGCGGCGCATTGGGTCATATTTCGCCCACCGACCTCGGCATCAAGGCCGCCCGCGAGGCGCTCAAGCGCGCAGGCATCGCCCCCACAGAAATCGGCTCGGTCATCACCGGCAACATGGCCCCGGGCGACTTTGACCAGTTCTTCCTGCCGCGCCATATCGGCCTGTATGCCGGCGTGCCGCAGGAAGTACCCGC
>JACCDI012228279.1_pt1 | contig 19972 bp, 23 predicted proteins | sample 7442791 | NCBI WGS metagenome assembly JACCDI01 (sample SAMN15323434, study PRJNA562643) | freshwater metagenome | isolation source: river surface water | place: USA:Blue River Watershed | collected 2017-08-15
AAACCACCACTAATGTCAAAGCTGATATCGAGTGATGATGCATAAGCAACTGTCCTCTCGGCACCCTTGAGCGGTGCATAGCTTCCGTCGTAGTAGGTGTGAGCCATTGATGGCTGGAAGAAGAAGGTGAGGAAGGTTCCGGAGATGATCAAGATCACAAAGGAATACATTGCAACTTCACCGAGCATGAAGCTCCAGTGGTCGGGGAATACCTTGCGTCCGAAGTTCTTTAGAACAGTTCCAACTGTCAAACGCTCGTCGATGTAGTTGGCAGCTTTTCCGAGGGCTGTCTTTGGCTCAGTTGTCGAACTCATGGTTTATTTCCTCATGTCCCAGAACGAAGGACCAACCGGCTCAAGGAAGTCGCTTTGAGCAACCAGGTAACCCTCATCATCAACTGTGATTGGCAGCTGGGGGAGAGGGCGTGCGGCTGGACCAAAAATAACTTTGCAGTGATCTGCCAAGTCGAATGTCGACTGGTGGCAAGGGCACAGCAGGTGGTGCGTGTGTTGTTCGTAAAGTGCAACTGGGCAACCCACGTGAGTACAGATCTTGGAGTAAGCAACGATTCCGTCATAGCTCCAAGAAGCCTTAGCTGGATCTTCTTTTAGATCCGCTGGATTGACTCTCACGAGCAAAACAGCTGCCTTGGCTTTTTCCTCCAGTTTGTGCTCTTCCAGTTCACTTAGGCCTTCCGGAATTACGTGGAAGACCGAGCCAATTGTGACCTCGGAAGCTTTGATTGGAATGCCGGTTGGATCGCGAGTTAGGCGTGTGCCTGGTGCCCACATAGTTTGCTTGAGTGTGTCACCAACAACGGGACCGAGGTCTCCAAAAATAACTACGGCAGGAATTGGGAAAAATGCGAGTGCGCCGTAGAGGGTGCGACGAATCAATTTGCGTCTTGTAAAGCCAGACTCGCCATCAGCGAGCTTCACAATCTCGATTGCCTGCTGCCTTGCTTCTTCACTGCTTCTTGCAGCGTGACGCTCTTCCGAAACTTCGTTGTCTGGCATCAAAGTTTTTGCCCAGTGCACTGCACCAAAACCGATTCCTAGCAATGAAAGCGCCATACCGATACCCATCCAGAAAGTGTTGTTTCTGGTTGCGCTCAAATCACCATCAACGATTGGGAAAGCGAAGAATCCCCAGACAGCAATTACTGCACCAATCATGCTGATGATGAACATCGCCGCAACTTGCTTTTCGGCATTGCGAGCATGACGCTCGCTCTTGTCGGTCATGCGCTCGCGGTGCGGCTCTAATCCCGGATCAGCAATTGGGCGAACGATGTTGGTTGCGCTGCCGGCAGAGTACTTTTCTAGATCGCTCATTAGTTAGCCTTTGCTCCTAGCCAAACCGTGATTGCAATGATGAAACCAATTCCAAAGATCCAGGTAAATAAACCTTCAGCCACCGGACCAATCGAACCAAGCTCATAGCCGCCAACCGATTCAAATTCTTCAACGTACTTCAGGTAAGAGATGATGTCTTTCTTGTCTTCGGGAGTGAGGTTGGCATCGCTGAACACTGGCATGTTTTGAGGTCCAGTCACCATCGCTTCGTAGATGTGCTTCTCAGTGACACCTTGCAGACCTGGTGCAAACTTTCCTTCGGTTAGCGCACCACCTGCACCAACTGCGTTGTGACACATGGCGCAGTTGATTCTGAATAGCTCACCACCGTGGGTGACATCGCCATCAGTTCTCAAATACTCTTCAGCCGGAATTGCAGGTCCGGGCGCAAGCGATGCTACGTATGCAGCCATTGCCAAGATTTGCTCTTCGGTGAACTGAACTGGTTTCTTGTAAAGCTGTGGGCCGGAAGCCTGACCAGGCATGCGACCTGTTCCAACTTGGAAATCAACCGAGGCAGCTCCAACACCAATCAAACTCGGACCACCAATAGCACCCTCAGCGTTTAGTCCGTGACAGCTTGCACAGTTCGCCAAAAACAATTTGCGTCCCTCTGAAATTTGTTCAGGAGATCCAAACTCAGCCTGATAAGTCTGCGTAGCAACGGCGTATCCGCCACCAGAAAAAATTAGGCCAAGGAAAATAACAATCCCAAGTGCCCAAGGGCGACGACGCATCGGCTTTTGATTCAACTGTCTCTCCATTTTTTACTTCAGTACGTAAATCACTAGGAACAAACCAATCCAAACTACGTCCACAAAGTGCCAGTAGTAGGAAGTAACAATTGCGCTGGTAGCTTCTCGGTGACCAAAATTCTTTGCAGCGTATGCGCGTCCGATTACAAGCAAGAAAGCAATCAGTCCGCCAGTCACGTGCAGAGCGTGGAAGCCTGTAGTGATGTAGAAAGCAGAACCATAGGAGTTTGAGCTGAGCGAGATTCCTTCGCTGATCAGCATCGCGTACTCCCAAACCTGACCAGAAACGAAGATTGCGCCAAGAACGTAGGTGAGGAAGAACCACTCAACCATTCCCCATTTCACCGGCGACCAACCGGTGCGCTTTGCCTGCATGCGCTCAGCGGCAAAAACTCCGAACTGAGCAGTGAACGAACTTGAGACCAAGATCAAGGTGTTGATCAGCGCAAAAGGAACATTCAGGATCTGTGTGTCATTTGCCCAAAGGTCTGGAGCCCCAGCACGTAGCGAGAAGTACATCGCAAAGAGGCCGGCAAAGAACATCACTTCGCTGCCGAGCCAGACGATAGTGCCGACGCTGGTCGCGTTCGGGCGCTGAATGGTCATAGGGGCAGAAGAAGTAGCGGTCATGGCTTAATTCTAACTTGGCAAAATGCCTAAGATGCCCGAATTTACGCGGATTTCTAGATTTTTTATACTCCGGAGCGAAAATACAGAAATAGAATTCAGAAATGAATTCTCAATCTTGGCAGTCGATCCTCGGAGCGCTATTAGCGGGGGAGGACTTGACCAAAGAACAAGCCAGCTGGGCCATGCGCCAGATAATGTCAGGCGAGGCAACCCAGGCGCAAATTGGTGCATTTATGTTGGCACTGCGCGGCAAAGGGGAGACCGTCTACGAGCTGGCTGGTCTGGTCGATGTAATGCTTGAGAACGCACTCCTACTCGAAACCGGAAATGATGCCGTTGACATTGTCGGAACCGGGGGAGACTTACTCGGAACGGTCAACATCAGCTCGATGGCATCTATTTTGTTGGCCAGCTGTTCGGTTCCAGTTCTAAAGCACGGGTCTCGGTCAGCATCTGGCAAAACCGGATCCTCGGAAATGCTCGAGGTCCTGGGAATTAGGTTGGACCTAGCTCCTAAACAGGTGACAGAGGTCTTCAAAAAGGTTGGGATAACTTTCTTCTACGCGCCAGTCTTTCACCCCGCTATGCGGCACGTAGCGCCGATTAGGAAAGAGCTAGGGGTCCCGACGACCTTCAACTTCCTAGGCCCTTTGGCAAACCCCGCCCAGCCAATAGCGACCGCCTTGGGCGTGGCCAATCGATCCATAGCACCGCTGATGGCCCAAGAACTGGCCAATCGCGGTCGAACAGCCTTGGTTTTTAGGTCAAAAGACGGCCTAGATGAGCTCTCTACCACCACTGAGGCTGAAATTTGGCAGGTTGGTGGGGGAAAAGTTGACTTATTTGAGCTAAATCCTGAAGATTTGGGGATACCAAGGTCAGATATCGATGCCTTGATCGGAGGGGACGCTCACCACAACGCCCAAGTAGCCAGCAAGCTCTTCGCTGGGGAGCAATTCCCTAACTCGTCCGAAATAGCCTCTGTAGTCGCTCTAAACGCCGCTGCAGGGCTTGTGGCATATGAACTTGCTAAAGACCCAAGTCTGGCTCAAAAGCCAATTCTTGAACGATTCGAGAACGCTTTAGCTAAGACCAGATCGGCGCTCGCTGATGGCAGAGCAAATCAAAAGCTAATCGAGTGGTCGGCTGCCACCCAGCAGCTGTAATTGCCATAAATGACGGGGAAGTGCCCTAAAAACTTAACTTGACATAATGTTTATTATCGGCTTTAGGTCAATCCTGGTTAGACGCCCAATTGGGGTTATTGGAACCCTAAACCCGGCCGTCCTTGCCAGCTAACTTGAATAGCCTCAGCCCCAGCTGGTTCAGATAACCAATGCCGATTGCAAACAGCAAGGTTCCTTCGCGGACTTGGCCGCCAAGGGCAAATCCAACGCTGACAACCAATATTTCAATGCCGCTTCTGGCGATCCAAAATGGAAGCTTGGTTCGCTGAGCAACTCCGAACATAAGTCCATCCCTGGGGCCCTTGCCCATCCCACATGCGATATACATGCCCGTGGCAAAGGAAATTACGACCATTCCCAGAATGAACATTGCGATTTTCTGCCAGTAAAGCTCTGGAGTTGGCAGCACATAGAGCGCTAGATCGGCAAATAGTCCCACCAAAATCGCATTTGAGATAGTTCCGATACCTGGCCTTACGCGCAAAGGTATCCAAAGCAGCAAAACCAAAATGCTTACAACTACCGTTGAGACACCAAAGCTAAGGCCAGACTGCCTGCTAATGCCCTGGGCTAAAACATCCCAGGGTGCAATTCCGATTGCTGCATCGACGGTAAGTGCAACGCCAATTCCATAGATAAAGAGCCCGACATAAAGCTGGACTAGGCGAATTACAAAATTAGACTGAAGCACCGCTAAATGCTACTGGGAGGATTGGAATGACTAGTCACTATTTCTCTCCACCCAAACCTAGGCTTTTTGCCCATCGCGGGCTGGCGGAGCCAGTTGGCCTAGATGAAAACACCCTCGATGCTTTTAGTGCTGCACTTAAACATGGCGCTACCCATCTTGAATCTGACACTCAAGCAACTGCAGACGGTCACGCAGTTTTGTTTCATGACACGGATCTTGAGAGAGTGGCTGGAGTTCAAGCCAGGGTTTCTGATTTGAGCCTGTCTGAAATTAGACGTATTAGCCTGAGAAATGGCGGCAGCATTCCAACCCTGGAAGAAGCACTCACCCACTTCCCCACCGCCTTTTTCAATCTAGACATCAAAACAAAACTTGCGATTGAACCAACGATTTCTGCGATAGAAAGAACAAAATCGCATTCAAGAGTGCTTGTTAGCTCATTCTCAAATCCGATTAGAAAATCAGCCCTAAAAAGGTTCTCGGCGCCGGTGGCTACAAGCGCGTCCGCCAGCGTTGCTCTCGCAGCCTGGCTAAGTCACAAAGTGCTGTTCGGTGTTGGGTTGAATCGAATTGTCAAGAATGTGCACGCCTTGCAAGTCCCGGTTGGCATAGGACTAGTGAAATTTGCAGACGAGGCATTTATCAGAAGACTACAGAGCACGAATACTGAAATTCATTTTTGGACGATAAACGATCCTGTCCATATGCAGGAGCTGATTCGGATTGGTGCTGACGGCATTGTCACCGATCGAGTTGACATTTTTCAACCTGAATAATCACTGAGAGTTTGATTTTTGGGGATTTATCTCCCCTGCAACAAAGTTCTCCTACGCAAGGAGAATAATGACTGAATCGATGCGCGGGATGAGACTTGGTTCTCAGTCCATGGAGCGTGAAACAGGTGTTGAGCTGGCGGAGCGTCAGTCTTTTGATTATCTGTGCCCTAATCAGCATGCATTCTCGCTTGTTTTTGCCCTGGGCGCTGAGCCGCCCGTTGAATGGGAATGCAAGAAGTGTCAAAGTGTGGCACATCTGGTGGGTAGCGAGAAACAGCTTCAGGTTGCAGCTGGTGAAGAGCAAAAACCAAGAACTCACTACGACATGGTTTTGGAACGTCGAACTAAAGCGGAGCTTGAGGAGCTTTTGAAGGAAGTTCTCGCCGACATGCGTAAAAGACGAGCTGAAGGCCGACTCACCGCCTAATTTCAGTTAAACCCCATTTTGTGCAGAGCAGAAATGCCTCAAAAACAATCCAAAGGCTCATTTTGCTTTTGCCGCCTTCGCGCTCAATGAACCGAATTGGCACTTCGCTAATGGATGCACTTAACGCCTCCGACCGCATTGTCATTTCGACTTGGAATGCATAACCGTGTGCCTGCATGTTTTCGAGGGGTAATTTTTCAAGAAGGTCACGCGAGTAGATGCGAAAACCAGATGTGAGGTCCTTAACCTTGCTTCTCAGAATCCAGGCTGCATATTTGTTTCCCCCGCGGGATATTGCTTTACGCAGTGGGGACCTATTCGCAACCTCGCCCCCAGCTATCCACCTAGACCCAATAATCAAATCCGCTAACTGAGATGATTCCAGTAACCTGGCCAGATCCTGTGCGCGGTGAGAACCGTCGGCATCCATTTCCACAAAATGTGTATACGACGACTGCATCCCAAGTTTGAATCCTGCGACATAGGCATCGCCAAGACCTCGTTTTTTGTGCCTATGAAGCACCGAAATGCGTTTATCCTGATGAGCCAATCGATCAGCGATTGCGCCGGTTCCATCTGGTGAGTTGTCATCAATGATTAGCAAATTCACTTCGGAATTATGTGAGAACAGCTCTCGTACAGAATTCTCGAGTGTTTCTGCTTCGTTATAGGTGGGCATGAGAACCAAAGGTTTCAAGCTTTCCTCCGACGAAGTTGGCTGACCGAGAAGGCTCCAATTATCAGAGCATTGAGCCAATCAAAAACAGACCCAACTAAAACACCTGGAGTTGCCCCGGTGTAAATGGGAACTGACTCGATCATCGCGGCTGGTGTGTACCATTCAACCTCGCTCAAGATTTGCCCATTCGGCAAATAGATTGCGGACAGACCGACTGTTGAGATGTTTACGACAGTTCGTCCAGTCTCGATAGCACGCAATCTTGCAATGGCAGCCTGCTGGAATGTCTCATCGGAGTATCCAAAATCTGCATTGTTGGTTTGAGAGAGAATTACCTCGGCACCAGCAAGAGAGAGCTCGCGAAGAATTGAGTCTTCGGCAATCTCAAAGCAAATTAGAGTTCCTGCGGTGAAATCGCTGAGCTCATAGATGCCATCCCGGGTGCCAAAACTGTATCCGCGCGGAATCATGTCAATTAGATCGGGGGCAAACATTCGCCAAAACTCGCGATCCGGTGCATATTCGGCGAACGGGACCGGCTGTTTCTTGTCATAAAAATCAACTGGTCCGATTTCAGGTTCCCACAAAATCGTTGAGTTGAAAGTTTCATCTCCTCGTTTGGTGATTGTCCCAAAAACAAAAGGAGCTTCCAGTTGATTACTGAGTGCATTGATTTTCCCTCTTGCCTCAGGCGATCTCAGCGGATCTAAGTCAGATGCGTTCTCTGGCCAGACCAACAGATCAATCTTTTCGCCACTGTCAACCACAATCTGAGAAGCATCTAGATGATTTTGGAGGATAGTGCCAGGTGCTTCTCGTGAAAAAAGTCCGGCTTTGGCGTTGCCTTGGACTGCAGCAATTACCCGCTCCCCCGCCAGTGATGTCGTTAATCCAATTGGTGCTATGAGAGGAATGAGTAGTACACCTGCCACCACCGCGATCGCTTTGATTGAGAGAGTTTTGAAACTTCGACTATAAGCAACCAGTGCAAACATCGACCCGATGAAAGCAATTGCAAAAGTGAGAAGGCTTAGCCCTCCCCACCAAACCCAGTGAGACATAAAACTGTCTGATTGGGTCATGGCAAGCCTTGACCATGGAAATCCCCCATAGGGGAAGTTATTCGCTCCAAACTCGCGAAGGGTCCAGACTCCCGCCAGCAAAGCAGAACCTGAAATCAACCGCGTGGCATCAAATTGAATTTTCTTGAAAAGCCAAGCTGCTAGCCCCGCTCCAAGAGCGTGATAAATGGAGACCGTTGTACTCAGAGCGATAAGCGGAATCGGACCGAGATAGAGTGAAATCCATTCAATGTGGGATATGTAGAAAGCCTGGCCAGAGATAAAACCCACCAGAACCGCGGGCCAGAAGTTCAAACCCAATACCGCCAAATAAGTCAGCATCGGAATCAGCGGCGCAAGAATCCAAATGTTTTCTGTTGGAAACACAAAAAAACCGAGAAGACCCGCGGCAATACCCAGCGGCAGTCTCCACACCAGCTCTCGCATACCGCTCAGCTTATTTCTATATGTAATAGCTGTAGGCAACGATTCCTCGCTTCACCAGATCGATTGCCTCATAGCTTGTCTGAGCTACTTGGGAGTCGGCTGAGACTGATATCTGATCCAGCAGATCAATAATTTGCTTACTCCAACGAATGAAGTCACCAGCCAAAAGTCCAGTTAGTTTCAGAGCGTCCTGCAATCTTGCACCCGTTGCCCAGCGATAGATTCCCCATGCCATGTCAAGTTGTAATCTCTGATCTTTAGGAAGTCGATAGTCACTCTGTTTTTCCTGCAATTGCTCTTGAATGGCCTCAGTCTGGGAAAGAGCGTCTGCGAATGCACCACGCGGCAGCTTGGGCTCCAGTTCGCTTTCTTCGCCTCTTGCTTCATAGACGAGGCAAGCCGCCATTGCTGCCATGGAGGCTGCATCTAAGTCCTTCCATGCCCCGGCTTTCAGGCATTGCGCAATTAGTAGATCCCTTTCTCCATAAATCTTTGCAAGTTGTAAGCCTGCTCTTGTCACTTCGAAGTCGTCAGTGGTTTGTTTCAAGTAATCAAGTTCCGTTAGCAAATCGCAGATTCTTCCAAAGATCTTTGCCACCTGACCGGTTCGAGATTCGAGGTGAGCAATTGACTGATCAATTTCTTTTCGAAGTCTGTGGTAGCGCTCACCCCAACGGGCGTGGTTCTCGCGGTCACCGCACTGATGACATGGGTGCGCGCGCAACTCCTTACGTAGGCGACCTAACTGGGATTCAACATTTCTTGCCTGCTTGGTTTGACGAGCATCGGCACCTGAACGGTTTTTAATGCGCGAGGATTCGCGCTCGAGATTTGATATCTCTCTTCGAATGCCTGAGTACTCGCGAAAGTCGCCCAGGTGGCACGCCATGGACTTTTCGTAGCCAGCCAGCGATGATTCCTTGTCCGCTATTACTTGCGCCAATCCGACGACAGATCTGTCAGCTTGAAATTGAGCAAATGATCTTTCAAGCACCTTGGTTGCTCGCTCTCGACCAAAGGCCGATATTAGATTCACTGCCATGTTGTAAGTGGGCTTAAACGAACTGTTCAGTGGATAGGTGCGCTTTGATGCGAGCGAGGCTACAAGATTTGGGTCAAGTTGACCGCCCCACAAAACAACCGAATGGCCTTCGCGGTCAATACCTCTTCGACCCGCTCTTCCAGTGAGCTGGGTGTACTCCCCCGCTGTGATGTTTACTCTCGATTCCCCGTTGTATTTATCGAGCCTTTCCAAAACTACGGTTCTGGCTGGCATGTTGATCCCCAGCGCCAACGTCTCCGTTGCAAAGACAATTTTGACTAGCTTTCGCAGGAAAAGCTCTTCAACAACCTCTTTGAACGCGGGTAAGAGACCTGCATGATGAGCGGCGTAACCACGTTCCAAAGATTCCAGCCACTCGTGATAACCAAGAGTGTCGAGGTCATCGTCTGCAATCGAAGAGCATCTTGCCTCTGCAACTTGACGAATCTCCTTTTGCTCCTCTTTGGAAGTAAGGCGCAGGCCCTGGCGTCGACAGCTTGTAACCGCAGCGTCACACCCGGCTCTGGAGAAAATAAAGAAGATTGCTGGCAAAAGCTCAAGCTCATCCAGGCGATCCACCACTTCTGGCTTCTCAAGTCTTGGAAACTGCCTTACGAGCTGATTTCTTTCGTGGGGTGAGTGTTTCTTTCCACCCCACTTACCTCTGGTGCGAATCGGAGAGCGAGCTCTCGCCTGATGCTTCTGTAAAAGCTCGGGATTGACTCTGGTCTGATGGCTCCCGGGTTCAAAAAGATCTAAAAGCTCACTGCCAAACAAAACGTGCTGATTCAGCGGGACGGGTCTAATTTCGGAGACAATGACTTTTGTATTGCCCCTCACCTCATCAAGCCAAGCACCGAACTCCTCGGCATTGCTAACGGTTGCAGATAGCGAGATAACCTTCACGTCTTTAGGCAGATGAAGGATTACCTCTTCCCAAACAGCTCCTCGAAAGCGATCGGCTAGGTAGTGGACCTCATCCATCACGACGTAGCCAAGTTCCTTTAGCGTTTCCGAGGTCGCATAAATCATGTTTCGAAGGACCTCTGTTGTCATAACAACGATCTGCGCTTCTGAGTTTTGATTATTGTCGCCAGTCAGCAGGCCAACACGCTCCTTGCCATAGCGCTTAACCAGTTCAGCAAATTTCTGATTACTGAGCGCCTTGATTGGAGTTGTGTAGAAAACCTTCTGACCGGATGTGATTGCTAAGTGAATCGCAAATTCCCCAACGACTGTTTTACCCGCACCGGTCGGGGCTGCTACCAGGACACCCGCTCCCGCTTCTAATGCCTGACAGGCCTGCAACTGAAAATCATCTAATGGAAATGAAAGCTCAGCTTCAAAGAGTTTGAGATTAGGAAAAGACGAAGCTTTTTTCGATTGCCGGTATCTATCTGCGGCGGATAACTCACTCGAGTTCGAGTTCACTGGTTTCCCCAAGCTTTTCCAGTTTTCTCTCCCTGCGCTTATCGTTTGCTAAGGCCACTCCTACCGCAATGAAATAAAGAGCCGTTAGTGGCGCCATCATCAGGAACATCGTCATCGGTTCTGCCACAGGTGTGGCAAGGGCTGAAACAACCGCAATGATAAATACTGCAAAGCGCCAAGACTTCAATATGCCTTGACCGGTTGCCAAGCCAGCGAAGTTCAGCAGAACCAAGACAACTGGCATTACAAACGCCAAGCCAAAAATCAAAAGAATTCGAATGGCAAAGAGCACATATTCACTTGCATTAATTACGTTGGTGCTGCCCTCTGGTGTGAAACCAATTAGCACAACTACGAAACCAGGTAGTGATGTCCAAGCTAGTGCGGTTCCGGCAAGGAAAAGTGGTGTGGCAGCGGCAACAAACCCAATCGCAAATCTCTTCTCTCGCTGCTTCAGTCCTGGTGCAATGAAAGCCCAGAGATTCCAGAGCCAGATTGGTGCTGTCATCAGAACGCCTAGGAAGATTGAAACTTGAATTCTCAAGTCGAAGGCTGAAACAACGGTTCCAAAGTTAACAACCGCCTGGATCCCGCGTTGCTCAGTGACCTCAATTAGTGGTTGTTGAAGAATGCTAAAGACTGGGTCAAACAGAAACCAACCCGCTACGGTTCCAGCGACGAGGAACCCCGCCGACCACGAAAGGCGTACTCTCAGTTCCCTTAGGTGGGAACCAAGACTCATTCGGCGCTCTTTGTTTTTGCGCCGCGCCATTAGTCTTGCTTCTTCTCGCCCTCTTTGGCCTCGGCCACAACCTCAGGCTCTTGGGTCTTAGAAGTTTCTTTCTTAAAAATCTTTAGTGATTGCGCAACGCTCTTCGCTAGCGCAGGAAGCTTTGGTGCTCCCCACAGCAATAGAACAATTGCCAGAATGATGATCCATTCCCAGCCCTGAAGTCTCATGACCACCTCTTGTCTACATCGATTTCTCGAATACGGTTTATCAGTCTACGCCGCTCGTCTTCCCTGCGGCGAATTTTGGCCCTTACCAGAGCCTTTCTAGCGGCCAGCACCTGTGAAAAGTCGTCTCCAGTCACCGCTTTGGCCGACTCAGGCTCGACCCTTTCAAAACTGTTGAGCTCCGCTAGTAGCTCTCCGGATTTCTTTAGTTCAGTTCCTAGGGCTTTACCGGACAAGAAAAGTCGGTAACTGGCAAGACAAAAGAAGTAAAACCCGACCAGAGAAGCAAGGAGAATAAGCCAACTCACTCGGCATCAACTACTTTCTGTCTAAGGGTTTGTTGGGCAAATTCTCGAACGAGGTCCCGTGCAGACTTTGGTTCCAAAACCTCTACCATTCCACCGTAACGAACTATGTGTCTCGGAAGACCCTGGAGGCTTCCCACTCGAATTTTCCCTACCCAACGTCCACTTTCCAACACTGGCTCGCTGGCAACTGGGAAATTCCAAAAAACCTCAGTCGCTTCGGGCTCGGCCGCCAATGTAACAACCTGCCCATCATCCTTTCCGCCGAACACTTCCTCGGGAATGGACGATTTGGCAGATGCTTCGGAAATTTCTTCATCTGTGACGATCAGGCTGATCATGCGATCTAACCGAAACGCCCTGACCTCCTGGTTTATGTGACACCAGCCCCGCAAATAGTGTTTCTTGCCCTGCAGTTCAATCACTAGTGGATCAATCTTTCGTTGCGCTTGCTCACCCTTTTGATTTCGGTATTCGCAAACAATTGAGCGCTTTTCAGCTATTGCTTTGTGAAGGTTGTCGAGTAGTTCAGAAATGCGATCAGATGCAACAGCTGTCACCGGCACAGGACCCGAGTTCTGAAGTGCCTTTCGAAGTTCTTGAAGCGCCGAGTTCCCGGCGAACTGTGGAATTGAAGCCAAATAATCAAGACCGATTGCAATTGCGCTCAATTGTCTTTTGCTGAGCGTTGGTGGACCTTCGAGATTGGTAGTGCCCTTGGAGAATGAAACCCAGCCATCTTCAAGCTCATCAAAGTTCAAGTGAAAGTGAGTTACACACTTGGTCAAGTCTTCACTGTCGGTTATGGCTCGAACTGCCTTCAAAATAACCTTTTCACTGACACAAAATCTTTCCGCCAAGGCAGAAATCTCCTGGTCACCTTCGGCCAGCACCAATCCAACAATCGAAAGAGACAAATCAAATAGCTCGGAGGCATCAATCTCTTGCTTAGGCATGCACACCTGCCGCTCTTTCAAGACCTTTCTTAACTCGCTCGACGAGCGATGAAGGGCTAATGACTGCTATTTCACTTCCATACTCAAGAAGATCTTCGGCAAGTAGCGCTTCATCCATGAAGTTGATTGAAATTGTGTTTGACCGTGCCCCGAAGTGCCACCAAGCTTCAGAGTCCTCGATTACTTCAATTTCAGCCCTATTACTCATGGTGAAGGCCACTAAATCTTGTTCGGCCTCGTCAATCACATCAGAAGACACCGGATTAAAAGTCGCTCCGGTGAGTTGAACGCGACTGATAATTCTTCGCAGCAGGTAATTACGCAGCTCTCCCTGTCGCTGGGCAAGCAAGACCCACTCCCCCTCAATCAATCGCAGTTTTAGGGGATTCACTTCTCGAGCTTCAGCCTTGGAATCGGGCACTCGGTACTCAAAGATGACAGTTTGTTGCTCGGCAATGGCCTGGGCAAGAGGCTGGAAAGAAGCGTGACGCGCCAGCAGTCTCGGCGAAAGAAAACTGAGCTCTCGACTGGCCTCGACTAAACCTCGAGACTTTAGTCGCGCAAGAGCTGTTCGCGCAGGTGAGGCAAATTGCTGATTGTTCCAGGCTCTGGCTGCCAATTCTGCGAGTCCAAGCTGTTCAGGAGTTAGGTTGAAGTCTGCAGGCCAATCAAAGCTTCCCTTGGCGATAACGTAACGGCTTCCGAGCTCAGGTTCAAACTCATCAATCTGAATCACCTCTAGTTGAACACCGGCGTTTCTAAGTTCAACCTTGTCTCGTTCAAACATCTTGTCGCGGGCATCATCATTATTAGCTTCGCTATAGCCGGCAACCGAGTTGAAGATGTCCTGCTTGCTGAGCCCAAGCTTGGGGGCAGCCAACAAACAGCAGGTGAGCGTAAACAATCGCTCAGCTGGTGTTTGACCGGCCACGGCTTCCTCCTGGCTATTCCTTACCCAAAACGTCGATCACAAAAATCAGTGTGGAGCCTGGCGGGATTGATCCCTGCGCAGCATCGCCATATCCCAAATCAGGTGGGATGACCGCAATTACTTGAGAACCAACTGGAACTCCATCCAGCGCTTGTACAAACCCTTCGATTAATCCGTCGGTCGTAACATCGAAAGCTGCCGGGGCTTGTCTTGGCCATGAGCTGTCAAACTCTTCACCTTCCCAAGTCCAACCGGTGTAGTGGACAGTGACGTTATCACCGACTGCAACTTTCTCTCCCCGGCCTTCAATCAAGATTGTGCGTCTGAATTCTGCTGGCGCAGCGGATTGCGGTATTTGAATTCCAGGTTGTCCAGACGGAGCGAGAATCACAGTCGGCATTCCTGCCTCAGCAGCACGGGCTGAACCGTTAGCTTTGGGCAGAAACGCTTTTACGATGTCGAAGACAAATACAACTCCATCGTCTGGCCCAAGACCCAAATTTGGAATTCCCTCTCCCCCGTGAACGTTTTCCGGACTAAGCAAAACGGCAACTCTCGAGCCAACTGGAACCCCGGTAAGAGCGTTACAAAAATCTGGAGATGCGCCTCGAATTAGGTCTTGATAAATGAAGTTCTCGGTTCCAAATTCACTGGCTTGAAACTGCTCTCCAGTTGAGGCATTGAATCCTGCGAAGTGCATCCCGACTCGTTGTGATCCAACTAACAATCCTTGGCTGCCCTCAATCAGGATGTTTGTCTCAAGTCCAGTGCCAGAGATTGGAAAAGGGAAGGTAACTTCTGGTTGCGTGTTGAATTCACCGGTAGCCTCGACAAGTTTCACTGCATCGCCTGTTTGATAGCTTTCGCAGGTTGCATCAATGCCAGCCACAGCGCTTGCGTAGTCGCCAGTTTGCTCTGGTGATGTTGAGCAGCTAGTCAGTAGCAAACTAGCTGAGATAAGCAGTGTGGTGGTCTTGGCAATTCTTTTGGTCAATTCTTACTTCTTTCTCTTTTTACTTTCAGTTGTTACCTGCCGCAAAGTCTTGCGAAGCTTCTTCTCCCCCACCTTGCGCTCTGAAAGTCCATACCAGTGCTCAACGTCTTCCTCTGAACCCTCAACCTTGTTTACTCTACGCTTCCGAAAGTCTGGCAGCGCTACACCATCCGCAAGTCTTCTGGCAGTGAGCAAGAATCCTGTGTGGGAGATCATTCGGTGCTCCGGCCTAACTGCCAGGCCCTCGAGGTGCCAAGGCCTAACCAGAGTTTCAAAGGCCGCAGGTGTAGTGAATTTTTCAGAATCCTTTATTTGTTCTGCCACGCGGGATAGCTGAGTGGCGGTTGCAACATAAACAATTACCAACCCACCAGGTCTTAAAGCTTCTGCAACCGCGTCAATGCATTGCCATGGCGCCAACATATCTAGTACTGCTCGATCGGCTGAACCGCGCTTGACTGTTTTGCCTAGCTGATCTTGCAGTGCGCCAAGCGTAATCTTCCAATTCTTTGGCGCACCGCCTAGAAAATTCTCAACATTAGCTTTTGCTATTTCAGCAAATTCCTCTCGGAGCTCGAATGAAAAGAGCTTTCCTTTTTCTCCGATTGCTCTTAGTAAATAGCTCGAAAGCGCCCCCGAACCAACTCCTGCTTCAACAACTACTGCCCCAGGAAAGATGTCTCCTTCAACAATGATTTGTCCTGCATCTTTTGGATAAATAATCTGAGCCCCACGCGGCATTGATAACACGTAGTCGCTCAGCAGTGGCTTCAAAGCCAAGTATTCCTCGCCGGTTGGTAGTGAAAAAACCGAACCAGATGGTTTTCCAATGATTTCGTCGTGCTTTATTTCGCCGCGATGGGTGCCGAATCTTCCACCCTTTTCAAGAGTAAAAGTGTTCATTTTGCCCTTAGGCCCGGTCAGCTGAACCTTGTCACCGGATTTGAAAATCTCAGACATGGACTCTCAATTCGTGCAGGGTGTCGACGCCAATTCCAAGCAGGCTGTCGATTACCTTTCGATCAGAACCGGTCGGCAGAGGAATCATATTTGTCACACCAACTGCATTGGTTCCGGCAGCAACTGCGCTTGTAAGTCCAGGAATTGAATCCTCGAACGCAATGCAGTGCTTAGGCTCAACCCCCAAAATCTCCGCAGCTTTGAGATATGGTTCCGGATGAGGCTTTCCCATCGTGACGTCATCTCCAGCTACTACTGCATCAAATGCTTCAAATGGAATGGCTTCCACCACCGCCAAAGCCATACGACGCATTGACATGGTGACAAGGGCTGTCTTTATGCCCGCTTGTCGAAGGCCAAGCAAGAGCTCGAGTGCACCTGGGCGCCAAGGCAGTGCTGAGCGCATCTGCTCGATTACCTCATCGGTCAAGTGATCAATGATTTCCTGGACAGATCGATCTTGAATTCCAAACTTATTGCGAATTAGGGAAGATGAATCATAGAGCGAAGAGCCAATTACTCCCCGCTCGTCCTCTTCCGTCCAGGTGGCACCATATTGCCTGGCCAGCTTGGCTTGACTGATGGCCCAGTAATGCTCTGAGTCAATTAGCGTGCCATCTAGGTCCCATAGCACGGCGGACGGAAAGGGGTTTTTTGACATTGCGGTAAGTCTAGTTGCGCCGTGAACTAGAGTTTTCATCTGGGCTTAGGAGTTAGATGCTGTCAGGACGGGTGCTACTAGTCGCCTTCGAGGGCTGGAATGATGCCACTGAAGGCGCATCCGGGGCACTAAAAGCTATCGCTGAACAACTTCAGATGAATACTTTGGACGCAGTTGATCCTGAGGACTACTACGACTTTCAGTTTTCTCGACCAGTGGTTGAATTCGATGCCCAAGGAAACAGAATCATCTCCTGGCCAGGTTGTGAGCTCCTTCAGGCCTCTGCCGAAAAGCTGACCGAAAATCCCAGTCTGCAAAACCTATATGTGCTTCTTGGAACGGAGCCATCTCGCAGGTGGCTGAGTTTCGCAGGCGAAATCCTGGAAATGGTTCAAGACAGAGACATTGACTATGTCATCATGCTCGGAGCCATGCTGGCAGATGTTCCACACACCCGTCCCATGCAAATCTTTAGAAGCTCGCAGAACGAGTCTCTGCAGCAGCTATTTGACTTAGAGCCTTCTCGCTACGAGGGGCCAGTTGGAATACTGACCGTTTTGGCCCAAGCTTTCGAATCCGAGGGAATACCGGTTCTCTCACTGTGGGGTTCTGTTCCACACTACGTGCACAACACCAGCAATCCAAAGGCTGCTTTAACTTTCTTGAACGAGCTATCGACCATCACCGAGCACTCATTTGACTCGTCCAGTCTGGCGAATCTCGCCTTTGATTGGGAGCGATCAATTGATGAGATGGCTGCCGGTGACGATGAGATGGCCGCTTATGTCACACAGCTAGAGAAGAATCGAGATTCACTGGATGACGAAGAGGTTTCTGGTGATGCTTTGGCTAGAGAGTTCGAGCGCTATCTGCGCCAACGACCAGATTCACCTGAGAAAAACTAGACAACCCCTGCACTCAGTAGTGCAATCAGTCCCAGTCCGACCGCAATTCGCCAAATGACAAACGGCATGTATGAACCTCTAATTAGGTAGCGCAACAGCCAAGCAATGACTGCGTAACCGGAAACAAAACTGACCACCGTGGCCAAGGATGTTGCAAACAGTAGATCCGAAGGCAAGTCCACATAGCTTTTTATGAATTGGTAGCCGCCCGCCGCCAATACAGCGGGAATTGCAAGCAAGAAGCTGTATCGGGCAGCGGCCTCTCTCGTGAATCCCATCATCAATCCCACCGTGATCGAACCGCCTGACCTAGAAACTCCAGGCACCAGTGCAAGTGCTTGTCCGAATCCAAAAGCCAAACCACTTTTAAAATCTAGCTCTGTAATCAGTTTGCGCTTTTGTCCGAAGCGGTCTGCAAGTCCCAGAAAGACACCAAAGACAATCAGCGTGATTGCTATTACCCATAGCTGTCTCACATCGTTTTCGATTTGCGATTGAAACGCAAGGCCAAGTACGGCAATTGGGATGCTGCCAACAATGATCAGCCAGCCCATTTTGGCTTCTTGACTTTGTTGCTGCCAGCGCTTGAAGCCGCCTGTGAACCAGGCCGAGAGAATTTGCCAAATAGTTTTTGCAAAATACAGAACAACTGCAAGCTCAGTTCCGATTTGAATGGTTGCAATAAATGCTGTGAGTTGGGGCCTTGATAGATCCGACAGCCCCATCAGTTCTTGAGCAATTTGAACGTGAGCAGAGGATGAGATTGGTAGAAACTCAGTAAGTCCTTGAATCAGTCCAAGAATGACTGCTTCGAATAAGGTCACTGATCCTCAGCCTGTTCAAAAGGTAGATATTCACCATAAGTCTGCTGAAGAGCCTCTTCGTAACCCAAAAATGCATCCTCTAGTTGTTCATAGGCACTGTTGAGAGCCTCGTCCGAACCATCACGTTTGGTTGCTGCCACTGCCAAGTGTCGCTCAAGTGCTGAAACGAACTTCTGCAGTGCAACTGTTGGATCTTCGTGCATACCTAAAAGTTATCGCCTCTTGGGCCCGATTCCAAACACCTTGGAGGAGATAACCTCGAGCGTGGTAGATTTACCCATCGGAAGTCCGGGTGGCGGAATGGTAGACGCGCTAGCTTGAGGTGCTAGTCCTCGTATAGAGGGTGGGGGTTCGAGTCCCCCCTCGGACACAAGTGGAGCTAAGTAGAATCCATTTGGTGAGCTCATCCGAAATCTCCCCCGCTGTTGCCTACAGCATCGAGCACGCACGCGATCTGTTAGCGAATAAGAGAGTTCTCGCTCTTACTGGTGCTGGAATCTCAACCGACAGCGGAATTCCCGACTATCGAGGCGAAGGCAGGGTTCAAAAGCATCCTCTGACCTTTGATGAATTCATGGGTTCAGCTCAGAACAGAGCGCGCTATTGGGCTCGAAGTTTTGTTGGCTTTCGTCGAATAAAGAATGCTCAGATTAACGACGGCCACCTCGCGCTAGCAGCAGCCGAACTAGCTGGGCAACTGGATGGAATTATCACGCAGAACGTGGATGGCTTGCATCAAAAGGCGGGCTCGAGAAATGTTCTAGAGCTGCATGGCCGACTGGATCGAATTGCCTGCGTTGGCTGTCGCTCAGCTATCGGTAGAGAAGAAATGGACGCTCGCATCCAGCAGATGAATCCCGGGCTTGTGCAGGACTTGGAAGTGGAATTCTCGCCGGATGGCGATGCAGAGATTGAAGTCTCTAGTTCATTTCAGGTGCCAGATTGTGATTGCGGTTCACACTACAAACCCGATGTGGTCTTCTTCGGTGAGCAGGTGCCAAAAGAACGAGTGCAGAGAGCCGAAGATATGGTGTTACAAGCCCAAGCAGTGCTAATTGCCGGCAGCTCCCTGACTGTCAATTCAGGACTGCGACTTGTGAAGCAAGCTCTATCGCAATCTAAACCAGCGGTCGTCGTGAATCTCGGTCCAACTAAAGCAGATAGCCTGATCGATGTGAAAATCAACGCCTCTACTTCTTTAGTCTTGAAGGAGTTGTTCAGGTGACACAGACGGTTCTAGGTCTTTTTAGACATGGGCAAACAGATTGGAATATCGATCTTCGCCTTCAAGGCACCGCCGATATTCCAATGAATCAATTTGGCATTGAACAAGTTCAAAAAGCGGCATCCGAGATTGCCCGTCAAGAGTGGGATCTAATAATCAGCTCTCCCCTGGGTAGGGCAAAGCAAAGTGCTGGAATTATTGCCGCACAGTTGGGAGTCGCCGAAGTAACTGAGACCCCACTACTGCTTGAAAGAGCGTTTGGGATCGGAGAGGGAATGCTTTATGACGAGTGGAGTGCAAAATTTGCTCACCTCGATGAAATTCCCGGAGCCGAGTCTGCCCAGCAGGTGACCTTGAGGGCCGAGCAACTTTTGGAGCACGTGCAGAGCGAGTTTGCCGGCAAGCGAATTCTTGCCGTAAGCCACGGCGCACTGATCAGGTTCGTGCTGCAGGTAGTGACAGCTGGCGAAATACCACCAAAGGGCGAGCGTTTGGAAAACGCTTCGTTGAATGTAATTAGAAAGCTTCAATCCTGGCAACTCGACCAGTGGGCTCCGAGGCCTTTAGGCAGCTAGTTCTTCCGCTAGTTCCAAAAGCAGCTCGGCGCTGTCTTGCCAGGTGAAGAATTGAGCTTGGTCCAAACCAAGATCTGATTGAAGCTTCCATGTTCGCTTGTCACTGAGCCTTTTTACTTGCTCTGCGAAGGCAACTTCATTGAAAGGCGAAAATCGCAGACCCGCTGGACCTGCAACCTCTTCGAAAATTTGGATGTC
>JACCDI010884714.1_pt1 | contig 19954 bp, 13 predicted proteins | sample 7442791 | NCBI WGS metagenome assembly JACCDI01 (sample SAMN15323434, study PRJNA562643) | freshwater metagenome | isolation source: river surface water | place: USA:Blue River Watershed | collected 2017-08-15
ATTCTGGCTTGGATGGGCGCCAAGGCCGAAGACCAGCTGCGCCCGCATCTGCTGTACAGCGACATTCTGGAAAACGTGACCGATCAGCACGCCGTGCTGATGAACCGCACGCGTCAAGCCAGCATGGTGCTGCCCGGCCAGAACATGCTGCTCATGGAAGTGGCCCCGGCTCTGTTCGGTGCCCACATGGCCAACGAAGCCGAAAAAGTCGCCCCCGACCTGACCCTGGTCGAGTGCAGCATGATCGGTGCCAGCGGCCGCATGTACCTCACAGGCAGCATGGCTTCGCTTGAAAAAGCCAAAGCCCATGTGGAGGCTTTGCTCTCGGAAATTCCGGGCCGAGGCTGATCGTTCTTTGTCCATCATCAAGCAGTGTCGTGCCTTTGAGGGCAGCTGCAGCAGCCAATGGGTTGTGGTTTGCCCTCACCTATCTTCCTATTTTTTCCAGAAAAAAGGCATCTTCGGTGGGCTGATTTTGCTCAACTTAAAGTCATTGCATGTACAGGGACGTCGCCAGCGTGCCCGAGGTGCTCGATTGCTGGATGAAGATCCACGCGCACGGATGTAGACGGCCCGTTTCGAGGGAAAAACAGGTAGTCACTTGAGATCACAGCTCTCTAGGCTTGAAATCAAAAGCAAGCAGCCCGGGCAGGATGTGAAACATTCTGCCCGGGCTGTTTCAGCTGAATCGGTGGATTCAGAACAGGTGGACCATGCCCACACTCAAGTGATTGACCGACGAGGATGCGGGTGTCGCAGTGCCAAACAGTTGCGAGTTGTGCACAGGCTCGAGTCGATAGCCATTGGTCAGTCGGTTGTTGGCCCAGACTGCATTGAGCAAGGTCCGCTTGGACAAGGCCAGCTGGCCAACCAGCACCAGAGAATCCTTGCGGCCATCGCGTGCGTTGACGTTGTTGAGCGACCTGCCTTTGTCTGTGTAATAAGCCGCCCTGAGATCGACATCAGGCCTGGGTGTCCAGCGCAATCCCAGGTTGACTATGCTGTTGACTTGTTCGGGCAATGCCGCATTGACTGCACTGTCGGTAGTGGCTTTGTAGTAGCTCAGATAGGGTCTGAGAGAGCCCAAGGCCATGGATCCGCCAAGAACCACCATCTGGTGTTTGGCCGGTGAAGCTGTGCCAGGCACCAAAGTGCCAGAGTTGTAGCTGACCACGCCTGCGCCAACGTTATAGGTTTTGTCCAGGTATCCCACATCGGCGGAATAACTGCTGCCCAGCGATGAGCCACCACTGGCGGATTCGCCCATTGCATAGCTCGCGCCCAGTTGCAGGCCGGTTGGCGTATCCAGCCGGTACTTGATCGAATTGTTGACTCGGTTGTCGAAACCGGCAAAGCGGTTGACGCCGTAAAGACCCATGGGGGTGTGATGGACTGTCAGCATGCCGGCGTTGTTCATGTCGGTCGTGCGAACCACTCGATCAATCATGGCGTGGAATTGGCGGCCAAACGTCACGCTACCCCAGCTGCCTTGGAGACCAACAAAGGACTGCCGGTCCCAAAAGGTTCCGGTCGCGGGACGACCGACCACCCCGGTGTCCAGGGCCACTGACTTTTCAAGCCTGAACACGGCCTGCAGACCGCCCCCCAGATCTTCCTGCCCCCTGAATCCCATGAAGGAAGGAATCAAAACGTTGTTGCTGACTTCTTGTAAAGGTTTGCCATCGGCACTTTGCTGGGTCTTGCTGGACAGGGACGCACCGACTGCGCCGTAGATCTGAACTTGACTGTCTGATTGTGCGAAGGCCGGACTGATGGCACTACTGGTCACTAAGACTGCACTGACAAGCATCGAATTTTTCACGCGTAATCTCCTCTTTGTAATGGGTCATCGTGACTGACGATGACATGATGAATTATTTGTAAGGGCGTCTTATCGCTTGTCACTTGAGAGACATGAATATGAATTCACGTTTACATTTTGGTCAGAATTAGTCGCGTGTGCAACAGTCCGGGCCCAGCTGCAAAAGGAGTGGCCTAAACTTCAAGACAACAAACTTCTGGTGCATCACAAGTCATGGCACGTTTTCATTTGCAATCCGCCGTAACAGGCGTTGGGCCAGATCGGGGCGATCAATCCGTCGTAAGAAAAAAAACCAAGAGACCGCCCGATCTTGCTGAGGTCCGAGCCTATCCAGTGCGCCAGCACCGCTCGGAGCAAAACCGGGAAAGGTTGCTCGGTGCAGGAAGGCTATTGCTGCAAGATGGTGGCTTCGATGAAATGTCGATCGCGCAGTTGGCTGCACATGCCGGCTGCTCAGTGGGTGTTTTTTACCAGCGCTTTCGCAACAAGCGGGCCTATTTCGAGTTTCTCTTGGAAGCCAGCGTGCAGCAGGTGCGTGAGCAAACCTTGGCCCACCTGAACAGCCAGGCGATCGAAGGATTTGACTTGTCTGCAACCATTGCGCGTTGCGTGCAGCATTACATCGAGATTCACCGAGAGCATGCGGGACTGATTCGTGCAGCACTGCAATACGGCATCAACGGCACGAATGATTGGCAGCCTTTGAGGGAAAGTGGGCTGTGGCTGCATCGCTACTACATGGATTTGATTCTGAGCAAGATGCCGCCTAAAGCGAAGTCACGTGTGCTGGACCAGGGGTTGATCGGCTTTCAGATGATCAGCGGACACCTGGTCAATTCGATTGCACACCCCGGTAATGTTCTACCCCTAGAACACCCTGAGCTCAGTGTATGGCTCGGTCGAGTACTGATGCTCTGTCTTGAGACGTCTTCAGAAGTGGGACACCCTGATTCGCGTGTGGTCAATCCCGCGCCTAAGCGGGACCGATGAGCGAATCTCAGCTGCATCGAACCATGTTTTTTTACTCATCGAATCGATATCCCCTAAGTCCATGAGCACATCCAAGCAATACAACATTTCGAGTCAATACCCTCTTCCCGATCTGCTATATCCAGAGGCGATCAGCGAAGCTACTCGGCTGCGCAATGAGCAGTTGACCCAAAGCATGGAGGCTTTACCCGAATGGTGGTTGATTGGCCCTGCGGCATTTCGTCAAGCCCAGCGGGAAGGGTTGTCGGGTTTTCCGTCTGCGATGTTCAGTGATCGGGCCAGGGATCGCACAATCGATGGACCGGATGGTCCGTTGCGACTGCGTGAAATCACTCCCGCACAAGGACAGCCACGAGGCGTGTACTTGCACATCCATGGCGGCGGTTGGGTCATTGGTGGAGCAGATATGCAAGACAGTCTGCTTTGCTCGCTGGCTGATCACGCGGGCCTTGCTGTTCTGAGCGTGCACTACAGATTGGCACCCGAACACCGCTATCCTGCGGCACCAGACGACTGTGAGGCTGCTGCCGCTTGGTTGATCAAACACGCCAAGGCCGTTTACGGGACCGAGGCGCTATTTATCGGCGGTGAGTCTGCAGGCGCACATCTGAGTGCCTTGACGCTGTTGCGACTGCGTCAGCGCCTTGGACACTGCGCTTTTGCAGGCGCTGTTTTCAATTTTGGTCTATTCGACCTCGGTCTGACCCCTAGCGCTCGGGCATTTGGCAACGACAGGCTCTTTTTGCGTACCTTGGATATCCTGCATTTTCGTGATGCCTTTGTACCCGGCGAATCGGATTTGCGTAACCCAAATCTGTCGCCTCTGTATGCCGACTTAAAGGGCCAATGTCCAGCCTTGTTTGTAGTTGGGACCCGCGATGCACTCCTCGACGACAGTCTTTTTATGCATGCTCGTTGGCTGGCCGCTGGCAATGTTGGGCAACTGGAGATTTATCCGGGTGCCCCACATGGTTTTATGCGTCTGTCAGATGCCCACAGCCAGCAGGCGGTTCAGCGGCAGATCGGGTTTTTGCGCAGCCTGCAGGCGATGGGCCGCTGATGGGCGAGTCATCGCTTGCAGGCAAGCTCCTGCAAAACACCCACCGGCCCTCACGCTGCAGGCGCCAGCCTGCTGGTGATTTTCGGTACACCACAACGCGCCATCATGGGCTCACATACACCGGCGCAAACCCACCGCCGGGCGTGCGGAAGTTGGTGGTTTGACCCTGGTACAAGCGGGCGGCCAGCGACTGCACCTGGCCGTCGTAGACGTAGTTGCGCACATCGAACTTGAGCACCTGCGCCGACTCGCCGCCCGAGATGGTGCGCTCGCCCGGGGCCACCCAGGCCTGGGCGATGTAGCCCCCCACCTTGATCTCGTCCCAGACGCGGTGCGTCAACTTGTCACCGCGATAAGCCGCTTTGCCGCCATAGCCCGCAAAGGGCTTGAAGAAAAACTGTTTGCGCGCAGCCCAAAAGCGCTCGGCATTCTGAGGCGTCACCACTTCGGTGTGCGGAATGCCCGCAAGCAACACCGCCTGCGTGGCTTCGGGCACGCCCATGGCCTGCAAGCTTGGCGCGTGGCACAGCAGCGCCAGGTTGCGCTTGTCGGCCAGCAGCGCATGGGCTTGTGGGTGCGGCGTCAAGACCACAGCGTCCTGCAGATACGCCTCGCGCACATGCGCGTGCTGCGGCTCGGTCAGCGCAAAGTCGGTCAGGCGGTTGTAGACCAGATCGATGGCCACGTCCTCGCACCACAGCCGCCCCTCGCGCCAGACCAACTGCGCCGGGTCGGCGATGAAGGCCGCCAGGCCATGGCGCTTGAACAAGTTCTGGAACAGCAAAAACTCCGGGTACAGGTATTGTTGTTCGGGTGAGGCGTCCACAATCGCCACTGTTTTCAAGGGTCGAGCAGGCTGACACAGCTGCCACTCGTTTTGGAACATGGCCACGAAAGCCGCCTCCAGCGCATCCACCTGCGCCCCGGTGGGCACCAGGGTTTCGATCTCGGCGCAGCAGGCCCGTTGCGCCCGGGCCAGCAAGGCGTTGAGCAGGGCACCGCCCGCGTTGGTGTTCACCTCGATCAAGCCCAAGCCATCCGCGTGCACATGAAAGTCGTAACCCATGAACACGCTGTGGGCGCGGGTCGGGTGGCGCGCGATCGGGTCCGAGCGGGACAGCACTTCTTCGCGGTAGGCCGGCAGGGCCACCACCGATTCCAGCGCCGCAATCACGCGGCTCATACTTTGCACTTGCGTCTGCGACAGCACCACCGGGCGTGCCGAGAACATCGAAGGCAAGCGGTCTTGTACCAGCGTGAACAGCTCAGGGTGGCCAATGTCTGCTGCCATGCTGCGCGCCAGGGCGGGCTCGTCCAGGCTGATGCAAAAACATTCGCGGTTGAAATTCTCTGCGGTGATGTGGGGGATGTTCACAGCGGCCTTCCTGGTGCGGGTTGGCTCTGAATCTTACGCCCGATGGGGTGCCGATCCACTGTAGCCGATCAGTGACCAGGCAGGTGTGTGTGCGCTGGCACGGACAGCCTCGCGACAGATGGATTGGTGGATTCATTGGACAATCCCGGCAGGCGGGTCACAGGGTGACTGGCGGCCACCGCAAACAATGGATTGACAGACATGCAAGCAATGGACATCGGCCTCGTGGGCCTGGGCGTGATGGGTGAAAACCTGGCCCTGAATCTGGAGCGCCACGGATTTTCGGTCGCGGGATTTGACCTTGACGCCAGCAAACGCGAGAACTTTGCCCAGCGCACCCGCGGCCTGCGGGCGCAGGCGGCGGCCACCTTGGCCGAGCTGGTGGCCAGCCTGTCGGTGCCCCGGCGCCTGTGGCTCATGGTGCCGGCGGGTGCGGCGGTCGACCAGGTGCTGGCGCAGCTGACGCCCTTGCTGTCACCAGGCGATGTGTTGATCGACGGCGGCAACACGTTGTACACCGACACCCAGCGGCGCATCGCGGCTTTGCAAGGCTCGGGCATCCTGTATGTGGGTGCGGGTGTGAGCGGCGGTGAAGAGGGGGCCTTGCGCGGGCCGGCCCTGATGCCCGGTGGCTCGCCCGAGGCCTGGCCTCTGGTCAAACCCTTGCTGCAGGCGATTGCCGCCAAAGCCGAAGACGGCCAACCCTGTTGCGAGTGGATGGGGCCAGGCGGTGCGGGGCATTTCGTCAAGATGGTGCACAACGGCATTGAGTACGCCGACATGCAACTGATCTGCGAGGTCTATGCCTTCATGCAAAGACTGGGCCTGTCGGCCGGTGAAATGGGCGAGGTCTTTGGTGCCTGGAATCAGGGCGAGCTGGGCAGCTACCTGATCGACATCACCGCACACATTTTGCAGCGCACCGACCCCGACACCGGTCGCCCTTTGGTGGACATGATTTTGGACACCGCCGAACAAAAAGGCACGGGCAAATGGGCCAGCCAGGTGGCGCTGGACTTGGGCGTGCCTGCACCCACCATCGCCGAGGCGGTGTTTGCCCGGACCCTGAGCGCCATCCAAACCGAACGTGTGGCTGCAGCCCAGGTTTTGCGCGGGCCTGAAAAGACGGCACTGCCCGAGCGCGGCGCGGTGCTGGTCCAGCTGCGCACGGCCTTGTTGGCCTCCAAGGTCTGCGCCTATGCCCAGGGCTTTGCCCTGTTGCGTGCGGCCGACCAAGAACAACAGTGGCAGCTGCCCATGGCCCAGGTGGCCAAGGTCTGGCGGGCAGGCTGCATCATCCGCGCCCACCTGCTCGAAGACATTCGCCGTGCCTACACCCACCAGGCCGATCTGCCCAATTTGCTGGTCGATCCGCACTTTGCACGCGTGATGGCCGACGGCCAGCAGGCGCTGCGCGAAGTGGTGGCCATGGCGGCCCTGCAGGGCGTGCCCATGCCCGCCTTCATGAGCGCCCTGAGTTACTACGACGCCTACCGCTCGGCCCGCTTGCCTGCCAACTTGCTGCAGGCCCAACGCGATTATTTTGGCGCCCACACCTACCAGCGCACCGACCGCCCCGGCAAGTTCCACACGCGCTGGGGCGATGGCGACCTGCCACAAGCGGTGCCGGGCGCGAGGTCATGACACAGCGTGTCGGTTCAGGATACGGACGCAGAATCAGCGTGCGCCAGGTCCTTGGTCCGCGATTGCACCTCGAGCAGCAACTCCACGAAGCGTGACACCAGTGGCTGAAGAGGGGCATGTTGGAGCAGGCTCACGCCCACGGTTCTTTTGATGCGGGCCTGGCTCAGGGGCAGCACCTCCAAACCCTTGCCGGAGGCGCTCGCCAGCATGGCTTCGCTCATGAGAGAGACCAGGTCGGTTTCGCGCAGGATCTGGCCCATCTGCGCCGACGTGTTGCTGACTTCGAGGGCGATTTTCGGCGGCGGCAAACCGGCCTGGGCCAGACGCGCCTCCACATGGCGACGGGCTGCCACACCGGGGCCTGGCAGCATCCATGACACCTCGGCCAGATCGCTCATCCTGAGTCGGCGGTTGTCCAGCAAGGGGTGGCCCTGGCGGACCACCATGCACACGTCGTCCTGCATCAACTCGATCACGGTCAGATCGTCCGGTACCACCGCCGGCAAGGAACTGATGGTCAGGTCCAGCTCACCTTGACGCAGCAGGCGCCACAACTCGTCGTTCAGGTGCACCGAAGCCCGCACCGTGGCGGCAGGCCGTTGGCGATGCAGCTGCACGAAAGCCGGTACAAACAGCTTTTGCGCATACAGCGGCGACACCCCCACCCGCAGCAGCCCCAGCGCGCCCAGGTGCAAGTCGGTGGCTTCCTTGACCGCATCGCGCAGCACCCCCCTCAGCGCGGCGGTGCGCTGACGAAACGGCTCGGCCACCCGGGTCAGGGTCATGCCGCGCACGCTGCGTTCAAACAGCTCGAACCCCAGCGCCTTTTCCAGCCGCTGTAGCCCTTTGGTGATGGCGGGCTGGGAAACCCCCAGCTTGAGGGCGGCCTTGCGCACCTGGCCTTCTTCGGCCACGGCCAGAAAGTAATCGATGTCGTCCAGGCTGATGTTCATGGGCTTCCTCTTTTATAACCATTGGTTATCGAAAATACCATATCGATTATCCAGCAGCCTGACTCGTGCGCCTAGACTGGCCCCATCCCCATCGGAGCGAGACATGAATTTCGGCATTTACCTGGCGCGCAGCGCCACCTACTGGCCCGACAAGGCCGCGGTCATTTTCAAAGACCAAGTTCTGACTTACCGGGCCCTGGAAGAGCGCTCCAACCGGCTGGCGCATGCCCTGCGCGGCCTGGGTCTGCAAAAGGGCGACCGCGTGGCCATCGTCTCGCCCAACCGGCCCGACATCGTGGTCGCCGAATGCGCGTTCTACAAACTGGGTCTGGTCAAGGTGGCGCTGAACTCGCGCCTGTCACCCCAGGAACTCGAAGACGCCCTGACCAACGCCGAGCCGCACGCCTGCCTGGTGGGCCCTGCGCACCGTGCGGTTGTGCAGGGCCTGCGCGCACGCCTGCCCAGTCTGCAGCACGCCATCGCCTGGGACTGCACCGAGGCCGATCGGGCCATGGGTTGGCTCGATGGCGAGGTGCTGGAAGCCCAAGGCGCCAGCCAGCACCTCCATGTGGACCTGCAGCCAGAGGATCTGGCCGTGCTGCACTACACCTCGGGTTCGACCGGCAAGCTCAAGGCCGCCATGCAGACCATGGGCAACCGCATGACCTCGCTGCGCAAGGTCATCATGGGCCGCATGCAGAGCAATGGCGACGATGTGATGCTGCTGGTCGGCCCCATCACCCACGCCAGCGGCATGTTCATCCAGGCCATGTTGTTCCAGGGCGTGACCATCTTGCTGCTGGACCGCTTCCATCCGGCCGAGTTGCTGCAGGCCATCGAGAAGCACCGGGTCACCATGACCTTCATGGTGCCCGCCATGATCCATGCGCTCTTGGCAGAGCCCAGCATCCGCACGCGCGATCTGTCGAGCCTGCGCTTGCTCAGCTATGGTGCGGCACCCATGTCGCCCGCCCGCATCAAAGAAGCCTGGGCGGCTTTTGGCCCGGTGCTGGCCCAGGGCTACGGCGCGGGCGAGACCACCGGCGGCGTGATCAGCCTGTCGATCGCCGACCACGCCCGCGCCATCAGCGGCGAGAAACCACAGCTGCTGTCGGCCTGCGGTCGGGCTTTTTGCGAGTCGGAGTTGCAGGTCCTGAACGACGATGGCCAGCCCGTGCAGGGCGACGAGATCGGCGAGATCAGTGTGCGCGGACCCGATGTGTTTGCTGGCTACTGGCGCGCACCCGAAGTGACCCAGGCGGCCTTTGATGAGCAGGGCTGGCTGCGCACCGGGGACCTGGCGCGCGTGGACGACGAGGGCTACATCTACATCGTGGACCGCCGCAAAGACATGCTGGTCTCCGGCGGCTTCAACATCTACCCCACCGAAATCGAAGCCGTGCTGGCGCAACACCCGGCTGTGTACGAAGTGTGTGTGGTGGGCGTGCCCGATGAGCACTGGGGTGAGGTGGTCAAAGCCGTGGTCGTGCTGCGCCAGGGCGCGCAGGCCAGCGCGCAGGACATCATCGACTTCTGCAAGGACCGACTGGCCGACTTCAAGAAACCCCGCTCTGTGGACTTTGTCACCGAACTGCCCAAGAACAGCAACGGCAAACTCTCGCGCAAGGACGTGCGGGAACGCTACTGGCAAGGCCGAGACAGAAAGGTGAACTGACCATGCACAAGACCCTTGAAACCACCACGCCCGACACCTTTGAAGGCACACCCAAGGCGCGCGAATTCATCGCCCGTCTGGGTGAATTTTTTGACAGCGAATTGCATCCGCTGGCCCGTGAGCACGGCATTGACCACGAGAACGCGCCTTCACGCGAGCTGTTGGCGAAAGTCTGGAAACGCTCCCATGAACTGGGCTTTTACGGCATGACGCTGCCCGGCCCGATGGGCGGTGCCGGTTTTTCGGTGCACGATCACGCGCTCATCAAGGAATTCGTCTATGCCAGTGGCACCCCGTTTGCGCCGCATGTGCTGGGCGAGCTGACCGGCCCGCCACGGCTGGGCGCGCTGGTGCGTCAAGCCACGCCCGAGCAGATGCAGCGCTTCATCCTGCCGGTGGCGCGCGCCGAAAAAGCCGTCTGCTTTGCCATCACCGAACCCGATGCGGGCTCGGACGCGGGCGCGCTGCAAACCTCGGCCGTACATGACGGTGACCACTTCATCCTCAACGGCACCAAGAAGTTCATCTCCGGCTCGCCGTTTTGCGACTTCGCCGTCATCATCGCCTCGACCAGCGAAGACCCTGGCGTGCGCGAGACCACCGCCTTCTTTGTCGAACGCGACCGCCCAGGCTTTTCGATCGAAGGCGGCTACAAGACCATGGCCGGTCAGTCGCACACCGCCAACATCGTGTTGAAAGACTGCCGCATTCCGGCCAGCAACCAGATCGGCGAACGCGGCAAAGGACTGGGCTTGGCGCTGGGCCGCATCACCGTCAACCGGCTGCTGCATTGCCCGGCCATGCTGGGGCTGGCGCAACTGGCCTTGCAGGACAGCCTGCAGTACGCCCGCCAGCGCAAGCAGTTTGGCCAGCCCATCGGGGCCTTCCAGGCGGTGCAGCACATGCTGGCCGACATGGCCACCGAACTGGCCGCCGCCCGCGCCCTGATGCTGTCGGTGGCGCGCAGCCTGGACCTGGGCGTGGACGCGCGCGCGCAGGCCTCCATGGCCAAGCTGTTCTGCTCCGAGACCGCCTTCCGCGTGGCCGACAAGGCGGTGCAGATCCACGGCGGTGAAGGCATCGTGCAAGGCCGACGGGTGGAATTTCTGTTCCGCATGTTGCGCATGTACCGCGTGCTCACCGGCACCAGCGAAATCCAGCGCAACACCATTGCCAAGGAGCTGCTGCAACCGTCCAGCCGCTGAACACCCCAAACAAGAGGAGACACCACATGAACATCACCCGTAGCATCGCCGCCGCCCTGACCGTGCTGGCATGGGGCAGCAGCCTGAACGTGCAGGCACAGGACTACCCTTCGCGCACCATCCGCTGGATCGTGCCTTACCTGGCCGGCACCGCGCCGGACAACACGGTGCGCATCGTGGCCGACGCCATGGGCCAGATCCTCAAGCAGTCGGTCATCGTTGACAACAAGGCCGGGGCCGCTGGCAACCTGGGTGCCCAGCTGGCCGCGCGGGCGCCTGCCGATGGCTATACCTGGGTCTACTCGGCCACGCCCATGGCCGCCAGCATGCGCACCTACAAAAAACCCGGCTTCGATGTGATGAAGGACTTCACCCATGTGGGGCGTATCGCGATTTCGGACCTGACGGTGCTGGTGCATCCCGACTCGGGCATCAAGACCATCAAGGACCTGATCGACCAAGCCAAAAAGGAACCCGGCAAGCTCAGCTACGCCTCGGGCGGTGTAGGCTCGCCCGCCCACATGGGGGCCGAACTGATGCTCAGCATGGCCGGGGCCAGCGTGCTGCATGTGCCCTACAAGGGCGCCTCGGAATCGGCCAGTGCGGTCATCGGCAAACAGGTGGATTTCGCGCTCACCATCAGCTCGGTCGCGATGCCGCACATCACGGCCGCTCGCCTGGTACCGCTGGCCGTGACCGGCCCGCAGCGCAACCCCCGCCAACCTAACACACCCACCCTGGCCGAATCGGGCTGGACGGGTCTGCAGGTCACCTCGTTTGGTGGTTTGTCGGTGCCCGCAGGCACCCCCGCGCCCATCGTCAAGCGCATCTCGGAAGCCTTGTCCAAAGCCCTGGCCACGCCCGAAGTGCGTGCCAAGCTGGAAGCCCAAGGCGGTGCCGTGGCGCCGTCCACGCCCGAGGAGTACCGGGACGCCTTGTTCGCCGAGATCGGCCTGACCGAAAAGATGATGAAGTCGGCCAAACTGGAAGCGCAATGAGCACATTGCACGACTCCGGGTTTTCCGGACGCCACTTGCGCGAGGTGTTGCGCCAGCGGCCCGATGTTTGCGAAGCCGAGCATTACCAGGAAGGCCTGGTGGTGGTGCATGACGCCGGGGTACAGCTGGCCTTTGACGGTGATCACCCCGACGTGCCCGCACAGCTGGCCGCGCATGCACGCCGCATGCGCCAGCGCATCTACCGGGCAGGCGATCGCGTGTACTGCGCCGTGGGCTACGCCCTGGCCAACGTCATCATCGTGCGTTGCGACCACGCATTGGTGGTGGTTGATACCACCGAATCGCACCAGAGCGCGACCCAGATTTGGCAAGACTTCAAAGCCGCGGTGCCCGAATTGGCCGACTGGCCGGTGGCCGCGCTGGTCTACAGCCACAACCACAGCGACCACATCAACGGCGCCCGTGCCTTTGTGAACGAAGAAGACGTTCAAGCCGGTCGCACGCAGATCATTGCCCACGCCACGTTGATGCGCGCCGTCAGCGACAACGCCTCGGTGGTCGCGCCCATTTTGGCCACGCGCAGCGCCTACTCTTTCGGTGCGCTGCTGCCCCCTGGCCCCAAGGGCAGTGTGAGTGCAGGCATCGGCCCCCGGCTGATCAACAGCCAAGTCAGCTTTTTGCCGCCCACGCTCACCTTTGACGAGCGGCTCGACATCACCCTGGCCGGCGTGCATTTCGAGTTTCGCCATGCCCCCAGCGAAACCGACGACGAGATCGTGGTCTGGCTGCCCGATGAAAACACCTTGCTGAGTGCCGAAGTCATCCAGGGCGAATGCCTGGCCAATGTGCACACCATCCGAGGCACCCGCTACCGCGATCCCCTGCAGTGGGTGGCCACCATCGATGCCCTGCGACAGCGACACGCCAAGCAGCCTGTGCAATGGATGGTGCCGGCCCATGGTCGCCCGGTGGGGGGCTGCGAATCGATTGCCGAATTGTTGACCGCTTACCGCGATGCGATTGCCTTCATCCACGACCAGGCGGTGCGCTTCATCAACCACGGCGCCACGCCCGAAGAACTGGCTGACTGGTTACCCGCTTTGCCGCCGCATCTGGCGCAGCACGCCTGGTTGGGCGAGTATTACGGCACCGTCAAACACTGTGTGCGTCAGGTGTTCTCCGGTTTGTTGGGCTGGTTTGATGGCGATCCGGCCACACTCGACCCTTTGTCACCCCAGGACCGAGCCGGGCGCTGGGTGGCCTTGGCCGGTGGCCGCGATGCTGTGCTGCGTGAGCTGGAAGCCAGTGCAGCGCGGGCCCTGACGCCCGAGGCATCGCACACCACACCGCTCGACGAACACCGCTGGATCGCCGAGCTGGCAGGACAGTTGTTGCGCATCGACCCGACCGACCCACAGGCCCGCCAGGCCAAGGCCCGTGCCCTGCGCCAGCTGGGTCTGGCCACCCTGAACACCAACTGGCGCCATTGGTACCTGAGCTCGGCGCTGGAACTCGAGGGTCGATTTGAGAACCTGCCCTTCAAAGGCAACAGCCTGGCGGTGCGTGACATCTGGATGGCGGTCGACCCGCTGCAGCTGCTGCGCAACCTGGCCGTGCGTCTGCAGGCCGAGCAGTGCCTGGAGATGCACACCCGCCTGACGCTGGACTTCACAGACCGGCCGCTGAGCGTGGTGTTGGAATTGCGCCGCGGTGTGTTGCAAATCAGCACGCACGAGGATGCTGCGCCGCTGGCGACGCCCGGTGTGCGCCTGCGCACCCCATGGGCCAGTTGGCAGCGTCAGATGGCGCTGGGTTGGCCCGATCTGGCCGCGCAATTGGCCAGCGGCGAGATGCAGTTGAGCGAGGGCAGCGCCGAAGAACTGCAGGCCTTCATCGCGTGCTTTGAAAAACCGGGTGAACGCATGCCACACCTGGCATGGCGGTGAACATGGGGCCCACTGCACGCCTTGCGCAATGCGGGCATCGTCGCCAAGGGCGAAATCGGCCTCACGCTCAGCCAGTTCTAGCCCCAGCGCACAAGCGCAACGTGTGAAACCGTGACGGGCGGCCTGCGTGACGTCAAAATTTGAACAGACCTCCCTCAGACAAGCTGTGCACGCGCCCAGCTTGCCTGTTGACGCAAAGGGTTACAAAACCAAAACAAACCCGCATACACCACAAGGCATGTAACAAAGTTTCATAAATTCGAATACGATGGTTACATCGGCGGCTTGTTCGTGATCGCGCACGGCTGCCGAAGACACCTCCAACGAAAGAGAGACGGGCATGACCACGAAAATCGGGATCAACGGATTTGGCCGCATCGGCCGCATGGTGCTGCGCGCAGCGGTGCAGAACTTCAAGGATGTGCAGATCGTTGGCATCAACGACCTGCTGGAGCCCGAGTACCTGGCCTACATGCTGGAATACGACAGCGTGCATGGCCGCTTTCAGGGCACGCTGTCGGTTGAAGGCAGCACCCTGATCGTGAACGGCCAACGCATCCGCCTCTCACAAGAGCGCGACCCGGCCAACCTGAAGTGGAACGAGGTGGGCGCGGACGTGGTGATCGAAGCCACGGGCTTGTTTCTGGACAAGGACAGCGCGGGCAAGCACTTGAGCGCAGGCGCCAGGAAGGTGGTGATGTCGGCGCCCTCGAAAGACGACACGCCGATGTTTGTGTATGGCGTGAACCATGCGTCTTATGCCGGGCAAGCCATCGTCAGCAACGCCAGCTGCACCACCAATGCGCTGGCCCCCATCACCAAAGTGCTGAACGACAAATGGGGCATCAAGCGCGGCCTGATGACCACCGTGCACGCCACCACCGCCACCCAAAAAACCGTGGACGGCCCGAGCAACAAGGACTGGCGTGGTGGGCGCGGCATTCTGGAAAACATCATCCCCAGCAGTACCGGCGCGGCCAAGGCGGTGGGCGTGGTGATCCCCGAAATCAAAGGGCGGCTCACGGGTGTGGCGGTGCGTGTGCCCACCAGCGATGTGTCGCTGGTGGATTTGACGGCCGAGCTGAACAACCCGGCCACCTATGCCGAGATTTGCGCCGAGATGAAAGCACAAAGCCAAGGGGCGCTGAAAGGCGTTTTGGGTTACACCGAAGCCAAGGTGGTGTCCACCGACTTTCGGGGCGAGGTGTGCACCAGCGTGTTCGACGCGGAAGCGGGCATGGCGCTCGACAGCACCTTCGTCAAGGTGATGGCCTGGTACGACAACGAGTGGGGCTACTCGAACAAGTGCCTGGAGATGGCGCGGGTGGTGGGGCGCTGAGCAAAAAATATGGGCATGGAGGCAAGCGGGTAAATGCTGTCTTGACAGGGCGGGGTGCCCCGCACAAAGTGGGTGGCTGTTCCTTTGACGGATCACCTGCCCATGAACACCTCTCAGCACGAACACATCGCCAACGTGGTTCATGTCGCCACCTACGGCACAAGCGCTGCAGCACCGCGCCATGAGCAGCTGATCCGCGATTCCTGGTTTCGCTGTGTGCACGAGCACCAACTGGACCCCACGCGCATGCAGGAAGCCATCATCCTGCCGCACACGCGCTTGCGCGAGCACCAGGACCAGATGGAGGCTTTTTTGCACATCGCACGCCACGGCCTGGAGACGCTGTATTCCAAAGTGGCGGGGCTCGGTTATGTGGTGTTGCTGACCGATGCGCAGGGCGTGACGGTGGATTTTCTGGGTGATCTGGTGTTCGAGCCCAGCTTGCGCAAGGCGGGGCTGTACCTGGGGGCCGACTGGAGCGAGCAGCACGCGGGCACTTGCGGCGTGGGCACCTGCATCAGCACCGGGCAGGCGCTCACGGTGCATTTGGACGACCACTTCGATGCTACGCACATCCCGCTGACCTGCACCACCGCGCCGATTTACGACAGCCGTGGGCAGCTCAGCGCGGTGCTCGACATCTCGCAGCTCAGCTCGGATCAGCCCAAATCGAGCCAGCACCTGGCGCTGCAATTGGTTCAAATGTACGCACACGACATCGAGAACGCGGCTTTTTTGTACCGGCACCGACGCGACTGGATTTTGCGTCTGTCCAGCGCACCCCAGTTTCTGGATGTGCAGCCCGAATACCTGCTGGCGCTGGATGCGCAGGGCCGCGTGGTGGGTCACAACCGCCGCGCCCAGCTGGGGCTGCAAACCGATCCCATGCGACCTTTGCTGGGTACGCGTTTTGAGGGGCTGTTTGACTTGCCCTTTGCGGACTTGGGCCGCTATGTGCAAACGCGACCATCGGACCAGCGCGCGGTGTTGCACGCAGGCGGTCGGCAGTTGTTGTTTTTGTCGGCCACCCCGCCGCCCAAACAGCCCACCAGCCAGAGCCAGCGCGACACAGCGGTGCCGCCTGCCCTGGCGGCCCTGTCGGCGGGCGACCCGCCCCTGGAGCGGCAGATCGAGCGCGTGGCGCGCTTGGTCAACTCGCCCATCAGTTTGCTGATCACGGGTGAGACCGGTTCGGGCAAGGAGTACTTTGCCAAGGCGGTGCATGCCAGCAGCGAACGCAGGCAGCGGCCCTTCATCGCGGTCAACTGCGCCGCGATTCCCGAGGCCCTGATCGAGAGCGAGTTGTTCGGACATTTGCCCGGCAGTTTCTCGGGCGCTTCGCCCAAGGGTAAGCGCGGCCTGATTCCCGAGGCCGATGGCGGCACCTTGTTTCTGGACGAAATCGGGGACATGCCGCTGGCCTTGCAGGCCCGGCTGCTGCGTGTGCTGTCCGAGCGCGAAGTCCTGCCCGTGGGGGCCACGCGGGCCGTGCCGGTCAATGTGCGGGTGATTGCCGCCACCCATGCACCCCTGGAAGCGCGGGTGCGGGCCGGGCGATTTCGGGATGACCTGTACTACCGCCTGAACGGGGCGCACATCACGCTGCCGCCCTTGCGGGAGCGATCTGACCTGAGCGCCATGATTGACCGGCTGCTGCACGGACGCATGCTGACGCCCGAGGCCCGTCAGCGCCTATTGCAGCACCGCTGGCCGGGCAATTTGCGGGAGCTGCGCAATGTGCTCGATTACGCCAGCAGCATGGGCCGCCACGACCCGATCGGTCTGGAGGATTTGCCGGAGCTGCCGGGCAGCGATGCGGCCGGTCTGAGCGAACCGGACAGCGCGGCGCAGCCCTTGCCCGCGGGCGGCGAGGCGGCTTTGCTGCAAGCCTTGCGCCAGGCGCAGTGGAACGTGAGCGCCGTGGCCCGCGAGCTGAAGGTCTCGCGCATGACGCTGTACCGGCGCATGAAGCGTTCGGGCATCGTGGCACCGCATCGGCAGGGTGACGGATCAGGGCCGATGGATGCGGCCCTGTGACACCTGTCACAGGGCGGGGTGTGACACCTGATGCCTTGTGACATCCGGGAAGACCCCGGGCAGGTTTTGATTTCTTGTGCTCTGACAAGGACTTGCGTGTGTCGGCCAGGCTGGCACGGCACTTGATTGTCTGAAGGCACCGCGCCATGTCGTGTGCGGCACAACCAGGAGAGAAACCCATGCGTGACAAGACCCCCTCACAGAGGGCTCAGGATTGGCTGTCGGGCTTTGAGCAAGCCATGCGCCAAGGCCAGGCCGCCCAAGCTGCGGCCCTGTTTGACACCGACTGCTACTGGCGGGATCTGGTGTCGTTCACCTGGAACATCTGCACCCAGGAAGGCCAAAGCGCCATCGAGGCCATGCTGCAAGCGCGGCTGGCGGATGTGAAGCCCTCGAACTTTGCACTGGAAGGCGAGGCCACCGAGGCCGATGGCGTGGTCGATGCCTGGTTCACGTTTGAAACCGGCGTCTCGCGCGGGCGTGGTCATCTGCGGCTCAAGGCCACGGCCCAAGGCGACCGGGCCTGGACCCTGTTGACCACCATGACCGAGCTCAAAGGCTTTGAGGAAAAAAAGGGCAGCCGCCGCATCAAGGGGGCCGAACACGGGGCGCAAGTGGGTCGCAAAAGCTGGCTGGAGCGTCGCCAGGAGGAAGAGGCCCGTTTGGGTTACGAGGAACAGCCCCATGTGCTGATCGTGGGGGGCGGGCAGGGCGGCATCATGCTGGCGGCCCGGCTGCGGCGTCTGGGTGTACCCACCATCGTGGTCGAGCGTAATGAAAAAGCCGGTGACAGCTGGCGCAAACGCTACAAAACCCTGTGCCTGCACGACCCGGTCTGGTACGACCATTTGCCTTACTTGCCTTTCCCCGACGACTGGCCGGTGTTCGCACCCAAGGACAAGATCGGCGACTGGCTGGAGATGTACACCAAGGTCATGGAGATCAACTACTGGGGATCGACCACCGCCAAAAAGGCCAGCTTCAACGAGGCCAAGGGCGAGTGGGAAGTGGTGGTCGACCGGGCCGGTAAGGAGGTGGTGTTGCGCCCCAAAGAGCTGGTGTTTGCTCTGGGCGTGTCGGGGTACCCCAATGTGCCCCGCATCGAGGGCGCAGACACTTTTCTGGGCGACCAGCACCATTCCAGCCAGCACCCCGGACCCGAAGCCTACAAAGGCAAAAAAGCGGTGGTGCTGGGCTCCAACAATTCGGCGCACGACATCTGCGCGGCCCTGTGGGAAAACGGCGTCGATGTGACCATGGTGCAGCGTAGCAGCACACACATCGCGCCCTCGGAGTCGCTCATGGAGCTGGCGCTGGGCGGGCTCTACAGCGAAGAGGCGGTGCAAAACGGTATCGACCACCACAAGGCCGATCTGGTGTTCGCCAGCGTGCCCTATCAGATCATGCACACTTTCCACATTCCGGTGTACGACGAAATGAAAAAGCGCGACGCCGACCTGTACGAACGGCTGGAGAAGGCGGGCTTCATGCTGGACTTTGGCGACGATGGCTCGGGCCTGTTCATGAAGTACTTGCGCCGGGGCTCGGGTTATTACATCGATGTGGGCGCGAGCGAGCTGGTGGCCAACGGCAGCGTCAAGCTGAAAAGCCACAACAACATCGAGCGCATCAACCCCAGGAGCGTGACCTTGACCGATGGCACCGAGCTGGAGGCCGATTTGCTGGTGTACGCCACGGGTTATGGCTCGATGAACCACTGGCTGGCGGACCTGATTTCGCCCGAAGTGGCCGACCGCGTCGGCAAGGTCTGGGGTTTGGGTTCGGGCACCACCAAAGACCCCGGGCCGTGGGAAGGTGAGTTGCGCAACATGTGGAAACCCACTCAGCAAAAGCAGCTGTGGATCCATGGCGGCAACCTGCACCAAAGCCGCCACTACTCGCAGTTCCTGTCGCTGCAGTTGAAGGCGCGTTACGAAGGCCTGGACACGCCGGTGTACAAGCCTGCGCCCGTGCACCATTTGCGCTGAAGCGCAGGCGCGGATGGCGCGCTGACCCCCGCCGCCCACGGCACACTATCGGGTGTGCCGTGGGCGGCGATCTGCGCATGCAAAGTTGCAATGGGCGGGGTGTATGCCCTTTTTTTAAGCGTGCGCGTGTTCAAGCCCGGCCGATCAAATAATCCAGCGCCGAAAACTGCGCGGCTTGCTCGATCACTTCGCCCGCCGCCAACATGCGGTCTTCGCGGAATTTGGTGCTGACGATTTGCACGCCCACGGGCAAGCCGTTCACCACCCCTGTCGGCACCGACAGGCCGGGCAGGCCCAGCGTGGCGGTGCTGAGCATGGGGGCTTGTGCCAGCAGGATTTGTGCAGTGCGCTCAGGTGATTGCTGGTCGTCGTCGATCGGGAACTGCCGCTCCCACGAGTTGGGCATGAGCAGCACCGGGTAGCGCTCGAAGAACACCGCCCAGTCGCGGGCGATGTTGAAGCGCCGGGTCATGGCTTCCAGATACTGATCGCGGTCCCACACCGGGTTGATGGCCATGTAGTGGCCGAGCGCCTTGCGCAGGGCGTCGTCGCCATGTTCGCGCATGAAGGGCTCACCACCCCGGCGCATGTCGTTCATGACCATGTGGAATTGCATGGCCGAGACCTCGGCAAAGTGCGGGGGCTCGGCTTCTTCGACGGTGTAGCCTGCCTCCTGCAACCACTGGGCCGCCTGGTCCACCGCCGCGCTCACGCTCGGGTCAACGGCCGAATGGGCCCAGCTGCGAAACACCGCCACGCGGGTGGGCTGCTTGGCATCGGCAAATTCAAGCGGCGCGGGCACCCATTGCGGGTCGAGTGCCAAAATTGGGGGGGAGCCTTGCGCCATGACCTGCAGGGCCAGCCGTGCATCGGCCACCGTGCGGGTGAGCGGGCCTTGCACCGACATTTGCTGGTTGCTGATGATGCGGTTGGGGGCGCTGGCCTTGTAAGACGGCACCCG
>JACCDI010237963.1_pt1 | contig 19952 bp, 18 predicted proteins | sample 7442791 | NCBI WGS metagenome assembly JACCDI01 (sample SAMN15323434, study PRJNA562643) | freshwater metagenome | isolation source: river surface water | place: USA:Blue River Watershed | collected 2017-08-15
CGAGTAAGGTTGGCTTGAATGTTCCATCGGTGAGTTTGCGCTCGGCCATGGGTAAGGATGTGCTGTTAATTGAGCGATTTGATCGTGTTCGACACGATGGTCAATGGCGCAGGCGTTCTATGGTCTCAGCACTCACGTTGTTTGAACTTGATGAAATGATGGCGGCGTATGCTAGCTACGAAAAGCTTGCGGAAATTATTCGTCACCGGTTTGTTGAGCCTAGGTCTACTTTGCGGGAATTGTTCTCACGATTAGTGTTCAATATTTTGTCAGGTAATACCGACGATCACGCTCGCAACCATGCGGCGTTTTGGGATGGACATCAGCTGACTTTAACGCCCGCCTATGATATCTGCCCTCAATCACGCACTGGGCAGCAGGCTTCGCAGGCGATGTTGATTCGTGGGTCTGAGCGCGCTAGTAACGTAGGCTTATGTGTTTCGGCTGCCTCGGTGTTTTTACTTGGGCATCAAGAGGCGATCGACATTATCAATCATCAAGTGAAGGTGGTTCAGGACGAATGGCAAGCGACGTGCGATGAAGCTGGCTTGAGTGAAGTTGATCGAAACGTGTTTTGGCGCCGGCAGTTTTTGAATCCTTATGCTTTTCTCAATGCGCCCGAGGGAGTAAATAGTCCAAACTAATTACTCTAGTTTTTTTCGACTCATATGGGTGTAATAAAAATATTGTGGCGCATCGCTAATAGGTGTCTACAGGCACCCATAAAAAAACGCTCCGGGAAAAAATCTTTTCCGGAGCGTTTTTTTGTGACACTAAAAGTTACTGGATCTTTGCTTTTTTCTTCAGTTCTTGCTGATAGTTCTGAAGTTTGCGCTGTTGCAGAGATTCAGCGATCTGAGCTTTAACTTGCTCAAACGGCGGCAGCTGCGAATCACGCGTTTCTTCGAGTTTGATTACGTGAAAACCGAATTGAGTTTTGACTGGAGCTGGAGTAACTTCACCCGCTTTTAAACTCATCATTGCATCGGAAAAAGGTTTGACGAATGCATCTGAAGGTGCCCATCCTAAATCGCCACCTTGCTCAGCTGAGCCAGGATCTTTAGACGCTTTGGCGAGTTCTTCAAATTTCGCACCGCCTTTGAGTTTTTCGATGATGCCTTTGGCCTCATCTTCTTTTTCAACCAAGATATGGCGTGCGTGGTATTCCTTACCGCTAGAGCTAGTTTTGACTTTTTCGTATTCTGCCTTGATTTCGTCGTCCTTGACTGCGTGCTTAGCCAAGTATTCTGTAACTAGGGCGCGAATGATGATCGACTGGCGTGCCAATTCAATCTGATTTTTAATTTCTGGACGGCTGGATAAGCCTTGCTTGTCGGCTTCTTGAGCGAGTACTTCGCGGTTGATTAATTCATCTTTGATCATGGAACGCATTTCAGGCGTATCTTGCTGGCCCTGTTGAACCATCTGTTTGACCATAGCATCGACGCGCGAAGTAGGTACAGCCTTGCCATTAACAACAGCAACATTTTGTGCAATCGCTGGAAGGTAGACAGATACGCACAGCGCCAAAAGCAGGCGCGAAGTTTTCAAATTCATCATAGTTGTGGATGTGAGAGCGTTGATAAAAATTGGCCGCGACGGCCGTTGAAGTCAATTTCCTTGTTCTGCTGCTTCTTTGGGAGTCAGCAGGGTCATGGCAAGAGCGTGTATGTCTTTTTGCATCATCTCGCTGAGGCAATCATACACTAGCCGGTGCCTTCCCACTTTGCTGACGCCTTCAAAACGAGCCGACACCAGATGCAATCGGTAATGTCCACCGCCAGAAGCAGCACCTGCGTGGCCTGCATGAAATGCAGACTCATCAGCAACATCTAATACTTCAGGTGCAAGGCCGGCCGTGAGTAGTTCACGAATTTTTTCTGGTCGGGTCATTCTGATTCCTGTTCTGTTTCTTTCATGTAGCGCGAAAGATAGATACTTTGAATTACGACAAAGACAATCATTAAGCCAATGAAACCGAATAATTTGAAATTAACCCAAAACTCCAATGGATAATTAAAAGCGATATACAAATTAAGCGCGCCCATTAGAGTAAAAAAACCACCCCAAGCAAAATTCAATTGAGTCCATGCTGAATCAGGAAGTTCTAGTTGCTGACTCATCATAGATTTTATTAAATTTTTCTTGAATAAAAAGGGACTCACTAGTAAAGCGGTGGCAAAGCACCAATAGAGAACCGTAGGTTTCAGTTTAATGAATTGCTCATCATGAAAATAAATGGTGGCACCACCAAAAAATACGATGATCACTAAAGACACCCACAGCATAGTGTCTACTCGTTGACGACGCACTAGCAGCAAAACGATTTGCGCGATGGTGGCAAGTATGGTGACTGCGGTTGCCAGCAGGATCGGTGCTTGGGTTAGGCTAACCTCGCCGCCCGAGACGAGTCCCGATAAATAAGTATTACCAAAGTTTTGTGCAGCTTCGGGGTTGGCACCTGCAATCTTGAATACCAAGAAAAACAGAATAACGGGAAACAAGTCGAACAAAAGTTTCATGGAAATCCTAGTATCAGTCAGGCGCCGGGAGTAAATCGCAGCGACGCTGAGTTAATGCAATAACGTAGGCCAGTGGGTGGTGGGCCATCTGGAAATACATGGCCCAGATGCGCATCGCAGACGTTGCACAAAATTTCTGTGCGCACCATGCCGTGGGTGCGATCTATGCGTTCTGAAACATTCTCAGGATTAATCGCGCGAAAATAACTAGGCCAACCACAGCCTGAATCAAATTTGGTATCGGATTCAAATAGCGGGGTGCTGCAACAGACGCAATGGTAAACGCCGTGTTCATGGTGATCCCAATACCGTCCGGTAAATGCGCGCTCAGTAGCCGCATGGCGTGTGACTTGATATTCCATGGGATCTAGCATGGATTTCCATTCTGCATCACTACGAACGACTTTTTTAGTACTCATATAGTTTTCGTAATTAAGGAAAATAAGTAAAAGGTTAGATGCCGCTTAGGATGAACAGCTCACTTCAATATCGGCCGCCCAATCCGGTGGTAACTCCGCATATGATTGGTAATCAGGATGTTCATCAAATGGATTTTCTAGCAGAGTGAGAAGTTTTTCAATTTCTGAAAAATCTTTTTCCTGCGCTTTTTCAATCGCGACCTGAGCTAAGTAATTGCGGAGAACGTAATTAGGATTAACTTTATCCATCGCGGCTTTACGCACCGCATCAACACTGGATTCACGAGTTAAGCGTTGGCGATAGTTTATTGCCCAGGCATCGAATGCCGCTCGATCAAGAAATAGATCGCGTATTTTGCTATCCAGCGATGGATTATCTACATTTAGCGACGATAAGCGTCGGAAAAATAAAGAGAAATCAACTCGGCTGCTCGCCAAAATCGTGAGAAGTGATTCTACCAATTCTGAATCGCCTGACTCAATTGAACGCAATCCTAACTTGGCATTCCAAAGTGCCGCCATTTTGCGATCAAACGAGGGCGTGTATACCGACAGAGCTTCTTGTGTTTCTTCTACGCTGCCAATCAGTGAAACCATAGCCTGACCCAAGGCATAGCAATTCCATTCACCTATGCGTGGTTGCATGCGATACGAATATCGACCTTGTTGATCGGTGTGATTGCAAATATGCGCCGGATCATAAGCTTCCATGAATCCGAAGGGGCCGTAATCCAGCGTCTGCCCCAGTATCGACATATTGTCAGTGTTGAGTACGCCATGCATAAAGCCAACGGCCTGCCATTGCGCGACCAGTTCGGCGGTGCGATGCGTAATTTCGCGCAAAAGCGCCTGGTAGGGATTGGCTGATTCACGTAACTCGGGATAGCTTTTTTCCAAAACATAGTCAGCGAGTTGTTTGAGTTCAGCCGGCTTATCGTTATAAAACCAATGTTCGAACGAACCAAATCGTACAAAGCTAGGCGCCATTCGGGTGACAACAGCGGCTGTTTCAGGCATTTCGCGCAAGACGCGCTTATCTGAGCCCACAATGCAAAGTGCACGAGACGTAGGAATTCCCAAACCAGCCATAGCTTCAGAGCAGAGAAATTCCCGAATCGATGAACGTAAAACCGCGCGGCCATCGCCCATGCGTGAGTAAGGCGTCATACCAGCACCTTTGAGCTGCAGTTCCAGCGTGCCTGACGGCTCGGACGGCGCTGGTGCTTCTCCCAGCAAGATGGCACGGCCATCACCGAGTTGGCCCGCCCACACGCCAAACTGATGGCCTGAATACACAGCGGCGAGTGGCTCGGAACCAGAGGGCACGGCATTACCCGAAAAAACGCTCACAAAAGCGTCACTTGCAAACTCGGAGGGATTAAGTTTGATTAATTCGGCTGCTTTGCGGCTGACACTAACTAAATAGGGATTGGGTAGTGGTGTAGGAGTCAGTTTTGTATAAAACCCGCTCGGCAGACTGGCAAAACTGCAAGCCCAATCAAGCTCGTTGAGCAAATGGCCCGTACCAACTGGGTTTTCAGGAGAATTCATCTTACGGTTCTGTTACGATGATTTAAGGCAATACATTAAATGGCGATTAGACGACGCTATGTGCCTACGACAACATGATATGACCTGCATTTTGACAGAGAAGTCCGTAGCTCACCGAACACTGGGCAAGCCGGCAAATTTCTGTGAGCTTTGAAGATCCCATCATTTTTTGTTGCAGCGCACTATGAAAATTCGTTGACGGACAGATAATCCGCGCACAAGAATCGCGCTGTAAAAAATTGCATTAAATAAATAAAATAATCAGGAGACACCATGGCGCAGTACCCCAAGAGCCCACTAATGGGCCGCATGATGAGCCAGCCACTACTCATTTCTAGTTTGATCAAACATGCGGATAGGTATTACGGGAACATTGAAGTCGTTTCGCGCCGCGTAGAGGGTGATATTCATCGCTATACCTATAGTGATTGTCACAAGCGCTCCAAACAGTTAGCCAATGCACTCACTACATTAGGTGTGAAGATGGGTGACCGTGTGGCTACCCTCGCGTGGAATGGTTATCGCCATCTTGAAGCGTATTACGCCGTGTCGGGATCGGGTGCAGTGCTGCACACGATTAATCCGCGCTTGCATCCTGAACAAATAGCCTACATTGCAAATCATGCAGAAGATCTTTATCTGTTTTTTGATTTGAATTTTTTACCGGTGGTCGAAGTAGTTGCGCCACTTTGCAAAACGATTAAAGGTTTCGTCATGCTGTGCGATCGCGATCGCATGCCTGCTGATACAAAAATTCCTAACTTAATGTGCTACGAAGATTTAATCGCCGATTGCAGCGATGAATACGAATGGCCACTGTTTGATGAAAATTCAGCCTCAAGTCTTTGTTACACCTCGGGCACCACGGGTAATCCTAAAGGTGCGCTGTACTCGCATCGTTCAACCATGCTGCACTCGTATGCCTCTGCATTACCCGACGCATTAAATGTATCGGCGCGTGATGTGGTGTTGCCCGTGGTTCCCATGTTCCATGTGAATGCTTGGGGTTTACCGTATTCGGTGATGCTGACAGGCGCTAAGCTAGTTTTTCCAGGGCCTGCACTCGATGGAAAATCAATTTACGAATTATTCGAGCAAGAGGGGGTAACTTTTTCAGCCGGTGTGCCCACGGTCTGGCTCAGTTTACTGTCGCATGTCAGCCAAAACAATCTGAAATTCTCTACCTTTAAACGTACCGTCATTGGTGGCTCTGCTTGCCCACCCGCGATGATGAAAACCTTCCGTCATGAGTATGGTGTCGACGTAGTGCATGCCTGGGGTATGACGGAGATGTCGCCATTGGGCACATCGTGCACGCTGACCGGTAAACATGTGAATTTGTCTGAAGAGGCTAAGCAATCAATTTTAGAAAAGCAGGGACGTGCGATTTTTGGCGTTGACTTAAAAATTGTGGATGACGATGGGCATGAACTCCCATGGGATGGCAAGACTTATGGAAATCTGTTGGTCAGAGGCCCGTGGGTGATTGAAGCCTATTTCAAAAATGAAGGCGGCGATGTTCTTGAGCATGGCTGGTTCCCGACCGGCGATGTGGCCGTGATCGACGAAGAAGGCTATATGCAGATCACTGATCGCAGCAAGGACGTAATCAAGTCAGGTGGTGAGTGGATAGGTAGTATTGATCTTGAAAATATCGCTGTTGCGCATCCTGCTGTTTTACAGGCCGCGTGTATTGGCGTTTTCCATCCCAAGTGGGATGAACGGCCATTACTGGTCGTCGTGAAAAAGCCCGGTATGGATGTGACTAAAGACGATATGTTGAAATTTTATGATGGAAAAATTGCCAAATGGTGGACGCCGGATGATGTGGTGTTCGCTGACAGTTTGCCGCTAGGTGCGACCGGAAAAATTTTAAAAAATAAAATTCGGGAAACCTACCGCGATTACAAGTTGCCAACGGCCTGAGCATGCGTAAACCACTGTTGAAAACTAACGAGGCTTGTACGTGGAATTTACTGTAATTTCATTACTCAACGGATTGAGCTACGGCTTGCTGTTGTTCATGCTGTCGTCGGGCTTAACACTTATCTTCAGTATGATGGGTGTGCTCAATTTTGCGCATGCCAGTTTTTATATGATGGGCGCTTACTTGGGATTTGCGATTAGCAAAACCATCGGCTTTTGGCCTGCTTTAGTTATTGCTCCGTTGATCGTCGGTCTGGCCGGTGCGGCAGTTGAGCGTATCGGTCTACGCGCGGTGCATAAACATGGCCACGTCTCTGAATTGCTATTCACCTTTGGTTTATCGTATGTGATGGTTGAGTTGGTACAGTTAATCTGGGGCAGGGCTGCGGTGCCTTATCCCATTCCGCCTGAACTAGATGGTCCTTTGTTCACCTTGTACGCGTTAGCGTTTCCGATGTATCGCGCGTTTATGATGCTAGTGGCTTTGTTAATGCTGGTAGCGATCTGGCTGTTATTAACACGTACTCGCATTGGTTTAGTGATTCAGGCGGCATTGACGCATCCAGAGACAGTCGAAGCGTTGGGTCACAATGTTCCGCGAGTGTTCATGTTGGTGTTTGGTGGCGGATGCGCGTTGGCAGGTTTGGCCGGTGTTATCGGTGGTAATGCGTTTGTGACTGAACCTGCGATGGCCGCTACTGTAGGCAGTATTATTTTTGTGGTGGTGGTGGTTGGTGGTATGGGCTCGCTGGCGGGCGCTTTGCTGGCATCGATTTTAATCGGCATGATACAAACCTTTGCCGTCGCACTTGATTGGTCGGTGCTGACTGCACTGACAAAACTAGGACTTTCAGTTAGCCCAGAATTCCCAGTCTATCGCTTGCTCTCTCTCACGCTGGCCGAAGTTGCGCCTATCCTGCCTTACATGCTTTTAGTGTTGATGCTGATCTTCCGGCCTAAAGGTTTGCTCGGCACGAGGGAAAGCTGATCATGAGTCTGCATACTATTAGCTACTCACCCATCAACACCGGCCGTTGGTTTGTGTGGACTGGTTTTATCGCCTTGTTGATTTTGGCACCGATACTGTTTAGTTCGGGTGGCAGTCTGTCGCTGCTCTCGCTGATGGGCACCATCATGATTTTTGCTTTGTCCTACAACATGTTGCTAGGTCAAAGCGGCATGCTGTCGTTTGGTCATGCGGTGTATTCTGGTTTGGGTGCTTTTTTTGCGATTCATGCCATCAATCTTTCAGCTAGTGATACATTTTTCATTCCCTTGTCACTGGTACCTTTAGTCGGTGGCATCGCTGGATTAACGTTTGGTATTTTGTTTGGATACGTCACCACTAAACGGTCTGGCACAACGTTTTCTATGATCTCGCTGGGCATTGTTGAGCTCGTGTTTGCCTGCTCGCTCATGTTCCCCGGATTCTTTGGCGGTGAGGGCGGTGTTTCAGGCAATCGCGTGTTTGGTAAAGCATTGATGGGCGTAAGTTTTGGTCCGCAAATTCAAGTCTATTACCTGATTGCTGCGTGGCTGTTCATCAGTACTGTCGCTATGTTTGCTATTTCTCACACCCCTCTGGGTCGCATCGCGAACGCTGTTCGTGATAATCCTGAGCGTGCTGAATTCATTGGTTACGACACTCAGCGCGTTCGTTATCTGATGCTGATTTTGTCAGGATTTTTCGCGGGAATTTCGGGTGGATTATCAGCGATCAATTTTGAGATTGTCAGCGCAGAAAACGTCAGTGCAGCCCGCTCAGGCGCTGTGTTGTTGTTTACCTTTATCGGCGGCATAGGATTTTTCTTTGGCCCTCTGTTGGGCGCAATCATCGGTGTGCTTCTAACCGTGATGCTCTCTGAAATTACCAAAGCGTGGTTACTCTATCTTGGTTTATTTTTCATTTTGATGGTGATGTATGCCCCTGGTGGTTTAGCCAGCATCATCATGATGAATTTCCGCTTGATGGTAAATCGACTATTCATGCCTCTGCTTCCTTCCATGCTGAAGGTCACATCGGCTGGCTTGCTACTATTTTTTGGCGTTGTGATGTTGATAGAAATGACATATCACTTATCGCTCGAATCAGCGCAGGGAACCACGATTAAATTATTTGGTGCGCAAATCGATACGGCCCAACCTATCGGATGGTTGATCGCTGCCGTCGCGTTCATCGCCGGTATTATTTTGTTTATTCGTAGCCGTGCACCGTTCATGGATGCATGGGATGAAGCTAATGCAGAAATAGAACGCCGAATTGCAGGGAGTGGTCGATGAGTGTGCCCTCGCTAGAGTTGCGAGATGTTCGCAAACAATTTGGTAGTGTAGAGATTATTCGTGGCGTTAATCTGGCTGTGAATAAAGGTGAGCGACTAGCTATTATCGGCCCCAATGGCGCGGGTAAATCAACCCTATTTAATTTGATATCAGGCCGTTTTGGCGTGACTAGCGGAGACATTTTGTTAAATGGCCAAGCTATTCAACGATTAGCGCCCTACGAAATTAATCGTTTAGGCTTGTCGCGTAGCTTTCAGATCACAAATATATTTCATCGTTTGTCGGTATTTGAAAATTTGCGCTGTGCGGTGTTGTGGTCGCTGGGTTATCGCTATTCGTTTTGGCATAAATTAAGTGCCTTAAAAGATGCTCGTACCCACGCCGAGCACGTTATGGAATCCATTGGCCTTACCTGGCGACGCGATACGCCGGCGGGTTTACTAACGTATGCCGAGCAACGCGCTTTAGAGATAGGTATTACGGTCGCTGGTGGTGCGGAGGTGATTTTGCTAGATGAGCCAACAGCCGGTATGAGTCGATCCGAATCCGATGCAGCAGTTAATTTAATTTCTAAGGTAACGAAAGATAAAACCCTGCTCATGGTCGAACATGACATGAGCGTTGTGTTTGGTTTGGCCGACAGAATTGCAGTGGTTGTGTATGGCGAAGTGATTGCCTGTGACACGCCAGCGGCGATTCGCGAGAATGCCAAAGTTCAGGAAGCTTATCTCGGTAGCCATGCACCTGATCAGGAGGTGCTGTGAGCGATTTGTTAGAGGTTCGTGATCTGCACGCTTTTTATGGCAAAAGCCATGTTCTGCATGGCGTTAACCTCCGCGTTGGGCGTGGTGAGATTGTTAGTCTGCTGGGCCGTAATGGTGTTGGGCGTTCCACTACAGTGAAAGCCGTGATGGGACAACTGGATGCTACTGGGTCAGTTGTATTCAATGACGAACAAATTTTGGGTTTACCTGCTTTTCGTATTGCTCATAAAGGTTTAGGTTATGTTCCTGAGAGTCGCGATATTTTTCCTACACTGACAGTCGAGCAAAACCTGCTACTGGGTGAGAAAAAAACAAACGTATCTCGCTGGTCTATCGATGATATGTATCAGATGTTTCCACGCTTACGTGAACGTCAGCACACACAAGCCGGCGTACTTTCGGGCGGGGAGCAGCAAATGCTAACCTTGTGCCGAACTCTGATGGGTGATCCGGATCTGATTATGATTGACGAACCGACCGAGGGATTGGCGCCCAAAATTGTAGAGCTGGTAGCAGAGTATCTGCTAGCACTTAAAGCGCGTGGTATTTCTGTTTTACTAGTTGAACAGAAGCTGGATATCGCTATGAAAATTTCAGAGCGTGTCTACGTTATGGGTCGAGGTACGATTGTTTTTGAAGGTACACCAGCACAGCTACGAGAAAATGCTATCGTACGCAAAGAATGGCTGGAAGTTTGATACTGGTTGCACTGAGAAATTTGATAATAAATTTAATGAACTGAGGGAGAACATGTATGGCGAATCGAATTCGTAAATCGTTGGCATCGGCAGGTGTATTGCTTGCTCTGGCATCGTCATCGGTTATTGCAGAGAACATAAAAATTGCATTCATCGACCCCTTGTCAGGTCCATTTGCGCCGGTAGGCCAAAATACCTTCCATAGTTTTCAACTGGTTGCAGACGTTGCGAACAGAGAAAAATGGGCACCCGGTCATACCTTTGAAGTCACTGGCTTTGATAACAAAGCAAGTCCGCAAGAATCCTTGACCGTTTTAAAAACGGTGATTGATCAAGGTTATCGCTATATTGTTCAAGGCAATGGTTCCGGTGCCGCGGGTGCGTTGATCGATGCTATTAATAAGCATAACGAACGCAATCCGGGTAAAGAAATCGTCTTCTTAAATTATGCGGCTGTGGATCCTGATCTCACCAATAGCAAATGCAGTTTTTGGCATTTCAGGTTGGATGCGAATTCAGATATGAAAATGGAAGCGATGACCACCTACCTAGCAGCCGATAAGACTGTTAAAAAGGTCTACATCATTGGTCAAAACTATGCACACGGTCAGCAAGTAACTCGCGCTGCTAAGGAATATCTCAAGCGCAAACGTCCGGATATCGAAATCGTCGGCGATGATTTACATCCGATTGGCAGCGTAAAAGATTTCGCACCCTACGTAGCGAAGATTAGTGCCAGCGGCGCTGACACGGTAATTACTGGCAACTGGGGTTCGGATCTGGCGTTGCTGGTTAAAGCCGCACGCGAATCCGATCTAAAAGCGCAGTTTTATACCTATTACGGTTACACCACGGGTGTTCCTACGGTGATGGGTGCGGCAGCGGCTAACCATGTGCGCTACGTAGGCACATGGAACGTCAACAATGAAACCTATGCTGGCAAAGAAATCATTGAAGAATTTAAAAAGAAATTCAATGATGATTTGTACGCTGTAACAACCTACTCAGGCATACAGCTACTTGCTAAAGGTGTTAATCAGGCAAAATCGACAGATCCGGTTAAAGTTGCCTTCGCAATGGAAGGGCAAAAATTCAAAAGCCTGAATGGTGAGGTGGAGATGCGTAAGACGGATCACCAGTTGCAACAACCGCTGTATGTGACTACTTGGGTAAAAACGAATGGTAAGACAGTGAAGTTTGATCAGGAAAATACTGGCTACGGCTGGCGCACAGATCAAAAGGTTGATCCCTATGTAGCCGCGCAGCCGACTTCTTGCACTATGAAGCGTCCTTCATAAAAAGATCGTCGTTCGATACTAAAGCCCGCATACCCTGCGGGCTTTTTTTATTTCAGGCCTCAAGTGCAGCACTCGGTGTGATCTGCGCCACAAATACTAGGTAAGTATAGACAGCAAGGTAGCGATGGCATGAAATGCGGCATTCATTCAACAAGGAGACTGCTTTGGATGCTTACTACCGTTTTATTAATCGACGCCTTGGCTTAACAAAATTTTTGTTGATCATTTGTCTGGCATGTCTCTTTACAGAAATTCAAGCTCAATCGATCCGTATTGGGCTTAGTGGGCCTTTTACCGGAGGGTCTAGTCCCATGGGCGAGAGTATGCGCAATGGAGTAAGACTTGCTGTTGAAGAAATCAACAGTTCAGGCGGCATTAATGGTTTGCCTATAGAGCTCATTGAACGCGATGACACTGCTAACAATGAAACAGGCGGCAAAATAGCTGATGAGCTGACCCGCTTAAAAGTTATCGCCACCATAGGTATCGTCAATACCGGTGTGGGTCTTGCATCAATTGACTACTACCAAAAGGCAAAAATTCCGCTGGTGGTTGCGGTGTCTACAGGGCCAGCACTGACACGTAAATTTTCTCCGCCGGCTCAAAAGGTGAATTTTATCTTTCGTGTTTCGCCGACGCTTGATCTCGAAGCCAAAGTACTTGCCGCCGACTTGAAACGCAGATCACTTATTCGGATTGCTTTAATGGCGGATACCACGCCTTATGGTGACAGTGGTGTTGCGGCTTTCGCTGAACAGGCACGACTCGCTGGGCTAGACGTAGTGGGTGAATTTCGCTTTAAAGTGGGTGACACGGATATGAGTGGACTAATAAAACGGGCGCGTGCAGCCGGAGCATCGGCGTTGGTGATGTGGGGAATTGGTCCCGAGCTAGCGCATATTGCGCGTGGTGTACAGGCTTCAGGTTGGCGCGTTCCATTGCTAGGTAGTTGGACACTCTCGATGCGAAATTTTATTGATGCAGCAGGACCGGCGGGTGATGGTGCACTGATGCCGCAAACCTTCATACAAGATGCAGGCTCAACGACCAAGAATAGTTTTTTACTGGCCTACCATCGTGCCTTTAAAACTGATTTGATTCCTTCTCCTATGAGTGCGGCTCAAGGTTACGATGGAATGCATATATTGGCCCATGCGATTCGTCAGTCAAAAACATTGGATGGCGATGCTATTCGAACGTCATTAGAGAATTTAAATTTCAGATATCAAGGCGTGGTGACCAGTTACGAGCGACCTTTTTCAGCGCAAGATCACGACGCGATTACTACCAACATGATTGTGCTGGGCAAAGTATCGGGTGGCCGCGTGGATTATGCGTACAGCGAAGATCAGCAACGCAGCGCGATCTTGCGTGTTAAACGAAATTCCAATTGATAGAGTCATTGATGGAGTAACTGAAAGAGTTATGCGATCGATGCATGGGCGGCCTTGTCTTATCTGACAGGTCTTTATCACATTGAGTCAAGGAGAATAATACGGTCGTGCTTTTCTGGGGTATATTAACGGTCTGCCGCTATCATAGGGCTCTACAACTTATTAAAAATAATCACCGGAGAGACAAGCATGACCGCCACGTACCGAGAGCAAGGCGATATCGCCGTCATCACGCTAAATAACCCACCTGTCAACGGGCTTGGGCATGCGACCCGTACCGGTATCGTGGAAGGAATCGCCAAGGCGGCTGAAAATACCGCCATCAAGGCTGTTGTAATCGTAGGTGAAGGCAGGGGATTTTCAGGCGGCGCAGATATTCGCGAATTTAATACGCCTAAAGCCATGCAAGAACCTTCACTCATGACGGTAATTAGTATTGTCGAAGCGAGTGATAAACCCGTCATCGCCGCCATACACGGTGTGGCGATGGGCGGTGGTCTTGAATTAGCGTTGGGTTGTCATTACCGCGTTGCCGTAGCAGGTGCACAAATCGCTCTGCCAGAGGTCAACATTGGTATTTTGCCGGGAGCAGGTGGCACGCAACGACTGCCGCGTATCTTAGGTCTGGAGCCTGCTTTAAACATGATCGTTTCAGGTAAAACGGTGATGTCCGACAAATTAGCCAGCACAAAATTATTTGATCAAATGATCTCGGGTGATTTGCTCGAAGGTGCCTTAGCGTTTGCTAAAAAAGTTTCAGATGCACGCCCGCTGCCGAAGATTCGCGATATAAAAATTAACTATCCCAATGCGGATGGATATCTTCAGTTCGCACGGAATACCGTGCGTGTTGTGGCCGGCCCCTTTCCAGCACCATTGAAATGTGTTGATGCCGTCGCAGCGTCCGTCAAAATGAAATTTGATGATGGACTTAATCTCGAGCGTAATCTATTCCTAGAGTTGGTTCAGACGACAGAATCGAAAGCTTTACGGCATGCGTTTTTTGGTGAGCGTACTGCGTCAAAGGTTCCTGATGTTCCCTCCGATACGCCACTTAGAACGATTAAATCAGCAGCAGTGATTGGTGCCGGCACCATGGGTGGTGGTATCGCCATGAATTTTGCCAATGCAGGCATCCCCGTCAAACTGCTTGAAATGAAGCAGGAAGCCTTAGACAAGGGCTTAGCGACAATCCGTAAAAATTACGAAAACACGATGAAGAAAGGTCGTTTGACGCAAGAGCAGTTTGATAAACGCGTGGCCTTGATTACCGGCACATTGGTGTATGAAGATTTAGCTCAAGCAGATATTGTGGTTGAAGCCGTGTTCGAAGACATGGGCGTAAAGGAAACCGTATTCAAGAAATTAGATGAGGTAATGAAGCAAGGCGCCATTCTCGCCTCAAATACGTCAACCTTAGATGTCGACAAAATTGCTGCCTTCACCAAGCGTCCACAAGACGTGATTGGTACGCACTTCTTTAGTCCCGCCAATGTTATGAAGTTGCTTGAAATCGTGCGCGGTGCAAAGACCGGTAAAGATGTACTAGCGACCACGCTAGCGTTATCCAAGACTATTAAAAAGACCGGCGTCGTTTCAGGAGTTTGTGATGGGTTCATTGGTAATCGTATGGTGGAGCAATACATACGACAAGCTGGTTTTCTGCTGGAAGAAGGTTGTCTGCCCGAGCAGGTCGATAAGGCCGTAGAAAAATTTGGCTTTGCCATGGGTCCGTTCCGCATGAGTGATTTGGCGGGTAACGATATTGGCTGGTACATACGTAAGCGCCGCTACGTAGAAAAGCCAGAGGTTACGTATTCAAAAGTGGCGGATCTGTTGTGTGAAAAAGGGCGCTTTGGTCAAAAAACTTCAGCAGGTTGGTATGACTACAAAGCGGGTGATCGTAAAGCCTACGCCTCGACCGACGTCAACAACATGATCATCGATCATTCCAAAGCCATGGGTATTGAGCGCCGCAAAGTCAGCGATAAAGAAATCGTCGAACGTCTGGTGTATGCGCTGGTGAATGAAGGTGCCTTGATATTGGAAGAGGGCATTGCAATGCGTGCCTCGGATATCGATATGGTCTACCTGACGGGTTATGGCTTCCCATTATTCCGTGGTGGCCCGATGTTCTACGCTGACACCGTTGGTCTTTCTAACGTAGTAATGGCCATTCATTCGTATGCCAAAGGTAGTCATCCTGAAGCATGGACTCCCGCACCTTTGCTGACTAAATTAGCGCACGAAGGTAAAACATTTAGCTAATTCCCTCCGTTATTTCATAAACTTCAGGCTTGCGAGCGCGATCAATTAATCGTCGTTCGCTTGCCTGACTTGTCACCCGCGCTTTTTCAACAGAGCCGCCGTCATGAGTCGTTGTTTTTCAACAAATTTTTAGTGTTGCGTATTGGCAGCGAAAATTGAGAAAAAACTATGTGATAGTCATAAAAATTAATAACTTACGACCAAGAAGTACTTTCTTTTTCAAACATTCTTTCAGCAAAGCTTCTGAATAAAACCATTCTTAAATAACATGCGCTAAATTGGCAATAAGTATTTCTTCATTGCCTACAATTCATTTCCCTTTAAATTCTCGAGAGGAATGAAGATGAAAATGAATAGTGTAGTAAAACTTGGTGTAGTGGCCGCCGCTATCTGTGCCGCCAATGTGAGTTACGCAGCTGGTAGCACTAAAGCTGATGTGACTATTAGCGCTAAAGTAGTTGGTAGTTGCACTATTACGGCAACTCCAGTGGTTTTTGGTGACTATGACGCAAATAGCGCGACAGACAATTTTAATACCGGCACAATTACTTTGACCTGTGTGAAAGGTAGTCAGCCAACAGTTTCACTCTCACAGGGCTTGACACCAAATGGAGCACAACGCAGGATGGTTAATGCAGTAACCGGTGATTTCCTTAATTACGGACTATTTAAGCCATTTGCTACTAACGTGGCTATAGATTCACCTAATAACGCTTGTTTAAAGACGGAGACAGAAAATTGGGGCGTAGAGCCGACATCACGTTTGCACCCACCTATAGCGCCGACTGCCGATCCATTAACCTACAATATCTGCGGTGTAATACCTAAAGATCAGACGACTGTTAGTACCGGTGATTACACCGATACTGTGACTGCAACTATCCACTTTGACTGATGAACCGCCACTCAGTCAGCATTCAAGCATCACCCTATGCTGGCTGGGTGGTTATTTCTTTACTTGTACTTTGTCTTTTGACGCTTGTTTGTAATGCGTCTTTGGCGGGTACGTTTAATATCAGTCCAATAAAAATAACGCTTTCTAAAAATTCTTCTATTGCTGTCATTCATTTGAGGAATGATGGAGATTCCGCCACTACCATCCAACTTCAGACTATGCGTTGGATACAAGATGGAGAAGGGGATAAGCTGCAACCCACCAGAGAAATTATCGCCACACCGCAGATTTTTTCTATTAAGGCCGGTGCGACTCAGTTGATACGAGTGGGTATGGTTGCTAGACCTGATCAGGTTACTGAAGCCGCCTACCGATTGGTTCTGGATGAAATACCGCCCCCTCCGGAGCCTGGTTTCAAAGGTTTACAGGTCGCTTTAAAAATCAATTTCCCAATTTTTGTCCAGCCGCTATCTAAATCATCACCCGAGCTAGAATTTTCTTGGGCGCAGACCTCAGATAAAAAAATTCGAGTTTCGATAGTCAATCATGGTTCAGCTCATGTCCAGATTCTCCGCACGAAAATTTCAGATGAGTCTGACGAAAAATCGGTCTTTTTCACTCAAGAAAAATCACTTTACATCTTGCCTGGGCAGAGTCGTTATCTTGAGTTCGCGCCGACTGATCAAGAAATTACACCAGCAAAAAACTTTTTGATTAAAACAGAGACTTCCAACGGGGATAAAGTGTTCCATGCGAAGTACCGCAATCCATGACACCTTATCGAAAGGCAGCTTTAGCTGGATTTATTTAATAATTTTAATTATTAAATTAACGTACTACTCTGCAGCATTCGCACAGCCACAAGGCAAGCAAATGCCTGATCGTGATACGCGTGTTTGGAAACCTTTCCTCGTCGATTTGAAAATTAACCAGCAAGACGTAGGCTCCGCATTTGTATGGCAGCACGAAGATGGAAAAGACTGGCTATTACCGGTTGACGTACTACAGCGCTCCAGAGTGCGCATTCCATCAACGGCACCTCGTGTTGTCCAAGAACGTATCGAGTACGTCTCCACAGCTTCGTTAGGTAAAGTCGACACCCATTTTTTAGAAAAAAATCAAATCCTAAGTATTGATTTAGCATCCAATGCGTTTGAGGCTTCGTCAATAAAAATACCCATAAACAGCTTGGCAGGTATCCCATCAATGGCTGCGGGTACGGTCATCAACTACGATCTTTCATTCACGTCAGGAATAGGCCGTTCAACTGAATTTTTTTCTACGGAACTCAGCACGGGTATAGGAGCGGGCGTATTTGTCGCAAGTCAGGCGTACTTGCATGATGGACAGAACGATCGCTTCATTCGTTTAGATACCAATTACACACTCGATCGACCAGAAAAATTAACCACCTTGCGGCTAGGTGATGCTATTTCTCGACCAGCCACGACTTTGGGGCGGCCGGTGCGCTTTGCGGGAATTCAGTACGGTTCGAATTTTCGGGTTCAACCTGGATTAATTACTGCACCGCTCGCGAGTCTAAGTGGGCAGGCTGCCGTTCCATCGATGGTTGATCTGTACATTAATAATGTTTTGCAGTCGTCGCAGGCTGTTCCTCCCGGCCCTTTTTCTATCACTACGCCTCCTATGCTTGCAGGTGATGGTGAAATCGTCATGAAAGTTCGAGATATCTCAGGCCGCGAAGAATTAATCAGCGGGCGCTTTTATTCCACACCTTATCTACTCGCTCCTGGCTTATCAGAATTTTCGTTCGAAGCAGGTACGCTTAGAAATAACTACGGCTTACCAGAAGACCATTACAACTCACTATTTAGCTCAGCAAGCTACAGGCGCGGCATAACAGAAAAATTCACTGCTGAATTCGGAGCACAGGGATCCAGCGATGGCCCTAAAAATATACTGGCAAGCGGCATTCGCACGGTACCAAGTATTGGACTCTTCAATCTTGCTGTTGGCCTGTCTAACAGCGATATTGGTACAGGAAGCCAATTTGCCGCTGGCTTTGAGCGACGATCGGGGCCTATGTCGTTGTCATTACGAACTGAACACGCCAATGATAAGTTTCAACAAACAGGTGTCGACACTAGCTTAGTCATGCGTAGGCTCGATAACGCCTTTTGGAATTATCGATTCGATGGTTTAGGTAACCTCGGACTCTCGTATACCCATTATCAACGTGCAGCTACGCCAGCTACTCAGATTTTCGGCATTAGTTTTAGTACCTTGCGCTCGTGGTGGGGAAGTGCAGTTATTAGCGCTTACCAAACAGAAGGGCCAGAAAAAAATTATTCAATCGGCCTTTTTTGGGTTATACCAACAAGCAGAGATATCAGTGCCAGTCTTTTACATTCGGCTACTCAGGATGCCGCACCGGTGACGGTGCTACAAGCCCAGAAAAGTGCGCCTTATGGTGAAGGGATAGGTTGGCGTCTGCAAGCGGCAATCAATGCCGCTCAGCAGGCATCGGTAGTCAAGCAATCACGAACCGGTGTGATGTATGCCGATGTCGCTAACTACCAAGATGCGACCAGCGGTAGGGTGGGACTATCTGGCTCCTTAGTTAACATTGATGAGCAATGGTTTTTGGGACGAAGAATTTCCAGTAGTTATGGCGTGGTGAAATTACCTGAATTAACTAACGTACGGGTATATGTTGATAACCAGCTTGCTGCTCAGACTGATGAGCGTGGCTATGCCTTATTACCCAATCTTCATCCGTACATTAAAAATCATGTTTCGGTTGACCAGCTAGATTTACCGCTGGACACAAAAATCGACTCCTTACTAACTCGTCCTGTGCCCATGTGGCGCCGGGGTGTGATTGTGAAATTTCCAATTCGAAAAATATCAGCGGCAACGTTGCGCATAGTCGATGAACAAGGGCTACCCATACCCGTAGGTGCTAGCGTGCAGCTTGAAGGAAATTTAGAACTATTTGTAGTTGGTAGAGATGGACTTGCTTATATAGAAGACCTACAAGAAAAAAATATCATTGCGGTTTCCTGGCCTGAGAATGAATGCAGGGTGAAGGTGCCGTATAGAGCGGATGAAGGATTAGTTCCTTATTTGGGTGAATTCGAATGTAAAAAGGAAAATAAATGATGACTAAAATTTATTTTTTTGAACAGGTTAAAAAATATTATTCAGAAACACACCATCTAAATAAATCGAGAATTTTCCATAAGCTTGTATTTTTTTTAATCTCAGTAGTTATCTTAATTCCAACGACTTCACAAGCGCAGACATGCTCAACCATAGGCAGCACTCAACTCGTATTCGGTCAATATGACCCAATAGCAGAAAATCCACTTGATATCTCAACAACGATAGAGTTTAACTGTCCGCCTGCTTTTCGTGGAAGGGTAATCATCGCTGCAATTCGGTTTCTGGGTTTTAGCAATGGCTCAACTCAAAGTATTAACAATACATCTGGTGATGGTCAGTTATCAGTTGGCATTTTTAGTGACCCTTTACGTCGTCAGCCAATTGATGGAAATACAATTATTCCTATAGTTGACTTTAATTCTCAAAACCAAACCTTTCGAATTACTTTGTATGGCCGTATAGAAGCAAAACAAAAAAACGTAGATGTAGGAAATTATTTTGGTACGTTAACGCTCTTACTGACATATTTATAAAACGCTTTAAAGCTAGAATTCAGGCGGATTAAATCGGCTTTCCTTGAATGACTGAATATCGCAAGCATAGTCAATTGCATCACTTTTTCGGCATGTTTCACATCTAAATTCTCATCTTCGAAAAAATGAGTGATTTTAAAAACCACTCAATCCTCAGATCTTAATCCTCAGATCTTAATCCTCAGATCTTAATTCTCAGTTCTCACTCCTCAGGCCTGAATCTTTAAGCGTCAATTCAAATTCTCGGTTTGAAATCCCTAGATTAAATTACTTTCTGA
>JACCDI010542866.1_pt1 | contig 19929 bp, 17 predicted proteins | sample 7442791 | NCBI WGS metagenome assembly JACCDI01 (sample SAMN15323434, study PRJNA562643) | freshwater metagenome | isolation source: river surface water | place: USA:Blue River Watershed | collected 2017-08-15
GTCAGGGCGCAGATTGTAGCGACTGAACGGACTTAAAACGCTTTCAAAAAAACTAAACCAAACTTTGTTCCAAGCCCTGCAACAAAATGTCTTTGGGCAGGTCAATGCCAATAAAGACCATTTTGCTCACTTTGGGCTCGTTTTCGGCCCAAACAGGGCCTAAATCACTGCCCATGAGTTGGTGAACCCCCTGAAAAATGACCTTCCTTTCAGTTCCTTGCATATTCAAGACACCCTTGTATCTGAGCATGCGCGGACCGTAGACATTCACAATGGCACCCAAAAAATCCTCCAACTTGGCTGGATCGAAGGCTCTGTCCGATTTAAAGACAAAACTCTTCACATCGTCATCAAAATGATGGTGGTGGCCATGGCTCTCGCCTTGGTGCGAGGGGTGATCGCAATGTTCACCATGTTCATGGCCGTGGTTGTGATCGTTGTGATCATGGCTGTGGTCATGCCCGTGATCGTGCCCACAGTGCTCGTCATGCACATGGGGCGTCTCTTCCTTCAAGAAGTCGGGGTCAATGTCGAGTTTGGCGTTCAGGTTAAAACCACGCAAATCAAACACTTCTGCCAAAGACACCTCCCCAAAATGCACCACCTTCTGGGGAGCACGGGGGTTCATGTGGGCCAAACGGTGCTTCAAAGCTTCTAGATCGGCCTTGTCCACCAAATCAGCCTTGCTGATGAAAATCTGATCGGCAAAACCGACTTGGCGACGCGCCTCTTGACGATCATTCAACTGTTGGGCTGCGTGTTTGGCATCGACCAGGGTCAAAATGGAGTCAAGCAAAAAGCTTTCGGCAATTTCATCGTCCATGAAAAATGTTTGCGCCACAGGGCCAGGATCGGCCAAGCCAGTGGTTTCAATGACCACGCGCTCAAAATCAAGCTCGCCTTTGCGCTTTTGTGCCGCCAGCGTTTGCAAAGTGGTGCGCAAGTCTTCGCGAATGGTGCAACAAATGCAGCCGTTGCTCATCTGAATGATTTGCTCATTGGTGTCTGACACCAAAATATCGTTGTCGATATTTTCTTCACCAAATTCATTCTCAATGATGGCAATCTTCTGACCATGCGCTTCAGTCAGCACCCGCTTCAACAGCGTCGTTTTTCCCGAGCCCAAAAAGCCGGTCAGGATGGTTGCAGGAATCAATGCCATGAAAAAACTCCAAAAGAGATAAATAGAAGTGTACCCACCCCGAAAAAACCCAGCAGGCTAAGGTTGGCATGGGCAGGCAACGATTTCTGGTACCCCAGTATGAGGCGCCCGCCCATGCCAACCTTAGTCTGCGTGCGGTAGAGATTCGGCGCGTGCCGGTTTAAGTGCAAAAAAACAAACCCTCAAAGTTTCTTAACCACCACCAAGCCCTTGAGGTACTCACCTTCCGGAAAATAAACGGTCATAGGATGATCCGGCGCCCCCTGCAAGCGCTCACTGATATACCCATCAACCCCCGCATCGGTCCCAGCCGATGCCACAATCTTGTGAAACAAATCGGCACTGATCCCCCCAGAGCAAGAGTAAGTGAACAACTCACCTCCAGGTGACAACAACTTAAACGCCAATCGATTGATGTCTTTGTAAGCCCTTGCAGCTCTGTCTGCATGCGCCGCAGTAGGCGCAAACTTAGGCGGGTCCAGCACAATGGCATCAAACTGCACGCCTTGCTCAATGAAAGAGCGAAGCGAGGCATTGACATCGGCATCCATGAAAGTGGTGCGCGACACATCAAAGCCATTGAGCAACACATTGGCCTTGGCTTTTTCCAAAGCAGGGCCCGAAGAATCGATGGACGTTACATGCGCAGCACCACCCGCCAAGGCCGCAATGCTGAAGCCACCGGTGTAGCAATAGCAATTGAGCACACTTTGAAATTTGCGAAATTGAGTGTGTTGATAAAAGCGGTACCGGCTGTCACGTTGGTCTAAATAAAAACCTGTTTTATGACCCTCAGCAATGTTCAATGACAGTTGCCAGCCGTGCTCCTGAAGTGTGATCTCAGTGGGCCCTTCACCGCGCAGCCAACCTGTAACCTCAGGCAAGCCTTCGAGGGAACGCACATTGGCGTCAGACCTCTCATAGAGCTTGGTCAAACCCGTTGCCGCCAACAAAGCATCGGCCATCACTTGCTTGAACCGCTCTGTGCCGCAAGATGTAAATTGCGCCACCAAGGTGTCGGCATAGCGGTCAACCACCAAGCCAGGCAAACCATCGGACTCGCCATGCACCAAGCGCATGCCATTGCTTTGGATGTCAAACAATTTGCGGGCATCGACAGATTTTTGAATGAGGCCTTGTATGAATGAGTTGTCGATGCGCTGGGCCTCGTCAAAGCTCCAAACCCTTGCACGAATGCGTGACGTGGGACTGAACGCAGCCCAGGCCAGAAAAACGCCCTCGTGTGACTCCACCCGAACAGTTTCACCAGCATCGGCACTGCCTTTGGCAATGGCCGATTCAAAAATCCAAGGGTGCTGGCGTTGCAAAGACCGCTCTTTGCCGGCTTTAAGTCGAATCGTTTTCATGTCGCCATTGTCCCACTCCAGCAGGCATAAAAAAGCTTACGCCTCTGGCGATTATTTTTTCTTTTCTGTGCCTGATAAAGCAGGCTTCGCGGACTTATTCAGATTGTCTGAAACTCGCTTGGCCCTTGGATGTGCCGCGTCGTAAGCTTTGGCCAAATGCTGAAAATCCAAACGCGTATAGACCTGCGTGGTACTGATGTTGGCATGGCCCAGCAGTTCTTGGACGGCACGCAAATCGCTGCTAGATTGCAGCACATGACTGGCAAATGAATGCCGCAACATGTGCGGATGAACCGGTGTGGCCAGACCTGCCAGCAAACTTCGCCGCTTCAAGCGATGCCAGACCGACTGCGATGTTAGGCGTGTGCCATGTTTGCCAGGAAAAAGCGCCAGCGCTGAATCTGACAAACCCGGAACCGATTGCGTCATCATGCCCACAGCTTGTCCGCGCAAAGGCAACCATTTTTCAAGCGCCTTCAATGCCGCCTGACCCAAAGGCACCGTTCTGCGTTTACCGCCCTTGCCTTGCACCATCACCTCAGCGCCTTCTAAATCTATCCAACCACGTCCTTTTTTAGAAGCTTCGGTGCTGGCCACCACATCCAAACCCGTCAACTCCGCCACACGCAAACCGCAACCGTAAAGCAATTCCACCATGGCGGCATCGCGAGCTTCTAGCCAAGGATCGTCTGCTTCTTCGATGTGTTCGGCCAGTTGTACGGCTTCGTCCACCCCCAAGGCTTTGGGCAGGGGTTTGGCCACTTTGGGGGCACGCACGCCCTCTACGGGATTGTGGGCAATGAGCTTTTCTCGCGCCAACCAATGGTAGAAGCCGCGCCAACCCGACAAAATCAGGGCAATACCGCGACCCGTGCGACCCCCACTGTGCATTTGCGCCACCCAACGACGCACATGCAGGGTTTGAACTTGGGCCAAATCGACGTTGGCTGTTTGCGCCAACTCCGACAATTTTTGTAAATCTAGGGTGTAGAGCGTCGTGGTTCGCTCAGCCAGGCGTTTTTCAAAACGCACGTGGTCAAGGTAACGAGCAACGCGCTCGTCCATGTCGTGGGCCTTATCCTTTGGCGGGCAATAAGGCGGAGAATGCCGCGCTGCAAAGCTCTGCCAGGTGCTCTAGAAAATCGGTTCCAACGCCACTGTGAAAACGTTGCGCATCGGGTGACGCCAAGACCAGCAAGCCAAACGGCGCTGCCTCTTTTGACAAACGCAAAGGCAGCAAGGCCACTGAGGCGGCCTGGGCAGGTGTTTGCAACCACTGGACAACGTCTAAGCCAGCGCCAGCACCTACAAAAGGCGATGTGTAACTGGCCACTGTTTGTTTAATTTCTTCTGTCACAAGCTGCGCATAAGGCGCATCTGAAAACACCTCTGTCACGCCCCATAGACGCACAGCAACTTGTGGCACCTGAAAGCGCGCTTCAATGTTTTTCAAGGCAGATGGCACGCGCTCAGCGGCAGGGGTTTGCAACAACTCGCAGGCCCACTTTTGCAGCTTCTCTGTGATGATCATGTTCTCGTTGCCATGGCGGATCATTTCCATGATGCGCATTTCCAAAGCCCTAATTTTGTCGCGCAGCATTTGCGCCTGACGCTCTTGCAGGCTCACAGAACGATGGTTGTCTGGGCTCATCAAATGAACCGAAGCCAACAACTGGGCATGACGCTCAAAAAAGTCAGGTGTATTGGCCAAAAAATCGGCGATGTCATCTTCAGTGATGGGGTTCATCGGATTGATGGAGGTAGGGGTCATGCCTGTCTTTCAAATCAAGGTAAGTTAGGAACGTCAATCTCGCCTTCAAAAACCGAAGTGGCAGGCCCCGTCATGTAGACAGCTTGCGACAAATCGTTTTTGGCAAGGCCTTGCCATTCAATGGTGAGCGTGCCGCCATGCGTTTGCACGTCGACTGTGGGGTTGAGCAAGCCCATGCGAATACCGGCCACCACAGCGGCGCATGCACCTGTGCCGCAGGCTAAGGTTTCGCCAGCACCACGCTCATAAACGCGCAAGCGCACGGCATCGCGATTGAGTATTTGCATGAAGCCTGCATTGACGCGATTGGGAAATGAAGGATGGTGCTCGATCAAAGGACCATTCGTCAAAACTGGGGCAGTGTCCACGTTGTCCACAATTTGAACGGCATGCGGATTGCCCATGGACACCACAGCGGTGTGTGCCACAGCGCCAGCATTGTTCAGAGGCAATTGCCACACTTCACAAGCATTGACCAAGGTGTGCTGGAGGCCTTCGGCTTTGAAGGGCACCTTGTGCAAATCCAAGATAGGCGCGCCCATGTTGACAGTCACACGGCCATCGGCGTTCATCTGCAATTCAATTTCGCCTTGCTGAACTTTCACACGGATACGGTCCTTGGTGGTCAGGCCTTTGTCGCGAACATAGCGGACAAAGCAACGCGCACCATTGCCGCAGTGCTCCACCTCACCGCCATCGGCGTTGTGAATCACATATTCAAAATCGAGTGAGTCATTGGGCGCAGGGCGCACCGTCAAAATTTGATCTGCCCCCACCCCAAAATGGCGGTCGGCCAAGAAGCGGTATTGGGCGCTTGTGAAATTAAAACGCGCACGCGTTTCATCGAGCACCACAAAATCGTTGCCCGCCCCTTGCATTTTTGTAAAGCGAATTCGCATGCCCGAATTATCCTCGGTTCAGCGCAGAGTTTGCACAAAGCGGGCTCACCCATGCGACAAGGTCAAGCCAAGGGCCGATAATGCATCCATGGTTAGACCTCAACAACTCCTGCATCCCCAACGAGAACCCGCCGTCACACGCCCGGCTGCCACGGTGCTTTTGCTACGCGATAGCCCCCAAGGCATTGAAGTACTCATGACGCGGCGCTCCCTCACAGCCAGCTTTGCCCCTGGCGCTTATGTGTTTCCTGGCGGCGGCATAGACGCCCTAGATGCTGCGTCTCATGCGCAAGCCAAGCGCCGACACACCCAAAGTGACCTGCGCCTGACACAGGCCATTGCCGCAATACGCGAAAGCTTTGAAGAACTTGGTATTTTGCTGGCTTACCGCGCAGACCACAGCATGGCCACTTCAGACGACATTGGGCGGCTCACCCGGAGTCAGCCGTTTGCTGCGCAATGCGCTGCACAAGGCCTGAAACTGGCTGCAGACCAGGTGTTCGTCTTGGCTCACTGGATAACCGACCGCGATTTACCCAAGCGATTTGATGTGCCATTTTTGGTGGCACGCATGCCCGAAGGCCAAACGCCCGTGGCAGACGAGTCCGAACAATTCGAACCAGTATGGGTACGCCCTGCCGACGCGCTCAAACGCCACGAAGCCGGTGACTTTTTCATCATCTTTCCCACCATTCGCACATTGCAGCGCCTCACGTCCTTCAACACTGTGCAAGCTGTGCTTGACGCATGTGCCACAAATGACGAGCCCCTATGGACCAGCTGCCCCCGTGCGGGTTGGCTAGGTGGCAAAGAAGAGCGTTACATGGAACATGAAGCGCCTTATGGTGAATTGGCCCTGACCAGCCCCGATGGCCAAATCGTCCATCACCTCGATTGGCAGTCGGACCATCCTGTGGCCTTGCTTAAAAATGTGATGCGCTTGACCGCCCCCAACCCCGGCGTGATGACAGGCCCTGGCACCAACACCTATTGGGTGGGGGACCCCACAAGCGGCTATATCGTGATTGATCCGGGTCCTGCTGACCCCGACCATTTGGAAAAAATTTGGCGTGCCACCAGTGGCCAAATTCGCATGATTGTGTGCACCCACTCGCACCCCGATCACTCGCCAGGCGCCAAACCTCTACAAGCTTTGTGCAAAGACAGTCCTTTGGGTTTGCCTCCCATTTTGGGCTTGCCCTCAGCGCCCACAGCCAACGCGCAGAGCCAGTTCACGCCCGATCGTGCTTTGGCGCACATGGAAGTTTTGAAAGTAGGCGAACACAGTCTCAAAGTACTGCACACCCCAGGCCACGCGGCCAACCACCTGTGCTTGGCTTTGCTAGAAGACGGCTTGTTATTTTCGGGGGACCACATCTTGAACGGCAGCACCACCGTCATCAATCCCCCCGATGGCAACATGAACGACTACCTCGATTCATTAGATTTGTTGGCATCTGAATGTCGAACGCACAATTTGGCGTTTATTTTGCCGGCCCATGGCTATGTGCTGGGTTTTGCAGAGCAAGCCATCACTCAACTCAAAGCGCACCGCTTAAAACGCGAAGCCAAAGTGCTGGCTGCCATGCAAGCCCTGCCGCACGGCAGCCTGAATGAATGGGTGGCGCTTGCCTATGACGACGTACCAGAACGTTTGTGGCCTGTGGCTGCACGGTCTTTGCAAGCGCATGTGGACCGCATTCAGTCCATGCCTCCCGGCAACAACTGACATGACCACAACGCCAAACCTAGAAAATTCCCAAGGGATACGCCTGTCTAAAAGGGTGGCCGATATTCTGAAATGCTCTAGGGCAGAGGCTGAGCAGGTCATTGTGGGGGGATGGGTCAAGGTCAACCAAGTGGTGGTGGACGAACCCGCTCACCGCGTCAATGACGAACTCATCGACATTCACAGCACTGCACAACGGGGCAAAGTTCCGCTGCTGACAGTTATTTTGCACAAGACTGCTGGCCAAAGTTGCTTGCCTCAAAGCCACAACAACGTTTGGAAATCCTTGGCACCCGAAATGCGTTCTAACCAAGATCGCTCTGGCATCAGTCTCACGCCCCGCTTGCAAAAAATGTTGCAATGTGCGGCGGCATTGGAGGATGCCGCAACGGGCTTGGTGGTTCTCTCTGAAGACCCTGCCATGCTGCGCAAATTACAGGACGAACGCACCCCCTTGGAACATGAAATGTTGGCGGAGGTGCATGGCCCCGTCAACCCAGATCAGCTCTACGACATGTGCCCCACAGGGCTCAAAACCAGTATCAGCAGCAGCACCCCTGAAAAAACGGGTTTGCGAATGGCTTTCAAGGGGTACCAGCCCGGGTATGCGGCTGGTGTGATTGAAAACACTGGGCTACGCTTGGTTGGTCTCAAAAGGGTCAGGATGGGGCGCGTTTTGATGGCGCCTTTGGCCCCTGGTCAATGGCGTGCCCTCATGCCCTACGAACGATTTTGAAAAAAACCCAAGTTTTTACGCAAATTTGCGACATTTGGGCTCTCAATCCCTTGAAATTCATCAGGGCATCCTCATTTAAGTTGTAAGTTTGAGAGAATATTCACATGAATGTTCGTAGCTTAAGCTGAAAGGAAAAACAACATGCGTTTGAGCACCAAGAGTCGTTTTGCCGTTACGGCCATGATCGATGTCGCATTGCGCGAAGATCGCGGTCCAGTCTCGCTGTCGGCCATTAGCGAGCGTCATCAAATTTCACTCTCCTATTTGGAGCAGTTGTTCAGCAAATTGCGTCAGCACCACTTGGTCGAAAGCACACGTGGTCCTGGTGGTGGTTACTCTTTGGCCCGCAGCGCTGAAAAAATCACCATGGCTGACATTGTCAGTGCCGTTGACTTTTCTGTCGAGTCTGAAGATGCTTCCAGCGCTGAAGCGGGCAACTGGATGAGCAGCGAGTTGTGGGCCAGCCTGAACGAGAAGATGTTGGCGCATTTGCAGTCCATCAGCTTGCGTCAATTGGTGTCTGAGCAACGCGCCAAAGGCGTCACGGTTGAGCCAGCACCTTCTGTGGTCAAGCGTGGCGTATTTGCCAAGCCCAAGGCACAGCCCGTTAAAGTGAATGTGCCTAACTCGGTGTTTGCTTTGGCTGGTAGCCTAATTCCAACACGCTAAGCAGTTTGTATTTCAGAAAAACGCGCTCTGGTTCGCCAGAGCGCGTTTTTTTTGGCCTGAAGACAAACAAAAAAAGTGTGAAGCCCACCGATAAGCCGGATTCTGTGCATTGGAGTTGCCCCCAATGTAACCGCCATTACTCTGGGCCGAGGGTTGCCCACTCAGCTCGGTGCTACCTACCCGCACACTCTCCGGAACCAGATCAACGTGTGCCTATTTGGTATTGCTGCGCGTAGAGATTGCCCGTTTCACCCGAACTAAATCGGCTCGTCTCTGTTGCTCTAATCCTCACCTTGGTGCCTTGCGGCCATTCGGTGGAGAGGTGTTACCTCCTACGCTGTCCTGTGCAGTCCGGACGTTCCTCCAGTGCGGCCTTTCGGCCCATTGCCTAGACAATGGCATTGCTGCTAGCACCAGCGGCGGTCTGGTGGGCTTCACATCTGCATTATCGCCCGACCGCATGGACTTGTGTAACAGCGGCTTCTTAAAGCGCTAAACACGCTAAACGCGCGATAATCTGCGCGTCTGCTTGATAACCACAAGCCCAACCACCGACAGCCATGATTCGAATTTCAGAACTCAAACTGCCTTTGACCGCATTGCCGGTCGAAGTTCGGCGCGCATCCGATGCACCTTCAGAAACTGACGAAGACCGCATCCCTCCGCCCCACCCCGAAGAAGCTTTGCGCCAGTTGGCCGCAAAAGCCTTGAACATTGATGCACAAGCCATCGATCAACTGAACGTTTTCAAACGCAGCTTTGATGCACGCAAAGCAGATTTGCTGGCTGTGTTCATTGTTGATATCACCTTAAAAGACACAGCGTCTGAAACTACGCTGCTGAACCAATTTTCGAGCAACCCGCACATACAAGCCACCCCCAACATGACCTGGCAAGCGCCATGTCATGCGCCTGCCAACTTTGGCACGCTGGATGGGGAGCGCCCCGTGGTGGTGGGTTTTGGTCCTTGCGGAATTTTTGCGGCCTTGAGTCTGGCGCAAATGGGCTTCAAACCCATCGTCATTGAACGCGGCAGCCCCGTCAGGCAGCGCACCAAAGACACTTGGGGTTTGTGGCGCAAAAAAACACTCAAACCCGAAAGCAATGTGCAGTTTGGTGAAGGCGGCGCTGGCACCTTTTCGGATGGCAAGCTGTACAGCCAAATTAAAGATCCACGCTATTTGGGTCGCAAGGTCATGAACGAGTTTGTGCAAGCCGGCGCACCCAGTGATATTTTGTTTGCCGCACATCCGCACATTAGCACTTTCAAATTGGTCAAGGTGGTTGAAAACTTGCGCGAGCAAATCATTGCATTGGGCGGCGAAGTCCGTTTTGAACAACGCGTGGTGGACATTGACATTGAAACTACCAGCAAAGGTCGGCAAGTGACAGGCTTGCACATAGAAGATCGCAACACAGGCGTGAGGACTCATTTGGCTGCACGCCATGTGGTGCTGGCCTTGGGTCACAGTTCTCGCGACACGTTCACATTGCTTTACGAGCGTGGTGTTTTTATGGAGGCCAAAGCCTTTTCTATTGGCGTGCGAATTGAACACCCCCAAAGTGTGATTGATGCTGCGCGATGGGGTCGTCATGCAGGGCATCCTTTGCTGGGTGCTGCCGATTACAAGTTGGTTCACCATGCGCAAAACGGCCGTGCGGTTTACAGCTTTTGCATGTGCCCCGGTGGCACGGTGGTCGCAGCCACCAGCGAAGCTGGCCGCGTTGTGACCAATGGTATGAGCCAATACTCACGCAACGAGCGCAATGCAAATGCGGGCATGGTGGTGGCCATTGACCCTGAAGATTACCCGCTGGATGTAGGCGCATGGCAAGATGCTTTTGGTGAAGCCGATGGCTTGAAATGGGCCACACAAGCGCAGGCCATGGCCAAGCAAAAGCCCAAGGCCTATCACCCCTTGTCTGGCATTGTGTTTCAGCGACAACTGGAATCTAAAGCCTATGTGGCTGGCGGTGAGAATTACACGGCCCCCGGACAATTGGTGGGTGACTTTTTGCAAGCGCGTGCTTCTACAGAATTTGGTGCGGTGCAGCCTTCTTACAAACCAGGTGTGAGCTTGGGTGATTTGTCGCAAGTGCTGCCCGCGTTTGCCATCCAAGCCATGCGCGAAGCCTTGCCGGTGTTTGGTCGCAAGATCAAGGGCTATGACATGCAAGATGCCGTGCTCACTGGCGTTGAAACTCGAACATCGTCGCCACTCAAAATGACCCGCGGCGACAACTACCAAAGCTTGAACACACGTGGTCTTTACCCAGCTGGTGAAGGCGCCAGTTATGCAGGCGGTATTTTGTCGGCAGGTGTCGATGGCATCAAAGTGGCAGAGGCTTTGGCCAAAGCAATTGTTTCTTCAGACTAATGAAAAAACTCTGTTAGACAAACAACACAGGAATCATGGAGACCACCAGCAGCAATGCCATGGTCCAGTTGAATACTTTGCGCTGTGTGTCTTGCTTCAAAAAATGCTCTAGCTTGGCGCCCAGCCACACCCACAAGCCCACGCTTGGAAAATTGATGGCACTGAACATCATGCAAGTGAGCACCACAAACGTGAGTGATGCATCTGTAGGCATGTAGTTGCTGAAATAGCCAATGGACATGATCCAGGCCTTGGGATTGACCCACTGAAATGCTGCGGCACCCACAAAACTGACCGGTTGCACAGCCTCTTCGCCATTGCGCTCTGGTGCGCCGCTGCGCGCCACGCCCCAAGCCAAATAGACCAGATAAGCAAACCCCAAAACTTTCATGACTTGATAGACAAAAGGATATGCATTCAAAAGACGCTCAAGGCCTGCGCCAACCAACAACAACATGACGAAATGGCCTAAGGACACACCCAGCCAATGCGGCAAAGTGCGCTTCACGCCAAAGTTGACCCCCGATGCCAACAGCATCATGTTGTTAGGGCCAGGCGTAACTGACGTAACGAAAGCAAACATGGCCATGGCGGCCACCAACTCCACGTTGAAATTCATGATGCGTTTGCCTTAGGCCATTGCGTGTGGAACTTGCCAGGCTTGTCCAAACGCTGATACGTGTGCGCACCGAAGTAATCACGTTGCGCTTGCAACAAATTGGCGGGCAATCGCTCAGTGCGGTAAGCATCGTAATAACTCAAAGCACTCATGAATGCAGGTACCGCCACACCTCCCATGGCGGCCATGGCCACCACCTCGCGCAAGTCCTGTTGGCACTCCGCCATCACTCGGGCAAAGTGATCGTCTACCAGCAAGTTGGTGAGGTCATGCTTTTGGGCAAACGCGCGGCGAATGTCTTCCAGCAAATGCGCTCGAATGATGCAACCTGCACGCCACACCGCGGCCACTTTGTCCATGGGCAACTGCCAATCGTGTTCTTTGTCGCCGGCCTTGATCAGGGCAAAGCCTTGTGCGTATGCACAAATTTTGGCGGCCAACAAAGCCTTCTTTATCTTGGGCAAGATGGCATCTAAGTTTGGGGCCGCTTGAGGCGCAGGTCCTTTGAGAATTTTGGCGGCAAGCACACGCTCAGGCTTTAATGCACTCATGGTGCGAGCAAACACAGCATCGGCAATGGTAGGGGCACTGACGCCCATGTCTAGAGCGATTTGGCTGGTCCACTTACCAGTCCCTTTTTGCTCGGCCGTGTCCAAAATCATTTCGACCAAGGCATGACCAGTTTCAGGATCTTGATGCGCCAGGATGTCAGCTGTGATGTCAATCAAATAGCTGCTTAACTCACCTTCCCCCCACTGGCGAAACACGGCGCTTTTTTGTGCGGCCGTCATACCCAGGCTCTTCATGAGCGCATACGCTTCGCAAATCATTTGCATGTCGGCATATTCAATGCCGTTGTGCACCATCTTCACAAAGTGCCCTGCACCACCTGGCCCCATCCATTCGCAGCAGGGCTGGCCATCTTCGGCTTTGGCCGCAATGGCTTGTAAAAAGGGACGCACCAAAGGCCAAGCTTCTGAGCTGCCACCTGGCATCAAAGCTGGGCCATTCAATGCACCCTCTTCGCCACCACTGACACCGGAGCCGACGTACAAAATACCTGTACCTTCGAGTGACTCCATTCTGCGTTGAGTGTCGCGGTAAAGGGTATTGCCACCATCAATGACAACATCGCCAGCAGACAGCAAGGGGCGCAGCTCTGCGAGCACGGCATCTACAGGGGCGCCAGCTGGCACCATGAGCCAGACACGGCGAGGGATTTGTAAATTGGCCACCAGCTCTGCCAGAGAATGGGCGGAGCCTGCCTTTAATCCTGCAGTGCGTTTGGCAAAACTGTTGCGTTTGTTTTCGTCTAAATCAAAGCCTGTGACGCTGAAGCCGTTGCGTTCTAAATTAAGGGCTAAGTTTTCGCCCATCACGCCTAAGCCGATGAGTCCAATGGTTGTTTGCATTTGTCTTTGCTTGTCTTCAAAAATCTATGCAGGATTTTCTCATGGGCTTGGGAGGGCGAGAGTCACATTTGTTTGGGTTTAAATAAATGGGGTCAGATCAACATTAATTTGGTCAATCAGAGGTGCTAATGGCTTAGGGGGGCTTCCTCATACTGGGGTACCAGAAATCGTTCAGCCCCCCTAAGCCATTAGCACCTCTGATTGGAAATTAATGTTGATCTGACCCCATTTATTCTTTCTAGCACCCAAAAGTTGGTGTGAGGGTGTGAGGGGGCTGAACGATTTCTGGTACCCCAGTATGAGGAAGCCCCCTCACACCCTCACACCCTCACGCCAACGTTCAGCCGGAGAAAAACCTAACTAACCAAGCAAAACCCAACTCACTCCACCGTCACGCTTTTCGCTAAATTGCGAGGCTTGTCTACATCGGTTCCTCGCGCACAAGCTGTGTGATATGCCAACAATTGCAAAGGCACCACGTGCAAAATAGGCGACAACACGCCATAGTTCTCTGGCATGCGAATCACATTCACACCTTCACTGCTTGAAATGTGTGTGTCGCTGTCGGCCAACACATACAGCACACCACCGCGAGCGCGCACCTCTTGCATGTTGCTTTTGAGTTTTTCCAGCAAGGCATCATTGGGCGCAACTGTTACCACTGGCATTTCGCCAGTGACCAAGGCCAAAGGACCATGCTTGAGTTCACCCGCAGCATAAGCTTCAGCATGAATGTAGGTAATCTCTTTCAACTTTAATGCACCCTCTAGTGCAATGGGATAGTGCGTACCGCGGCCCAAGAACAAAGCATTTTCTTTGGACGCAAATTCTTGTGACCAACTGATAATTTGCGGCTCAAGCGCCAACACCGCCTGCAAGGCTGCAGGCAAGTGACGCATGGCTTTGAGGTGCATGGCTTCGTCGGCTTCGCTCAAACGACCTTTGCTTTGTGCAAGTGCCAAAGTGAGCAAAAACAAACCAGCCAATTGCGTAGTGAAAGCCTTGGTAGACGCCACGCCAATCTCGGCGCCAGCGCGCGTGACGTAGGCCAATTTGCATTCGCGCACCATGGCCGATGTGGCCACATTGCAGATTGTCAAAGTGTGGTGCATGCCCAAACTTTGCGCATGTCTTAAAGCGGCCAAGGTATCGGCTGTTTCGCCCGATTGGGTGATGGTGACCACCAAAGTTCTGGGGTCTGGCACCGAATCACGGTAACGGTATTCGCTGGCAATTTCGACCTGGCAAGGTATTTGTGCCACAGACTCAAGCCAGTACTTGGCCACGCAGCCGCTGTAGTAACTGGTGCCGCAAGCCAAGATCAATACCTTGTCGATTTCTTTGAATACTTTGTAGGCGTTGTCTGAATTAGCACTGCCATTCAGACCATCAAACAACTCAGGCACGATGTGCTCCACACCTTCCAAGGTATCTGCAATAGCGCGCGGTTGCTCAAAAATTTCTTTCTGCATGTAGTGTCTGTAAGGGCCTAACTCTGCAGCACCGCTGTGCGCATGGACAGTTTTAACGGGCCGCGCCACTCGCTGATGCAGTCGATCTTCAATCCAATATTTACCCAACTGAATATCGACCAGATCACCTTCTTCAAGGTAAACAATTTGATCCGTAACGCCCGCCAAAGCCATGGCGTCGCTGGCCAAAAAGTTTTCGTGATGCGAAGTACCTACGCCCAAAATGAGCGGTGAACCCGCACGCGCGCCGACAACGCGCTGAGGCTCATCCTTGTGGAACACCGCAATGGCGTAGGCGCCTTTCAACTCTTGAACAGTTCGCTTGACAGCCTCAAACAAATCACCGTCGTACACACTGTCCACCCAATGTGCAATCACTTCCGTATCGGTTTGGCTGCTGAACACATAGCCCTTGGCTTGTAATTTGGCACGCAGCTCGTCGTGGTTTTCAATGATGCCGTTGTGCACCAAGGCCACTCTGCCTGGTTTGCCATTCAAGCTGTCCAAATTGCCCGGGCCGGGGCTGAAGTGAGGGTGAGCATTGTGAACGGCTGGGGCTCCGTGCGTTGCCCAACGCGTATGCGCAATGCCCGTTCCGCTTTCTAAATGATCAGTTTCAATTTGCGTCATCAACTCAGAAACACGCGATGTGCTGCGTGCACGCTTGAGGCCGCCCTGCGTGCGACTCAAAGAAGCTTCGTGAATGGCCACACCACATGAGTCATAGCCTCGGTATTCCAAGCGCTGCAAACCCTGAACCAAGATTGGAACGATATTTCTGTCTGAAACTGCACCCACAATGCCGCACATAAACTTACCCTCAATTTGAATTTGGCGGAATCTTAGTCCTCTTGATTTGAAATTACCACGAACTATTTTTGTATTTATAGAAATAAAATTTCATAAATTGTGGCTAATGGATTATTATTTCAATTAGTTGTTATTTATGAAATATTTAATCCTACTCAATGTCTAATTTCAGCCCAACACCAGCAAGTGCGCTCGATGCCACTGATTTAAAACTGCTGGCCATCTTGCAAACCGATGCCAGCATCAGCAACATCGCATTGGCAGACAAACTCAAAATCTCGCCTCCCACATGTCTCAGACGCACCAAACGCTTGCATCAAGAAGGCTGGATTGAAAAGCAAGTGGCCATCTTGTCGGCCAACAAATTGGGGCAGCACCTGGGGCACTGTGTGACTGCCATCATTGAAGTCAGCTTGGACAAACAAGGCGAAGAATGGCTGACGGCTTTTGAAAAGCGGGCCGTCCAAGAAACTGCGGTTCAGCAATGCTGGCGTGTGTCGCCTGGACCCGATTTTTTATTGGTGACCCAACTGGCCGACATGCCAGCTTATTTGGCGTTCACACAAAAGCTTCTGACCCAAGACGCCAATGTTCGAAACGTCAAAGCATTTTTCAGCTTGAAGCGGGCCAAGTTTGGGACTGAAATCCCCTTGCCTGCTAGCGCTTAAGTCGATTTTTTCTTGGGCCTTTGCCAATTGGCAATGCTGGTCTGCCGGCCACGGGCCACACTCAATGCACCTGGTTCGGTGTTTTTAGAAATGCTTGAGCCGCCACCCACAGTGCCACCGGCACCAATGGTGACCGGCGCAATCAAAACGCAATTGCTGCCAATGTGAACATCGTCTTCAATGATGGTTCGGTGCTTGTTGGCACCATCGTAATTGGCCGTGATGCTGCCAGCACCGTAATTGACACGCTCGCCCACAGTGGCATCGCCTAGATAGGCCAAGTGATTGGCTTTGGCACCTTTGGCCAGGGTAGAGTTTTTCACTTCAACAAAATTGCCGATGTGTACTTCTGGGCCCAATTGGGCACCGGGTCTGAGGCGTGCGAAGGGGCCAATGAGTGCGCCCTCACCCACTGTCACACCGGCTTTTTCGCCGTCGATGTGGGTGAATGCATGCACCACAGCACCAGCCGCGATGTCGGCATTGGCAATGACACAGTTGGGGCCAATGCGAACACCATCGCCCAGCTTAACGTTACCGTCAAAGACGCAGTTCACATCAATTTCAACGTCTGTACCGCAAGTCAAATTGCCACGCAAATCAAGTCGCGCAGGATCGGCCAAGCGCACACCTTGCAGCATCAACTCATTGGCTTTTTGCAATTGGTACGCGCGCTCCAATTGCGCCAATTGTTGAGGGCTGTTGACACCGGTCACTTGAACTTCGTCTTGAATGCGATGCGCCACCACATCAAATCCGTCAGCCACGGCCCATTTCACAACATCCGTGAGGTAGTACTCGCCTTGCGCATTTTTGTTGTCCAGTTTGGCCAACCACACCTTCAGTTGCTTGGCAGGCACGGCCATGATGCCGCTGTACACCTCTTGAATTTTGAGTTGCTCGGGCGATGCATCTTTTTGCTCCACGATGGCTTGCACTTTGACGCCATCCGCAGTTCGCACTATTCGGCCATAGCCCGTAGGATTTGACATCTCGAGGGTGAGCAAGGCCAAGCGATCAGATTGACCAGACGCGCCCTGAACGCAGGCCATCAAGGCCGTCAAAGTGTCGGCTTGCGTGAGCGGCACATCACCCGACAAGACCACCACCAAACCATCGTCTGCCAACACGGGCACGGCTTGCTGTACTGCATGGCCAGTGCCCAACTGAGGCTCTTGGCGCACAAATTTAACTGGCAAGCCCGTATTGCGCTTGACCACGGCAGCCTCTACCTCGTCAGCGCCGTGGCCCGTGATGACCACGGCTGAGCGGGCTTGCAACAAGGAAGCCGTATCGAGTACATGCCCCAACAAAGGCTTGCCCGCCAATCGCTGAAGCACTTTAGGCAATCGACTTTTCATTCGAGTACCCTTACCGGCAGCCATGACAACAACGTCCAATGGCAGTTGGGGTGACAATGTAGATTGGTTTGTAGGGGTGTCCGACATGGCGAAAATTTCCTTCTGGCTCCGAATTATCGCGGCTTCTTTGGCCACTTTGGTGCTCAGTGCCGGTTTGAGCGGTTGCAGCAGCATTAAATTTGGCTACAACCAGCTGCCAGAAATCAGTTCTTGGTGGCTGGACAACTACGCCAATTTCAATGACAAGCAGGCTGCAGACACCAAAGCAGCCCTCAAATCATTGCAGGCATGGCACCGAAAAGAAGAGCTGACCCCTCTGGCCAATTTGTTGGTTCAAACACAAGGCTTGGCTGCCAAAAACATCACACCCGAGCAGGCCTGTGATTTGTGGGACCAAACTGAAAAAAGACTCGATGCCCTTGCCACTGAAACAGCACGTTTAGCGCTGCCCATTGTCTTGCAACTGACGCCGCGTCAAATGCAACATTTAGAAAAAAAATGGCGCGAGAAAAATGAGGACTGGAAGAAGTCGTGGATTGAACCAACGGCAGAAGAGCGCATGAAGAAGCGGATCAAGACCACGGTCGAGCGTTATTCCGACTTCTATGGCAAATTGAGTGATGCACAGGTCAAGCTGTTGACCCAGCAGTTGCAACAATCAAAGTGGAGCCCTGAGTTGGGTTTGCAAATGCGCATCAAGCGTCAACAAATGCAACTGCAAACACTGCAAGACCTCATTCAAGCCAATGCCAAGCCTGATTTTTCAGTGGCTGCTGCTGAAAAAACTCTCTACAACCTCATGACCATGGGCATGCGTCCACAAGACCCTTTGTTGATACAACAACAATCACAACTTGAAAAACAGGCCTGCGAAAACTTTGCGCAGTTTCACAATTCAACCACGGCCAGCCAACGCCAAAAAGCACAGCGCCAACTCAAATCCTACGAAACCGATTTGCGTGACCTGATCTAAAGGTGCGCTTTAGTCTTGAAGTGCTTTCCACATTTCGATGTCGCGCTCTGCAGTCCAGATGCGGGGATTTTTGATGCCTGAGGCTTCGTCGTAAGCGCGAGTGACATCAAAGGGCAAGCAGTGCTCATAAATAAACACATGACCAAATATGGGGTCCATGCTTTTACGTGTGTGCGCCATGGCTGCTTTTAAATCCATCTTGGCGGCCACGGCTTCCTTGCCCGCATTGAACAATGTTTCAACCCAGCGCTTGGTGTAATCCAAAGCTTTGTTCACATCGGCTTGACCTTTCATGGCCTCACCACGACCCGGCACAATGGCCTCCGCTTTGAGTGCACGCAAGGCTTCCAAGGTAGCCGGCCACTCTTGCAATTGCGCATCACCGGTATAGACGCCAGCTTCGTATTCAACCAAGTCGCCCGAGAACAAGACTTTTTCTTCTTCCACCCAAGCAATGGTGTCACCGCGGGTGTGCCCATAACCAGGGCTCCAAATTTGGACTTTGACACCGCCCAAATCGATCACCAATTTGCCGGGCACTTCGCCCTTGGTGGCATCACCACCGCCAATGACCATGGTGGGCCATGTGAGGCCAGGCACTTCTTCGGCACCGCGGAACAAGCGCGGAAAGCGCTCCATCTCGCTCTTCATGTCTTGAGCACCACGCTCCACAATCAATTCGTACGTGCCTTGGCTGGCAATCACTTCGGTTGCGCCTTCAGCGGCATAGGCACTGGCACCCAAAACGCGCACAGCGTGATAGTGCGTCAACAAAACATACTTGATGGGTTTGTCGCTGATGGTGCGAATTTGCTTGATCAAATCACGCGCCATGCCGGGCGTGGCGGTGGCATCACTCACCATGATGAACTTGTCCCCAATGATCACACCCGAGTTGGGATCGCCTTCGGCGGTATAGGCCCAGCAGTGCTTGCTAAGTTGCTCAAACTTAATGACCTTGTCTGCCAAGTCGGCTTGTGATGCAAATGCTTTGGTGGGTTGATTCATGTGATTCTCCAGTGAACTTATTTTCGCAATGGGGCTAATTTATTGGGGTCAGATCAACATTAATTTGGTCAATCAAAGAGGATAAAGGCTAAGGGGGGCTTCCTCATACTGGAGTACCAGAAATCGTTCAGCCCCCCTTAGCCTTTATCCCCTTTGATTGGAAATTAATGTTGATCTGACCCCAATAAAAAAAATGGGCCCTCAAAGGCCCATTTTGTCAGAACAAGTTTGAACTCGTCAGTTTTAAATTAACGCAAACCGGCAATGTAATCTGACACGGCTTTGATTTCGCGGTCGTTCAGTTTGGCGGCAACTTGCGTCATTTGCAGGTTGTTTTTACGAACGCCGTCACGGAACTGTGTCAGTTGGCTGGCGGTGTAGTCGGCGTGCTGGCCAGACAAACGGGGGTACTGTGAAGGCATGCCAGCACCATTGGGGCTGTGGCAACCTGCGCAGGCTGCAATTTGACGATCTGGTATGCCGCCGCGGTAAATCTTTTCACCCAAAGCCACTGAGTCTTTTTCTTTGGCAAAGCCAGGCTTGGCAGGCTTGCTGGCCAAGAAATAGGCCACATTGCGCATGTCGGCATCGCTCAATTGAAACGCAAAACCCATCATGACAGCATTGGCACGCTTACCAGATTTGAACTCTTGCAATTGCTTGAGGGTGTACTCGGGGTGTTGCTGAGCCAGTTTGGGGTTGACGGGCGTGGTGGAGTTGCCGTCGGCCATGTGGCAAGCAGCACAAACACCGCCCACAATGGCCTCGCCTTTGGCCAAGTCTGGCTTTTCAGCTTTAGGGGCAGCAGTAGCAGCAAAAACAGAACCAGCCATCAGGGTTGAAGTGAGGGCAGCGAAGAAAAATTTGGTCATTGACTTCATGGGCGACATCCGAA
>JACCDI012178792.1_pt1 | contig 19929 bp, 18 predicted proteins | sample 7442791 | NCBI WGS metagenome assembly JACCDI01 (sample SAMN15323434, study PRJNA562643) | freshwater metagenome | isolation source: river surface water | place: USA:Blue River Watershed | collected 2017-08-15
AGCACAGGGCAGCCGTCCTGGATCGCATAGACAGCGGCGTAGACTTCATTCTCCCTCGCCTGCAGACAGACATTGAGGACTGTCACTGAATGTGCGAGGTGCGCCTTCATCGCCATCACGGCGAGCGAGGACACACAAAACACCGGAACACCTGTGGCGAATGACAGGCCCTGCACAACGCCAGCGCCTATGCGCAACCCGGTGAACGACCCCGGACCGATCACGAGAGCGATCGCGTCCAGTTCCCGCATGTGAATCTGTTGTTCCTCCAACAGACTCTGGATCATGGGCAGCAGCTCGCTGGCGTGTTGCCGAGGCGCGGCGCTGCTGCGTGAGAACACCAGGTTCTCGGCTGTCAAAGCAACGGTGCAAACTGCATGGGAGGTGTCAATGGCGAGAATTCGTTTCATGCCGAAAGTATACCGGACACAATGAAAAATCCCTCAGCGCTTTCAGGCGCTGAGGGATTGCATTGGCTCATCGCATTGCTGCAGGCGACGATCAACCTGCAGTGGGTGCTGGTGCAGCGGGTGCCGCAACAGGCGCTGCCACCGGAGCAGCGGCTTTCTTCGCAGCAGGCTTGCGCGCAGCAGGCTTCGCAGCAGGAGCTGCCTTGCTGGCGGCCGGTGCCTTTGCCGCCTTCGCAGGGGCCTTGGCCGCTGGCTTGGCAGCTGTCGCTTTCGTGGCTGCAGGCTTGGCTGGTGCCGCCTTCTTCACAGCAGCTGCTTTCTTCGCAGGAGCCGCCTTCTTTGCTGCTGCCTTCACTGCAGGCTTCGCTGCGCTTTTTGCGGGAGCTGCCTTCTTCGCGGCTGCCTTGGCAGGTGCTGCCTTCTTCGCTGGGGCTTTCGCCTTCACGGCAGCAGTGACTTTTGCAGCCACAGTCTTCGCCGCAGTCTTCACAACCTTGACGACTTTCTTGGAAGCGGCCTTCGCCTTCACTGCAGCACGGCGCGCAGCGGCTTTTTCCTTCATTGCGAGTTTCTTCGCAGCTGTGCGTGCTTTCAGCAGTGCGCGCTTGGCAAGGAGACGCTCACGGGCAATGCGCTTCTTCGCCGCAGCTTTCGCCTTGGCTGCTGCCTTCTGTGCAGCGGCCTTCGCTTTCACGGCGGCTTTCTTGGCGGCGATCTTGCGCTTGAGTTCTTCCTTCTTGGTGCGTGCGGCTTCCTTGATGGCGTCCGCTTTCGCGCGCTTCTTCTTCCACGCATCGGCAAACGCCTTCACGGCCTTGGCGAGATCCGCCTCTGCCTTGGCAGCGATCGCGGCCTTGCGGGCTTCAGCGCTGGCCTTCAATTGAGCGGCGGTCTGAGCGGCCTGGAGCTTGACTGCGGAGGCACGGGCCTTGGCAGCAGTGGGCTTGCTTGTGGCGGTAGAGTTCTTGGAAGCCTTAGTTTTAGCAGAAGCGGCCTTGCCTTTTGCTGCGGCAGCGGGCTTGGCTTTGGTGACTGCGGCCTTGGTGAGTTTTGCCGCTGCTGATGAAACTTTTGCAGGAGCAGCATCACCGGATTTCTTCACGGCCGATTTGGCAGGCGCCTTCTTTGTCGCTTTAACTTTAGCCATACTGATATCTCTCCAAATATGTGGAACAAAACCACTTTAATTTCTTCAACAGAGGCCACGCCTTGTTTGAGCGGCACCATAGCACAAAAAATTTGTGCATACAGCATGCGAGGTTTCAATAGTTGAAAAAAATCAAACTGTTTTCAGATATTTTTTCGAAGACTTCGAAAAAAACGGGATGAGTTCAGTGAAAGAAAGTTGCGGAGCGATACAGCAGTGCAACAGGAGTGTCAGCCTTGCACTGACACTCCTGCAGTCACCTCACATGGCGGAGAGCAAACGCGTCAATTCGCCGCGCACAGTGTCGACGCTCAACGCGCCGTCGATCTGTTCCACTTTCACGGCATTGCCAGCGCGCTGCAACGCCTTGTAGAAATCGACAAGCGGACGCGTCTGCTGATGGTAGACCTGCAAACGTTTGCGAATGGTTTCTTCCTTGTCATCATCCCGCTGAATCAAGGGCTCACCGCTGACATCATCGATGCCTTCAACAGCAGGAGGATTGAAAATGGTGTGATAGATGCGACCCGATTCAGGATGCACACGTCGACCGCTGAGTCGCTTCACGATCTCTTCGTCTTCCACGGCAATCTCGACCACCACATCGATGTCGATGCCGGCGTCCACCATTGCCTGCGCCTGAGGGATGGTGCGAGGGAAACCATCAAACAGGAATCCTCTGGCACAGTCCGCTGCCGCAATGCGTTCCTTCACGAGAGCGATGATGATCTCGTCAGTGACCAGGCCCCCCGATGCCATCACTTCCTTGACCTGCAGACCGAGAGCCGTGCCGGCCTTCACCGCTGCGCGCAGCATGTCACCCGTTGAAATCTGCGGAATCCCGAACGTGGACACGATGAACTGTGCCTGTGTCCCCTTGCCCGCCCCTGGGGCCCCCAGCAATATCACTCGCATAAAACACTCCTGAATGGTGTCTGACTTCTGTCAGACAAACTTGCCAATGAAAGACTTGTGGCGACTCCGAACGCTGGACCTTACACCAAAGGCCAGTAGCGAAACAAGAAAGGAGCTGCCTTGAAACCTGAGCATCCTGCATTCACTCGCGCAGGGGGGCTGACTTGACCTCATCCCAGAGTGCATCGAGTTCGGCCAGCGTCAGCGCGGGCAGTGACAGCGAGCGAGCCTGGGCAAGAGTCTCCATGGCACGAAAGCGCTGTTCGAACTTGCGATTGGCAGCGCGCAGTGCCGTTTCGGAATCGATGTCCAGATGACGCGCAAGATTGACACAGCTGAACAGCACATCGCCGAATTCGTCCTGGATTGCCTCAGCATCTGCAGTGGCCATGGCGACTTGCAGTTCCGCGATTTCCTCACGCAAACGCGCCAGCACGGGCGCGGCATCCTGCCAGTCGAAGCCGAGCGAAGCGGCGCGCCGCTGCAACTTGCGCGCGCGCTCGAGCGCCGGAAGTGCTGCCGGCACATCGTCAAGCACACTGGGAACAGCACCCGCAGGCGAGCGCGCCGCTTTCACCTGGCGTTCAAGATTCTTGATCTCCTCCCAGCGAACCGCGACAGTCTCTGCATCCAGCGCAAGCGCAGAGCTGCCGAAACTGGCGAGCGTGCCATCGGGAAACACATGCGGGTGACGATGCAGCAGTTTCGCGCTGATGGCCGCCGCCACGTCATTGAAGTCAAATTCTCCCTGCTCACTGGCGATCTGCGCGTAGAACACCACCTGGAACAGCAGATCGCCCAATTCATCACGCAACTGCGCAGAGTCTTCACGTTCGACGGCGTCGATGACTTCGTAGACTTCCTCCAGCGTGTAGCCCGTCAAGGTCTTCAGGGTCTGCTTGCGATCCCAGTCGCAGCCGTGCGCGCAGTCGCGCAGATTGCGCATGATGGTCAGCAGCTGCTGCATGGACGAGTCATTGTTCACGAGTGGAGGCCTCCTGTGCCCTGGCGCCGGAAGTGCTCACCGGTGCGGCAATGGTGTCAACGCCCTCGCCTGCCGCGATGCGACGCGCCTCGATGATATTGTTCAAGCGACTGATCTTCTCGAGCACACGCGAGAGCACCGGGTAGGAATCGACTTCCACCTGCAGCTTCATGCGCGCCGTTCCGGAATTGCGATCGGTTCGGGTGTTCACCTCCATCACCTCGATGCCGGCATCCGCCAGAATCGTGGTGATGTCACGCAGCAGGCCGGCGCGGTCATAGGCCAGAATGTAGAGATCGACCAGCATGCTGATGCGGCGCCCGTCGCCCCATTGCACCTCGATGAAGTTCTCGTGACTTTCGAGCTGATAATGCAGCGCCACCGGACAATCCGGTTTGTGCACCACGACTTGATTGTCCGCGCCGAGACAGCCCACGATCGGGTCTCCTTCCTGCGGGCGACAGCAGCTCGCAAGCTGGGTCGAGAAGCGTCCCGCGCCAGACACATGGGTGGCAGCGGCGGACGTCTGCACATCCGCGCCAGTGCGGGAATCGTCGAGCACGCACAGGAGCTGCGAGAGTTCCTGTGCGGCGGTGATCACCTCTTCCAGGGTGATCGCACTGACCCCCACCGCCGCAAACAAGGCCTCATCATTGCGACAGCCGAGCTTGCGTGCAAGCGCACGATAATCAGGGTGGGCCACCGCAAGGCGTTCGAATTCTTCCGCCAGCATGGCGCGACCATGCGCGATATTCTGATCACGTCCCTGCGTCTTGAACCATTGCATCAGCTTGGCCTGAGCGCGCGGCGTGTTCGCATAGCCCAGACCCGGCTTGAGCCAGTCACGGCTCGGCGTGCTGTGTTCGTCAGCCAGCACCTCCACGCGGTCGCCCGTCTGCAACTTGTAGTTCAGCGGCACAGTCTTGCCGTTGACGCGTGCACCACAGCACTTGTTGCCGACTTCTGTATGCACGTAGTACGCAAAATCGAGCGGTGTGGCCCCTTTCATCAAGTCGACGACATGCCCTTCCGGCGTGAACACGTAAACACGATCCGGCGTCGTGGAATCACTGCGCAGCTGTTCGGCCAGACCACCGACCATGCCCATTTCGTCATGCCAGGCCAGCAGTTGACGCAGCCAGGCGATCTTCTCGTCGTAACTGTCCTTGTAATGCGGATCAGTGATGCCTTCCTTGTAACGCCAGTGGGCACAGACGCCGAGCTCTGCATCTTCGTCCATCGCGTAGGTGCGAATCTGCACCTCGAACACTTTCTTGTCAGGACCGATCACTGCGGTGTGCAGGGATTGATAGCCGTTCTCCTTCGGCGTGGCGATGTAGTCGTCGAACTCGTTCGGGATCACGCGCCACAGATTGTGCACGATGCCGAGCGTGGCGTAGCAGTCGCGCACCTCGGGCACCAGAATCCTGACAGCGCGAATGTCGTAGATCTGGGAAAAATCCAGCTTCTTGGCCTGCATCTTGCGCCAGATGCTGTAGATGTTCTTGGCCCTGCCCGTCACTTCGGCGTCGATGTTGGCGCGATCCAGCTGACGGCGCAGCTCTTCTGTCACTTCCAGCACGAAGCGTTCACGATCCACGCGGCGCTCATCCAGCAGCCGGGCGATACGCTTGTAGTTCTCTTCCTGCAGATAGCGGAATGAGAGGTCTTCGAGCTCCCATTTCAACTGACCTATGCCCAGCCGGTGCGCCAGCGGCACATAGATCTCGAAGACTTCACGCGCCACTCGCTGACGTCGCTCCTCCGGCGCACCCTTGACCGCACGCAGCGCACAGGTGCGCTCGGCGAGCTTGATCAAGGCCACGCGGACATCGTCGATCAGCGCCAGCAGCATCTTGCGGACATTCTCCACCTGATCATCGCTCTGACCGAGCACGCGGGTGCGCGAAGTGTCCGTCTCATTGATTGCCGCCATGCGCAGGACGCCCTCTACAAGCTTCGCCACTTCCTCGCCAAATTGCTCACGCACGACCTCCAGACCGACGCGTGACTCGCGCACGCCGCGATACAGAATGGAGGCAATCAGGGCCTCGCTGTCCAGTCGCAGGTCGACCAGGATCTCGGCCATTTCGAGACCGGTGAGATAACTGTTGCGCCCTGCCCACACGGTGTTGGTGGCGCGCGCATTCTGCTCCAGGGTCCAGCTCAGATCGCAGGCCTGCCGAATGCGCTCAATGTGCTCCAGCGTGCCGCGCGTCTGCAGGGACGCGATCCACTCATCGAAGCAGATACTGCCGTCTGGGTTGAACTTGTGGGTATCTCGTACCTGGACCATGGGGGCAGTTCTCTTGTCTTGCGTCAGGGTTTCGCGAGCACGAATTCGGCGATGGACTCGACATGTGACGTATGGGGGAACATGTCCATCACACCAGCGCGTGTCAGCCGGTAGCCGTGCTTGACCAGTTCACCGGCATCGCGCGCGAGTGTGGCCGGATTGCAGGAGATGTAGAGAATCTTGCGCGCCCGCATGGCGGCGATCACGGGAATGATCTCCAGGGCTCCGGAACGGGGCGGATCCAGCAGAATCTTGTCGTAACGATGCGCGGCCCAGCTGGAACCGCCGAAGTCCACACACAGATTCGCGGCATGAAATTCGACATTGTCGAGTCCGTTGGCCCGGGCATTCTCGAACCCGCGCCGCACCATCTCGTCGCTGCCTTCCACACCCACCACGTGACGACTGCGCGTGGCCAATGGCAGCGTGAAATTGCCGAGTCCGCAGAAAAGATCGAGGATGGTCTCGTCCTTCTGCGGATCCAGCATCTCGAGTGCGCGAGCGATCATGTCCCGGTTCAACTCGCCATTCACCTGGGTGAAATCAGTGGGATGAAATGCCATGCGCAGTCCAAACTGCGGGAGGAAGTAGTGGAGCCGGTCCTCACCTTGCACTGGCCACAGACGATGCACAGAATCGTTTCCCCCAGGCTGCAGATAGAGCGTGATGCCATGTTCGCGGGCAAGGTCGCAAAACGCCTGCTGGTCCACGGGCGTGAGTGGCTCCAGATGCCTCACGATCAGCGCCACATCGTCGGGCGCATGCGCACCCTGTGAGTCCGGCTCGTCGACTTCGCCGACTGCCACCTCGATCTGCGGCACTGTATACCGACAATCGCGGGCCGCCAGAAAGACGCGCAGCGGGGCAATGAGGCGCGCCACCCGTGGGTTCAGGACTGCGCAGTCATCCATCTGGGCAATGAAAGTGCTGTTCTTCTCGCGGAAGCCCACCAGCATCGCTTCCTTCTTCACGACATAGCGCACGGCGAGGCGCGCCTTGCGCCGATAGCCGACACTCTGGCTGCGCAGCGCGGGCAGATGTTCGTACTCCTGCAGGCCGCCGATGTGCTGCATCTGTTCGTGCAGCACGCGCTCCTTGAGCTGGATCTGGGCGTCGGGATGCAGGTGCTGCATGGCACAGCCACCACAGACGCTGGCATAGGCACAGGGTGGCTCGACGCGTTCGGCGGCGGAAACCAGGATGGTCTCGGCGCGCAGTTCATCATACTGCTTGTGTCGCGCCACATAACGCGCGTTTGCCGTTTCGCCGGCGAGTGCGCCATCGACGAACGCAATCTTGCCGTTGATGCTGGCGACGCCCCGGCCGTCATGGCTGAGACGCTGCACCTGCAGCTCGACGGCTTCGGACGGAAGTTTGTTGCGACGTCGTGTACTGCTCATGGAGTCTACCTGTTGCTGCAGGGCTCACACGCCGACGGAGAGGTCATTGCCGACTGCCCCGGGCCCTGTGCGCGAATGGAAAAATCAGGCGAAGACGCCTGTGGAAAGATAGCGGTCGCCGCGATCACACACGATGGCCACGATGACGGCATTGTGCAATCGACGACTCAATTGCAGCGCCGCAAACACGGAACCACCGGATGACACACCGCAGAAAATGCCTTCTTCCCTGGCCAGCGCACGCATGGTGTTCTCGGCATCGCTTTGATTGATGTCCATCACCTCGTCGACACGTGACGCATCGAAGATCGCCGGCAGGTATTCCTGCGGCCAACGCCGAATGCCGGGAATGCGCGAACCTTCCTGCGGCTGCAGACCGACGATGGTGATCGCAGGATTCTGCTCCTTCAGGTAGCGCGACACGCCCATGATGGTGCCTGTCGTCCCCATTGAACTGACGAAGTGGGTGATGGTGCCCTGTGTATCACGCCAGATCTCGGGCCCGGTATGCAGGTAATGCGCCTGCGGATTGTCCGGATTCGCGAACTGATCGAGGACCTTGCCCTGCCCTTCGCGCGCCATGCGCTGAGCGAGATCACGCGCGCCCTCCATGCCCTGCTCTTCCGTCACGAGAATCAACTGTGCGCCGTAGGCAGACATCGATGCCCTGCGTTCGGCAGACATGTTTTCGGGCATGATCAGGATCAGGCGATAGCCCTTCACGGCACACACCATGGCCAGCGCGATGCCGGTATTGCCGCTCGTGGCCTCGATCAGGGTATCGCCGGGCTGGATGTCACCGCGCAGTTCTGCCTGCAGGATCATGTTGTAGGCAGGGCGATCTTTCACGGAGCCGGCGGGGTTGTTGCCTTCGAGCTTGACCAGCACAGTGTTGCTGGTATCACCGGGCAAACGCGCCAGCTTGACCAGAGGCGTGTTGCCGATCTGCGCTTCAATCAGCGGATACTTGATGGACATCAGGGACACTCACAATAAATTTGCGGCGATTTTACCCTGTATTGCCAGGGCCTGAAAGCAAGCCGGCAAGGTCCGACTCACTCCCGGGGATGCGCACTCAGGAACAATTCCCGACTCGCGAGCGGCTTGTCGCCCAGCAGGCGTTGCAGCGCCATGCGAGTGAGGCGCAAGGCAGCACGAGCGTGAGCCGCTTCCGGGAAGTCACACTGGCGCAATGCGCAAAGCTCTGCTCCCGAGAAGATGACATGCGCGCGTGAAGACAGATCACTGACATGGGCGATTTGCTCAAAACCTTCGTCCTCAAGAAACAGATAGTGACCCTGCGCGGTGATGGGCTCCCCCGTCCGGCAGTCCACTTCGAGATTGAGACCGTAGCCCAGACTCTCCAGCAATGAGAGTTCAAAGCGGCGCAGAATACTCGCCACATCGCGCTCGGCACTCAGCGCGATGATGGCCTGCTGGTAAGAACGGTACAGATCCCCGTGGGCTTCCTGGCCTTGCAGGAGTCGCACCAGCAGCTCGTTGAGATAGAGCCCGCTGAACAGTCGAGTGCCCTGCAGACTCAAAGCCCCATGACTGCCTTCTACGGCGCTGAGAGTTTTCAGTTCCTGCCGACCGACAAGGCTGATGAGCAGAGGTTGAAAGGGTTGCAGCAGGGCACGGCTACGAGACCCTGCGCGGCGGGCGCCCCGGGCGACGGCTCGCACGCGACCGAAGTCCAGCGAGAAGAAGTCGACGAGCAGGCTGCTGTTCTGATAGGGGCGGGCGTGCAGAACCCAGGCGGGCTGCAGTTCGATCCTGGCACTCATGCCACCCTCCCCGCCTCAGTCGATGTGATAGCCAAGGCTTTGGAGGGCGCGCTCGTCATCGGCCCAGCCACTCTTGACCTTGACCCACAGGTTGAGCATCACCTTTGCATCGAAGGCCTTCTCCATGTCGATGCGAGCGGCGCTGCCGATGAGCTTCATGCGACTGCCGCGGGTGCCGATGATGATCTGCTTCTGGCTCTCCTTGTCCACGAGAATCAGCGCGCGAATGTGCACGACGCCCTCCTGGATGGTGTATTTCTCGATCTCGACCGTGACTTCGTAAGGCAGCTCATCGCCCAGCTGACGCGTGATCTTCTCGCGAATGATCTCTGCCGCCAGAAAGCGAGAGCTGCGATCGGTCACCTGATCGACGGGATACAGAAACGGCCCCTCGGGCAAATATTTCGCCACGCATTTCTCGACGGCTTCCAGGTTGTAGCTGGATAGCGCCGACAGGGGAATGATCTCGGCGAACTCGCGGATCTTTGTCATCCGTTCAATATGCGGCAGAAGCTTCTGCGGATTCTCCAAAAGATCGCACTTGTTGATCAGCAGCAGCACCGGCACCTGCACTTTCGCCAGTGCCTGCAGCACCAGCTCATCCTCGTCGTTGAATACCAGGCGCTCCACGACAAACAAGACCAGATCGACACCATCGAGCGTGCTCGTTGCCGTCTGATTCATCACGCGATTGATGGCCTTCTTCTGCGACTTGTGGATGCCTGGCGTGTCGACATAGACGTACTGCAGCGCGCCCACGGTCTTGATGCCCAGAATGCGATGCCGAGTGGTCTGCGGCTTGCGCGAGGTGATGCTGATCTTCTGCTCCAGCAGATGATTGAGCAGCGTGGACTTGCCCACATTGGGCCGCCCCACAATGGCGATGAAGCCACAGCGCTCCGGCGTGGTGGATTCTTCCTGTAAGGTCATGATATGAAACTCCTGCTGCGGATCATGAAGTCAGTGCCTGCAGGACGCGGCCTGCAGCCTCCTGTTCCGCCAGGCGGCGGCTGCGTCCACTCCCGGACATGCCCTGCGGGGTCAGCGCAGTGCGACAGTGCACCACGAAATTCTGCTGGTGATCGGTGCCCTCCACCGCCACCACTTCGTACTCGGGCACGGGCAGCGAACGCGACTGCAACAGCTCCTGCAATGCCGTCTTGGCGTCCTTGCGCAACTCCTGGGTCGGCCAGGCAAGAAACTCCTGATCGAACCACTGCAGGGTGCAGGCGCGGCAGGCGTCCATTCCACCGTCGAGATAGATGGCGCCCAGCAATGCTTCCATGGCATCCGCCAGGATGGACACCCGTTGTCTCCCACCCGACTTCAATTCTCCGGGCCCAAGGATCAGCAGCTCACCGATATGAAGACGCTGTGCAATTTCTGCCAGCGTCTGCTGATTGACCAGACGCGCGCGCATGCGACTGAGCTCCCCCTCGGGTGCCGCGGGAAATCGTGTCGACAGTTCATCGGCCATCAAGAAGCCGATGATGGCATCGCCCAGGAATTCGAGACGCTCGTTGTTGTGTCGGCCCGCAGAGCGATGCGTCAATGCCAGCTCAGCGAGGCTTGCATCCTTGAAGCGATAGGCAAGAGCCTTTTCGAGTTGCACGAGGGAGGCGGTCATTCAGTCGATTCGATCGTCAAAGCTGATGATGACATCGATGTTGCCCACGAGAGGAACTCGACGTTCGTAGTCGATGACCAGCACAGGGTTGGCATTCTCGCGCTGCAACGTGATGCTGTTGAGGTTGAAATCACGCACATTGTTGACCCGAAGGGCACCAGCGATTTCCTCACGCACTTCTGCCTGCGTGAGACTGGCGGCGCGCCCATTCGCGATGAGGTCTTCGGCTGCTCCCCGGACGAAATTGTGATCCAGGTACACGGGCAGAATCTTGAGGCCGACAGTGAGACCGCTGACCAGCACGATCAGCAGCATCAACAGACCGAGTTTGGAGAAACCACGCTGCAAGCGCGGCAGTGAGGAATGGAAATCTGTCATGGCACTCTCCTGAAAAGGGGCAGACCCGACGCCTTCTGGCTCGCTCCTGCGCGGCGCCCATTATAGGCAGCCCCCATGCGTGAACCGCGACTCAGTGCGCGTTTCAGAGAATCAGTCCATTGCGACGAAACGTGGGAAGCGTCCAGCCCGGCTCCTTGTGCATCCAGACGGCAAACGCCTTGCCGACGATGTTCTGCTCCGGCACCGCACCCCAGACACGGCTGTCCGCGCTGTTGTCCCGATTGTCGCCCATCATGAAGTAATGCCCTTCCGGCACCACCCAGACGGTGCGACCACCATCGCGTGAGGGTGCGTTCATGATCTGGGTTTCGTGTTCCACTTCACCGAGGGTTTCCGTCAGCAGAATGCCACTTTGCATCATGCCGTTGGGCATCTCGATCTCGACCTGATCGATGGGCTGCGACGGCACACGTTCGTCGTTGATGTAAAGCACCTTGTCCTCGTAGCGAATGGTGTCTCCTGGCAGCCCCACCACGCGCTTGATGAAGTAGCGACTGTCATGGGGAGGAATGAACACCATCACCTCACCGCGCTTCGGTTCGTTGATGTCGACGATCTTGGTGCCAACGACGGGCAGTCGCAGCCCGTAGGTGTACTTGTTCACCAGGATGAAATCCCCGACTTCGAGAGTGGGAATCATGGAGCCGGAAGGAATCTGGAAAGGCTCCACCAGAAAGGAGCGCAGCACCAGCACGATCAGCAGAACGGGGAAAAACGACTTGGCATACTCGACGACGATGGGCTCCTGCTCGGCCACAGCGATGGCCTCGGCCAGAGCTTCGCTGGGCGGCTGCTGCACCGCCTTCAATTTCGCCACCGCCTGACGCCGCGGCTCCGCGTTGACCAAGCGGTCGAACAGCGCCACTGCGCCTGTCAGAACCACCAGCACCAGCAGCACCAGGGAGAAATCGATATCCATCAGCTATCCACCTTGAGCACCGCGAGGAAGGCTTCCTGCGGCACTTCGATATTGCCCACCTGTTTCATGCGCTTCTTGCCCGCCTTCTGTTTCTCCAGCAGCTTCTTCTTGCGCGTCACGTCGCCACCGTAGCATTTCGCCGTGACGTTCTTGCGCAGCGCCTTGACGGTCTGCCTTGCAATGATCTGCCCGCCGATCGCCGCCTGGATGGCCACATCATACAATTGCCGTGGAATCAGTTCTTTCATTTTCTCCACCAGCAGGCGGCCCTTGCTGTGGGCCTGATCCCGATGCACGATCAGCGCGAGAGCGTCCACTCGATCGCCGTTGATGAGCACATCGAGGCGGACGAGGTTGGCTGGTTCGAAGCGGATGAAATGGTAGTCGAGCGACGCATAGCCGCGACTGGCAGACTTGAGCTTGTCGAAGAAATCCAGCACGACCTCATTCATGGGAAGCTCGTAGCGCAGGGACACCTGACGCCCGATGAACTGCATGTCACGCTGCACCCCTCTGCGCGCGATGCACAGATTGATGATGTTGCCGAGATATTCGTGCGGCACCAGGATGCTGGCCAGCACAATGGGTTCACGCATTTCCTGAATGGACGTGACAGCAGGCAAGGCAGAGGGGCTGTCCACGCGCACGGTGTTGCCATTGTGCAGCAGGACTTCATAGACCACCGTCGGTGCTGTGGTAATCAGCGACAAGTCATACTCGCGCTCGAGTCGCTCCTGAATGATCTCCATGTGCAGCATGCCGAGAAAGCCGCAGCGGAAACCGAAGCCCAGGGCGTCGGAACTCTCGGGTTCGTAATAAAGCGAGGCATCGTTCAGTGTGAGTTTCTCCAACGCATCGCGGAAATTCTCGAAGTCGTCGGAGGACACGGGAAACAGGCCGGCGTATACCTGCGGCTGAATCTTCTTGAAGCCGGCCAAGGCAGGTACATCCGCAGTCGCAGCGTGGGTGAGTGTGTCGCCCACCGGAGCACCCTTGATCTCCTTGATGCCGGCCACCACGAAGCCCACCTCGCCGGCTCGCAGCACGTCGGTTTCCAGTCGCTTTGGCGTGAACACGCCGACGCCATCCACCAGATGCGCCTTGCCGATGGTCTTGGGGATGATCTTTTCACCCTTGCGCAGGGTGCCTTGCTTCACGCGCACCAGCGACACCACGCCCAGGTAGTTGTCGAACCAGGAATCGATGATCAGGGCCTGCAGCGGAGCATCGACATCCCCCTGTGGAGGCGGCACTAGACGGACCAGTTCTTCCAGAATGTCAGTGATGCCCATGCCGGTCTTGGCGCTGGCGCACACCGCATTGGATGCATCGATGCCGATGATCTCCTCGATTTCCTGGCGCACCTTCTCTGGCTCGGCCTGGGGCAGATCCATCTTGTTGAGGACTGGAATGACTTCCAGACCCTGCTCGATGGCGGTATAGCAGGTCGCCACCGATTGCGCTTCCACGCCCTGGCCAGCGTCCACTACCAGCAAGGCGCCTTCGCAGGCAGCCAGGGACCGCGACACCTCATAAGTGAAGTCCACGTGCCCGGGTGTATCGATGAAATTCAGCTGGTAGCGCTTGCCGTCCTTGCTGTCGTAATGCAGCGTCACGCTTTGCGCCTTGATCGTGATGCCACGCTCACGCTCGATATCGAGGGAATCCAGCACCTGCTCGTTCATCTCGCGTTCGTCCAATCCGCCGCACAGCTGAATGAAGCGGTCAGCGAGGGTGGATTTGCCGTGATCGATATGGGCGATGATGGAGAAATTGCGGATGTGGCTGAGATCACTCACAGGATAGGGTCACAAAGTCGAAATTAATGGGCATGGTCACGAGACCAGGGGCACAGGGCCGGCACGCATGGCCCGGGGCCATGTTTTCAAGGCGGCAAGTCTACAGGATCGAAGTGGAGCTGTCAGTGAATTTTCGGCGGAATATCAGTGGGCTGCAACCGCAATCCCGGGGAGAAGCCGAACCGGTGGCCGCCACGCAAGGGCCACCGGCTGCAGCATGCAAGGCTTATTTCAACTCGAACACGAGGGTCGTTCCGCGCCCCTCACGCATGATACGGACGGGCACGAAGCCTGTTTCCGGCAATTGCCTTGAAGCACTGTCGAATGCATCAATGTCCGGCACCGCCATGCGATTGAGTTCGACAATGACGTCTCCTTCACGCATGCCTGCCTGTTCGGCAGGACCTTCCAGGACCTCTTGGACCTGGACCCCTCCCGTGCCAATGGCTTCACGCACGTCAGGAGCCAGACTGTCGACAGTCAGTCCCAGTCGATTGACAGGCGGCGGTTCAATGGCCTGACTCTGCGCCGCAACGCCACTGCCCGGCAACGCGCCCACGATGACATCGAGCGTCAGAGTTTCGCCATCGCGCATGATGGTCAGCTCGGCACTCGTGCCGGGGCGCACCTGTCCCACGTAGAACGGCAGCATGGAAGAACTTTCGATCTCCCTCCCGTTGAAGGCCATGATGATGTCGTCATTCAGAACACCCGCCTGTTCGGCGGGACTGCCAGGCTGAACCTCATCGACGAAGGCACCCATTGGCCTGGGCATGAAGAAGGCTTGAGCGAGCGCGAAATCGACATCCTTGATCAACACTCCCAGGAGGCCTCTGCTGACTGCACCAGTCTCGCGCAGTTGTTCGACCACATTCAGGGCAACGTTGCTGGGGATCGCAAAGGAAATGCCGTTGGACCCTCCCGTGCTGCTCAGAATCTGCGAATTGATGCCTATCACTTCGCCGTCCAGATTGAACAACGGGCCACCGGAATTGCCCTGGTTGATCGCCACATCGGTCTGGATGAATGACACATAGTTCGTCTGATTGCCGGGCACAGCGCGGCTCTTCGCGCTGACAATCCCGGCTGCGGCAGAGAACTCCAAACCAAAGGGAGAGCCAATCGCCAGCACCCACTCCCCGACGCGGACAGCCTCGGAATCACCGAACTCGACCGTGGGCAGGTCTTCCGCGTCGATCTTGAGCAATGCAACATCGGACAATTCATCGGTGCCGATGATGCGAGCCTGGAATACGCGCCTGTCATTGAGAGTCACAGTGATCTGGTCAGCCCCATTCACGACGTGATGATTCGTGATGACATAGCCGTCCTCGGAGATGATGAAACCGGAACCCACACCGCCACGCGGGCGCGAGCGACGCTCCTCAAGCTCCGGAGGCAGAGGTTCGTCCGGACTCAGGCGACGCAGCAATTCTTCGATGTCGCTGCGCTGGCTGCCGGCAGCCGGCGCCTGTTGCATGGTCGCGATATTGACGATTGCCGGTCCGTTGCGTTCGACGAGCGAGGCGAAGTCCGGCAATTCGGCGGCTCGCGCCAGCATGCCGGGGACAAGTGTCAGTACGACAAAGAGAAAAGGCACCTGCCACACATTGGCTGCGAGCCTGTGGGATGACTTGAGCATGCATCTACTCCCCATGGCGAATTTCCCGGCGGATGCCAGGAAATCATCAAGCGTTGATTCAGCGGTAAAGTACAGCGCACGCGCGAGGGGGGCAAGCGTTGATTGGCGACGGAGAGAATGACGAACAGAAGGACCAGGGGGATGACGCCCGGCGACCGCGTGACACAGGCGCCGGGTGGAATCAATTCTCGATCTGGTTGACCTGCCGGATCAGCTGGGAATCCTGCAGGATATTGAAGGCAGGACTCGCCGATTCATTCTCGCGGAACTGTATCGAGACACCCTGAATGTAGTCATTGAGCCTCTGCTGAGCCTCTGCATCAAATGCAGTCTCGGCGGCAACCTCTACAGTGGCACGGGGCGATTCGACTGCGGCTGCAGACTGCTCTTCTGCGTTGCCTGCCACCATACCTGCAGGACCGCCCTGATCAAGGGCAGACTGCAGACCAACAAAGACAGCGAGAGTCACGGATGCGGCAATGGCGAGGCGCCCCACTGCAGGCAGCCAGGGCGCAGCGACTCGCGCAGGCCAGGCCGTGCTGCTGGAATGCGGAGCTTCCGCCGCGAGTGCCGCAAGAATCCGCTGAGTGCCGGCTGCGGAGACGGAGAACACTTCTTCCTTGTGCAGGACAGAGCGCGCCAGATTGTATCTGTTCCAGGTATCAGCCAGTTCCGGATTCGCTGGCATGTCTTTCAACAAGCGACGCAGCTCGAGCTCGTCGGCGTGATCGTCCATCAAGGCGGACAGGGTTTCCGCGTGCTCTCTGGCCTGACTGAATTGCTTGCTCATGCATGACCTCTGCTGGATGGGCGTGAATCTGACAATTGCTGGATTTGACAGCGCTCTTCGGACTTTGTTCCATCACATCTGCATCAATTCCCGAATTTTCTTGTCGATGGCTTCCCTGGCCCGAAAAATCCTTGATCTCACGGTGCCAACGGGACAATCCATGATCTCGGTGATGTCCTCATAACTGAGGCCGGAAAACTCTCTCAGCGTGAACGCCGTCCGCAGGTCCTCGGGCAACTCGGCGATGGCTTCATTGATCAGCCTCTCGAGGTGCTCCTTCTGCAAAAGCCCTTCGGGCGAATCGATGTCGCGCAGAGCACTGGCATCTTCCACCAGTTCGGCATCCTCGAGGTCGAAGTCGGTCGATGGCGGACGGCGCCCGCGTGACACCAGATGATTCTTCGCCGTATTGACCGCGATGCGATAAAGCCAGGTGTAGAAAGCGCTGTCGCCGCGAAACAGGTTCAATGCCCGATAGGCCTTGATGAAGGCTTCCTGGGCAACGTCCTCCACCTCATGCGGATCCTTCACGAAGCGTGAAATCAGACCTGCCACCTTGTGCTGATAGCGCAGAACCAGCAGATTGAATGCCGCCTGGTTGCCCTTGAGCGTGCGCTCAACCAGCTGTTGATCTGTATCCTTGTTCACCGAGCCCGCCTCCCGGCGGATATTTGCTGTGCATGGCTTTGTGCGTATGCATGACGGTAATATAGGTCGCTTTCGACCCATGACAACAGCCAGTTTCCCGAATCACTCCAAGGCATCGACCACCGTGACCATGAGCTTCAACGATAGCACATCTATTCGTGACTACGACATTCTCGTCATAGGCAGCGGAGCTGCAGGATTGACACTCGCCTTGAAGACTGCGGATTTCGCACGCGTGGCCGTCATCAGCAAGGGGCAGCTGAGCCAGGGTGCCACTTACTGGGCTCAAGGCGGGATCGCGGCAGTGCTTGACGACGATGACAGCATCGATGCTCATATCGCCGACACCCTCGTTGCCGGAGCCGGACTCTGTCACAGGGACATGGTGTCCCACGTTGTCGAGAACAGCAGCGAATGCGTGAAGTGGCTGGTCGAACAGGGTGTACCATTCACCACGGTAGACCCGCAGGACGCCAAGGTCGCCGCGGCACGCGCACCACTTCAACCAGACAACCTGGCTCCTTTGCACCTGACACAGGAAGGCGGGCACAGTCATCGACGCATCATTCACGCTACGGATGCGACCGGCCGTGCAGTTTTCGAAACCCTGGCCGCAAAAGCGCGGATTCACCGCAACATCGAATTGATCGAGAACTGCGTTGCCATTGATCTGATCACCAATTCAAAACTCGGCTTGCCCGAGAATCGCTGCGCTGGCGCGTACGTCTACAATTCGCAGACTGGCAATGTCGACGTCTACAGGGCTCGGTTCGTGGTGCTGGCAACCGGCGGTGCGAGCAAGGCCTATCTGTTCACCAGCAATCCCGATGGCGCGACTGGTGACGGCATTGCCATGGCCTGGCGGGCAGGCTGCCGGGTCGCCAACATGGAGTTCAATCAATTCCACCCTACCTGTCTGTATCATCCCCACGCCAAGTCCTTCCTGATCACGGAAGCGCTGCGCGGCGAAGGCGCGTGGCTGGAACTTCCGGATGGCACCCGCTTCATGAGCAGTTTCGACGAGCGCGGCGAACTCGCCCCTCGCGACATAGTAGCCAGAGCCATAGATCATGAAATGAAGCGACTGGGTTGCGATTGTGTGTTTCTGAACATCACCCACAAGCCCGCAGAGTTCATCAAGGAGCATTTTCCGACCATCTATTCCAACTGCCTGAAGTTTGGCATCGACATCACGCGCGATCGCATTCCCGTCGTGCCCGCAGCGCATTACACCTGCGGTGGAGTTGTTGTCGACAAATGCAGTCGCACGGACCTTCCCAATCTGTATGCCATCGGGGAGACAAGTTTCACCGGATTGCATGGCGCCAATCGCATGGCCAGCAACTCCCTGCTTGAATGCTTCGTGCTTGCTTTCAGCGCCAGTGAAGACATTCGCGCAAAATTTGCCAGCACATCACTTGCCGATCGCATTCCTGCCTGGGATGACAGCAAGGTGACCCGCTCTGCCGAGGAAATCATCGTGGCACACAACTGGGACGAGTTGCGCAGATTCATGTGGGCCTATGTGGGGATTGTGCGAAAGGATGAGCGCCTGCAACGTGCACGCCGACGCATTCAACTGCTGGAACAGGAGACGGCCGACTATTACAAGCACTATATTGTCAGCAAGGATCTTCTGGAACTGCGCTATCTGGTGCTCGTGTCCAGACTTATCGTGGAGAGCGCCATCGCCCGCAAGGAAAGCCGTGGACTGCATTACTCGGTGGACTATCCCGACACGCTGCCGAGCGCGCAAGACACGGTGTTGACGCCTCCAAACGCCGTCGTCAAGACGTGACCACCGCGCCTTCGTTCAATCAGCCAGCGCACTTGCCGGAAAAGAATACCAGCGCAACAAGCTTCGCAATTGCCGACGTGCGCTGCTGTCTGCGCTGTCCGGCAACACGAGAACCTGCTCCGTCCGCAACTCGTCGCGACGTTCGTCCCTGTGCCTGAACTGCAGAATCTGCAAGTTTTCCGTGCAATGAAAATGTTGCTCAAGTTTGGCCTCGCTCACCACTTCTTTGTACACCAGATACCAGTCATCCCCCATCAGTACCAACGCGCGTGGGCCTGGTTTCCTTCGGTGCAACGCTACGGCCGCAAGAAGCAGCGGCAGACAAAGCAGCAGTGCAAACGGCGTGTCTGCCATTGCATGGAGACAGGCAGCGAAAGCCAAGGCAAGCTGAACTCCCTGCATGTACAACAGCATGCGTGAAGGGCGCAGATCAATTCGAAAGGACATGGGGACGCGCCCGTATCAGATCCACCAGACTCTGCAAGCGAGCATCGGGTACAGGCTCCCGCTGCACCAGCCAGGAGAACAGGTCCTGATCCTCTTCTTCCAGCAGCCGCTGATACAGTCGCTGCTGCTCCTCAGGCAACGCAGGCAACTCCCGTTCGACAAAGGGCAACAGCAGCAGATCCAGTTCGCGCATGCCGCGACGGCTGTGCCAGGCAAGTTTCTTGTACTCAATATCTGTTAACATGTGCCAACCATGAAATGTGTGACTATGCACTTCATGATAACTCAAAACCGCCAACTCGACCGGGCACCGCACATGGCCACTACGCTGACTGACCTGAACAACTTCGACCTGCTTGCTGTCTCCGGGGACGAAGCTGCCAAGTTTCTGCAGGGGCAGCTTACGTGTGATATCAACAAGGTCACACCGACGCAAAGTGTGCGAGGGGCCTATTGCGATATCAACGGCAGGGTGATTGCCGACATGCGAGTGCTCGTCAGCGGCTCGACCTACCTGCTGCTCACCGCGCGCGGCATGGGCTTTGCGCTCAAGAAGACGCTCGAGAAATACATCGTCTTTTCCAAGGCGGCCATCAAGATGGAAACATCCTCCTGGGAGCGTTTCGGCGTTTACGGCCCGGGTGCGACACAAACACTGCAAGCAATCTTCCACGCTGTCCCGGAAACAGCAGACAGCGTCGCAAGACAGCAGGACTGCCTGCTCATTCGATTGCCTGATGCACAGCCGCGCTATGAAATCCTGATCAGTGCTGACAACGATGACATTCGTGACCAGCTGGAAGATCAGGGGATCACCGATGATCTGGAAGAATGGGAACTCGCGGATATTCGCCAGGGCAGCGTTCACATCACGGCCGACACGCTGGATACCTACACACCGCAGCTGCTCAATTACGACC
>JACCDI011830273.1_pt1 | contig 19817 bp, 17 predicted proteins | sample 7442791 | NCBI WGS metagenome assembly JACCDI01 (sample SAMN15323434, study PRJNA562643) | freshwater metagenome | isolation source: river surface water | place: USA:Blue River Watershed | collected 2017-08-15
CCTGCGCTCTCAGTACCAGAGAGTTTTGCCAAAAGTCGATTACAGATCTCATCTAAATCAGCCGCGCGTTCTGCGAAATAACCACCAATTGCAAGGAGCGCATCTTTAAAGCCTGCAAAAGCTGCAACGATATCTTCGCGCACATCTGGGTATTTAATATCTTGATCTAACCTAGAACCGATTGCTTCAACTAGCGCAGGATCCTGCGCAATCATCGCCTGTGCAGAGAGCACCTCTTTTGCCACATCCAATTCGACTGTTGCAGAGGCTAGTTCTAGATCCTCACCTACTTTGGACAACGCTTGGAAAACTTCGCGAGGAGATGCGCTAATTGCGCCAGTTGAGACTTTATTGATTACTTTGCGAATCGCTCCGACAGCTACACCAGGCGATACGCCAATGCCGCGGAAAGTCTCCATAGGCTAAAGATACTAAGAGCGTTTAATAATCATCTAATCGGTAATTTAATTGACTTGCAAATTTGTGAAACTTGAGCGTTACTCGCTTGAATCTTGGCGAAATGCAACCCAAGCGCGGATATACCAATAACCAGTGATGTAGGTAAGCGCGACAGCGACATATAGCCAGCCATATTTAAACCAATCCAAGAATGCTGGAAGCGGCAAGACAAACCATCCAATTCCTAGATTTTGTGAGAGCGTCTTCAACTTACCGCCACGATTTGCATGAATTACCCCAGAGCTAATCACTAGCGCACGAAAAACGGTGATTCCAATTTCACGGAAGAGAATCGCAATCGTCGCCCACCACGGAAAGCGATCTTGAATCGATAGCGGAATCATCGCTGCTGCGATCATCAACTTATCTGCAATCGGATCCATTAGCGCGCCAAATTCAGTTACTTGGCCACGCGATCTCGCTAAATAACCATCCAGAACATCGCTAAGTGCAATGGCTAGAAAAATCACATAAGCAACTAGCGCCCAGATCACTCCGCTTTGAAAGAGCGCCACTACTCCGATTGGTAACGCAACGATGCGTGCGATGGTGATCTGATTTGGTGAGATATTCATCTGACCTCACCAATTAAATCTGCGCCTGCAGATTCGGTGATCACCGCGCGAACCCAATCACCAGATTTGAAATTGGTTCCGACAAAGGCCACGGTTCCATCTACTTCGGGGCCTTGGAAATCAGCTCTACCCTCTTGTAGCTCTGGATCATCAATCAAAACTTCTACCTCTTGGCCGATCCGCCCAGTTGCCCGTGCAGAGACTGCGTAATCTGCGATAGTTGATAGTTGTGCCACGCGTTCTGCAACTACCTCTTCGCTTAATTTATCGGCCATTGTAAGCGCTTCAGTTCCATCTTCATCTGAATATCCGAAAACTCCAACCGCATCTAGCTTTGCGTTTTCAATAAATTGGCAGAGCTCTGCAAAATCTGATTCGCTCTCGCCTGGAAAGCCAACGATGAAGTTACTTCTAATTCCGGCTTCTGGTGAGAGCGCTCGAATCTGGTTGATTAAATGTAAGAACTCTTCGGTGCCACCAAAGCGGCGCATAGCGCGTAAGACGCTCTTTGCAGAGTGTTGGAAAGATAGATCAAAATATGGTGCGACTTTTTCGTCTTCGATCATTGCTTGCAAAAGAGTTGGGCGCATCTCAGCCGGTTGCAAGTATGAAAGTCGAATTCTCTTTACGCCATCGACTTTGGATAACTCAGGAAGTAACTTCTCCATGGCACGTAAATCGCCTAAATCTTTTCCATAGCTGGTGGTGTTCTCTGAAACCAAGAAAAGTTCACTAACTCCGTTATCAGCAAGCCATTTCGCCTCTTCGATTACTTCAAGCGGATGGCGAGAGACAAAGGCGCCGCGAAACCTAGGGATTGCACAGAACGAGCAGCGACGATCGCAACCAGATGCGATCTTAAGTGGCGCCCATGGATCTTTACTCAATCGTTCGCGAATAAAGTCTGACTTTCGCGCACGATCACTCGGGGCAACTGGTAACAATTTTCTACGATCTTGAGGCGTGTGTGGCGTGATTTTTTGCCCGGAAAGGATCTCACCTAATCGCGCAGAGATATCTTGATAGTCATCAAAAGATAGAATTCCGTCGGCTTCTGGAAGTGCGGTCGCTAACTCTTTTCCGTAGCGCTCTGCCATACAGCCAACTGCTACCACCGCTTTAGTTACGCCATTTTCCTTTAGAGAATGCGCCTCAAGTAACGTGTTAATTGAATCTTGTTTTGCGCTTTCAATAAAGCCACAAGTATTGATAACTGCAACTTCTGCAGCTGCGGCATCATCTACTAATTGCCAACCATCTGCTGCTAATCTGCCAGCTAACTCTTCGGAGTCGACATCGTTTCTAGCGCAGCCCATAGTTATGAGGGCTACGGTCTTTGGCATGGCTAAGAATTTACCCCATAACTGAGGTTTACAACTTCACCATCAACGCCAATCGGTGGAACTTCTTTGCCATTTACGGTGAGTTTGACCGCACCAGCATTTCCGATCCTTAAATTAACCGTTTCGGTACTTGAAAATAGAAAAGTTTCGCCTTGAGTTGCACGTCCTGAATAAAGGGTGATTCCTGAAGCATCACTTACGAAGAGCCAAGATGAACCATTGATGGCCTCTAATTTAACTTGGACATCGGTGCCCGAAGAGTAAGTCTTAATCTCACCAGTTGTTGTTTCGTCGGTTGCAGTTGGTGATGCGCTTGCGCTTGGTTTTGCAGTGGCAGTTGGTTTTGCAGTGCTCTTAGTTCCAGCTGATGGTCCACCGTTGGTGCTATTTGCGATAAATGAGATTCCAAATATCGCGACGATTCCCACAACAGATACCGCAATTAATTGTTTGTAAGTGATCTTACTTTTTTCTGGAATACCGCGGGTTACATTATTTTCAACCAATTGATCATGAATTGGTCTGTGCTCTTGCGCATGCTCTTCATCAAAAGCAACTAATAGAGGTTCTGGGTCTATGCCAATTACCCGTGCAATTGTCTTTAAATGACCTCGGGCGTAAGTATCGCCACCGGCGTTAATAAATTTATTAGCTTCAAACTCTTTTAATAAGCTTTCGCGTATGTTGGTGCGATTTGAAAGATCTTCAAGTGAAATGCCTGCGGTTTTGCGCGCGTTGACTAGATTTTGACCTAGCGTCATCTCACCCCCCATTACGGGTTGAACCTATGGTCAAATTCTAAAGCGGGTTATAGCAAATCACCTACCAAATTTTGGTTAATCACCCAAACGCTCACCCGTCAGTCACCGATTGTGCTTAATACATCGTCTAACTCTTCAGGTTTTACGAGCACTGCGCGAGCTTTTGACCCTTCAGAAGGACCGACGATTCCGCGAGATTCCATTAGATCCATCAGACGACCAGCTTTTGCAAAGCCGATTCTTAATTTACGTTGCAACATTGATGTTGAACCAATTTGAGTTGTGACTACCAAATGCACCGCTTGTAGAAGTAATTCCAGGTCGTCACCAATTTCATTGACTGAACTGACCACGCTACGTTGAGTTGTCGTTACATCATCTCGGAATCTTGGAGATAACTGCTTGCGCACATGGGTAACTACTTCAGCGATTTCGCGCTCAGATACATACGCGCCTTGAATTCGAATTGGACGTGATGCGCCCATCGGAATAAAGAGCCCATCGCCCTGGCCTATAAGTTTTTCAGCGCCGGGCGAATCCAAAATCACGCGGCTATCTGCAAGAGAGGAGGTGGCAAAGGAGAGTCTGGATGGGACGTTAGCTTTAATTAAACCAGTTACAACATCTACAGATGGGCGCTGGGTTGCAAGAACCAAGTGAATTCCGGCAGAGCGCGCTAATTGGGTAATTCGAACCACGCACTCTTCGACATCTTTAGCAGCCACCATCATCAGATCCGCTAATTCGTCGATGATTACCAATAGATATGGATATGGCTCAAGTATTCGATCGCTTCCTGGCGGTGTGGCAACTTTTCCAGCGCGAACTGCCTTGTTGAAATCATCGATATGTCTAAAACCAAAGGTTGCTAAATCTTCATAACGCAGATCCATCTCGCGCACTACCCATTGCAGCGCATCTGCAGCTTTCTTTGGGTTGGTGATGATCGGAGTGATCAGGTGAGGAATATTTTCATAAGCATTTAGTTCGACGCGCTTTGGGTCAATCAAAACCATTCGAACTTCATCTGGAGTCGCGCGCATCATGATCGAAGTAATCATCGAATTGATCATCGAAGATTTACCGGCACCGGTCGCACCTGCCACAAGTAAATGTGGCATCTTGGCTAAGTTGGCGCAGATGTAACTGCCTTCAACATCTTTACCCAGCGCGACCAACATCGGATGCATATCTTGGCCTGCAACGCTGGAACGAAGCACATCGCCTAGCGCCACAATTTCGCGATCGCTATTTGGAATCTCAATACCGACCGCGGATTTACCAGGAATTGGCGAGAGGATGCGCACTTCGCTGGAAGCTACGGCATATGCGATGTTCTTAGATAAAGCAGTGATTCGTTCGACCTTTACACCGCTACCCAATTCAACTTCGTATCTAGTAACTGTCGGACCGCGCATAAATCCTGTTACTTGAGCATCAATCTCAAACTCGGCAAATAGTTCAGTTAAAGCGCTAACTACAGATTCGTTAGCTTTGCTTTTTCCCTTAGTTGTAGGTCCAGATTTCAAAATATCGGCAGGCGGCAATACATATTTACTATCTGGCGTGAGCATCATCTGCAATGGACGTTTAGCAGGCGCGGTTGCTGGGTGCGCTTTTGGAACCTCTACAGTGAACTCTTCATCAAATTCTTCTTCAGCAGGTTCTTCATAATCTTCATCTTCAAATTCGGACTCGTCGTCTTCATCATCTTGATTATTTAAATTGTCGTTTTTAAACCGAGCAACTAAAGGTGATTCAAATGGTTCGCTCTCGTAGATCTCTTCATCACGCTCCTGGCGCTTTGGCGCTTTGCTCTTTAACCAAATCAAGGTGGATTTAATCCGAATCGCCACTTGTGAGAATGGCGTTGCTGTAACGACCAATAGTCCAAAGCCAAATACCAATATCAATACTGGGTAGGCAATCAAAGGAGTTACGGCGAGCTTCAAGGGATTGGAGATTGCGTAGCCAAGCCAGCCACCGCCCTCGCGCATCGCAGTTGCGCCTCTACCTTCTGAACCATTTAATAAATGAGCAAGACCGGTAGCTGAGATTAAAAGCGCCAGAGTTCCGATTGTGATGCGCGCGGTTTCGCGTTTTTGATCCGGCGTTCTAAATAATCTAAATGCAAAGTAGAGAAGAATCAGTGGCGCAATAAATCCGATCCGGCCAAAACCACCGTAAAAGAGTGAGTAGAGCGCATTTCCAACTGGCGAATCTGAATGCATCCAAGTGCCGGCAATCGCAGCCAGCGCCAAAATCACAAGTAGTAGTGCAGCGCCATCTCTTTGATGCGCAGGATCTAAATCGCGAGCCGCGCGAGTAGTAAAGCGAATTAAATTGCCCATACCCTTTGCAAAAGCGCGCCAAATCTTGGTAATCACACTCAAGAATGAATTTTTTTGTTTGCGCTTTGCCACGCGCGAATACTAGTAATTCGGACAAATCGCCTAGCGTAGGCGCGCCGATTTACACCTCAATAACAACCGGGACAATCATTGGTTTTCTGCGGTGCTCCTGCCCTACCCAATTACCAATTGTCTTTCGCACAACTTGTGAAAGTTGATGTGTGCCATTGGTTCCTTGCGCAACTGCAGCAGCAAGGGCTTTCTCAATGCGATTCTTAACTTCATCGAACATCGCAGGATCTTCATTAAATCCGCGTGCATGAATATCAGGGCCAGCAACAATTGCGCCGCGCTGTGAATCAATTACTACTACGACTGAAATGAATCCTTCTTCGCCAAGGATACGACGATCTTTCAAAGTACTTTCAGTGATCTCGCCAATTGATTGGCTATCTACATAAACAAAACCACAAGGAACTGCGCCAGATACTTTGGCTTTACCTTCAACTAAATCAACCACCATGCCATTTTCAACAATCACAGTGTTATTGCGTGGTACTCCCGTTTGAATTGCTAATTCGCCATTTGCTTTCATGTGGCGCCATTCGCCATGTATTGGCATCACATTCTTTGGCTTTACCAAGTTGTAGCAATAGAGTAATTCGCCAGCAGCTGCGTGGCCAGATACATGCACCAGTGCATTTCCCTTATGAACAACTTTTGCACCTAAGCGCGTGAGTTCATTGATGACTCTATAAACCGGAGATTCGTTGCCTGGAATCAACGATGAAGCGAGCACCACAGTATCGCCAGGGCCAACCACGATTGAGTGTTCGCCGTAAGCCATTCGTGATAGCGCAGCTAATGGTTCACCTTGCGAACCGGTGCAGATTAAAACCACATCATCGCCAAACTTCTCAAGCTCATCTTGTTCGATTAGTACAAATGGTGGGACATTTAGATAACCCATCTTGGATGCGATGTCCATGTTGCGCACCATAGAACGACCGATAAAACAAACTTTTCTTTTATGTAGTGCAGCTAAATCAATTACCTGTTGCACGCGATGTACGTGGGATGCGAAAGATGCCACGATAACTCTGCGGCGAGTGTTGGCAATGATTCGATCAAGGGTTGGCATGATCTCGCGCTCGGATGGAGTAAATCCCGGTACATCTGCATTAGTCGAATCAACTAGGAAAAGATCAACACCGCTTTCGCCTAATGATGCAAAGCGACGCAAGTCGGTGATGCGATTATCAAGTGGCAGTTGGTCCATCTTGAAATCACCAGTGTGTAGAACTGTGCCGGCTTCTGTTTTGATCGCAAGTGCTAACGCATCCGGAATTGAGTGATTAACTGCAATTGCCTCTACCTCAAAATTACCAATCTTTACGCTCTGGCCATCTTTGATTTCGCGGGTAACTGCGGTGATGCGATGCTCACGAAGTTTCGCTTCTGTAAGCGCTAATGTAAGTGGCGAACCATAAACTGGAATATCTCCACGTTCGCGAAGTAGATATGGAACTGCCCCAATATGATCCTCATGGCCATGTGTTAGAACTATCGCGACTATGTCATTTAAACGATCTCGAACATAAGAGAAATCAGGCAGAATTAAATCGATTCCAGGTTGGCTCTCTTCTGGGAAAAGTACCCCAACATCTACAACCAATAATTCGCGGTCATATTCGTAAACCATCATGTTGCGGCCGATTTCGCCAAGTCCGCCGAACGCGACTAAACGAAGCGCACCTTTAGCTAATTTAGATGGTTCGCCTAAATTTGGATGTGGGTGATTACTCATTAAACATTCACACCGCCAGCGCGAAGATCGAGCTTTAGTTGTTCGATCTGCGCTGGTGTGGCATCGACTAAAGGCAATCGGGTATGGCCGCCAGGTAGGCCCATCAAATTGAGCGCGGCTTTGGTAAGGATCGCACCTTGGGTGCGGAATGTTCCGGTGAAAATCGGTAAAACTTTCTGATGAATCTCAAGCGCTTTTTCTGCGTTACCAGCAAACCATGCATCTAACATTTCACGCAAATCACGACCAATGGTGTGGCCACATACGCTTACAAAACCAACTGCGCCAACTGAAAGCAGTGGTAAATTCAAAATATCGTCGCCAGAGTAAACCGGGATTCCGCTTCGCTTGATAACCCAGGAAGTTGAAGCCACATTTCCTTTGGCATCTTTTAAAGCCACAATATTTTTATGTTCTGCTAATTTCACTATCGTGTCAGGTTCGATCTCAACGCCGGTGCGACCTGGGATGTCGTACATCATCACAGGTAGATCAACTGCATCCGCGATTGCTCTGAAATGCGCTTCGATACCTGCCTGTGGCGGTTTGTTGTAATAAGGAGTAACTACCAAAAGTCCATCTGCGCCAACTGCTTGAGCATGTAACGCTTGTTCGACAGAGTGCGGAGTCTCGTTATTTCCAGCGCCAGCAATTACCTTCGCTTTGCTGCCAACTGCAGCTTTAACTACGCGAATTAATTCATCTTTTTCGTCATCGCTAGTAGTTGGCGCTTCGCCAGTGGTTCCGGATACCACGATCGCATCATGTCCTGTTGAGACCAAATGCTTTGCCAAAGTTTCAACGCCAGCCCAATCAACTGAGAGATCAGCTTTAAATGGGGTCACCATTGCGGTAATCAATCGACCGAATGGCGGCGTAATCATGCGTCAAAGCCTACTTCTGATTAAGGAGAAACGCGACCTGATTTATTGAAGGCCTCGTATACCAGCGGCATCTTCTCTGCGAAGAAGGCTTCCATCTTCTCAGCGACCATCTCGATTTCTCGTTGCGGGTAGCTTGGAAAATGTGAACCTTCGTGGGTGGTGCGAAGTGATAAGAAGTTCATTAGTGCACGCGCATTCATCGTTACATACATCGATGAATATGTTGCTACTGGCAAAGTCGCGCGTGCAACTTCGCGAGCGATTCCGGCAGTTAACATCTTTTGATATGCATCGTAGGCTGCGATGTAAGCTCTCTTCATCTCAGAGACCATTAAGTCGTACTGCTCTTGGGTACCTGGTTCAAATGTGTAATGGCCAGTCTTACCAACTTGAATCAACTTACGATCACGATTTGGAATATAGAAGACTGGTTTTAATTCGCGATAGCGACCAGATTCTTCGTTGTATGAAGCGATGCGATGGCGCATGAATTCGCGGAATACAAAGATTGGTGCGCTGATGAAGAATGTAAAAGAGGTATGTTCGAATGGCGAACCATGGCGTTCGCGCGCTAAGTAATTGATCAACCCTGCGCTTCGTTCTGGGTCTTCGTGTATTGATTCGATGGATTTCTCTCCGGCAGTTGAAACACGCGCAGCCCAAATTACATCGGCATCACTTGCGCTGCTCTTTACCAATTCGACGGTTACATCGTCGCGGAAGACAATTTCAGAATTTGACTCAGAATTCGACCCAGCAGTTGACATACCGCAGACCTTATAGACTCAGGCGCATGTCTTCCATTAACCGCGCCACGTTAAGCAAATCACTTAGCGTGAGTATTGCGGTTGGGGCCTACGGAACCGCCTTTGGAGCTGCGGCAGTAGCGGCTGGTTTCTCAGTTTTACAAGCATGTCTATTGAGTTTGCTCACATTTACCGGTGCTTCGCAATTTGCGGTGATTGGTGTGATTGGCGCAGGTGGCAGCGCACTCACTGGAATTGCCACCGCTTCCCTATTGGGATTTCGTAATGCAATCTATTCGATGATCGCAAAACCAATTCTTAATGTTCGTGGATTAAAGAAATTATGGGCAACGCAGATCACGATCGATGAATCGATTGCAGTAGCAACAGCTGAAGAGGTGCGTGGCGAAGATGCGATGCGTCATGGTTTTTGGCTAACTGGTGGCGGGGTCTTCTTCTTCTGGAATCTATTTACCTTGCTTGGCGCGCTCGGTGCGCAAGCGATTGGCGATCCAGCTGAGTGGGGCTTAGATGCGGCAGTTCCAGCTGCATTTCTAGGTTTGGTCTGGCCAAGACTTAAAGCGCGACGCGATTATCTATTAGCGATCTCGGCAGCAGCTCTAGCGCTCACGCTTACCCCATTGTTTGCTGCAGGGTTACCGATCATTGCTACTGCGCTACTTGCGGTGCTCTTTGCAACATATAAGCGAGAGCAATCATGAATCAATTCTGGATTGCCACAATCGGTACTTCGGTACTTGCTTTTCTAATCAAGTACTCCGGAACCTTGATTCCAAATAAAGTTCTAGAGAGCGAAATGGTGCGAAAGATAAATGCGCTATTGCCAATTGCCATGTTAAGTGCGCTCGTCGCAGTTCAAGCTTTTGCGAATAAAAAAGAGTTGATGATTGATCATCGCGCAGCAGGGCTGGTAGTTGCAGCCATCGCACTAAAACTTAAGGCCGGCTTCCCAGTAGTTGTGGGTAGCGCGGCCTTAGTTTCAGCTTTAATCGTGCGATTAACTTAAAAGAGTTAGATAACCTTTAAATCTTCGAGCTTTTTACGTAGATCTGGATCCGATGGCTCGGTCATGTGAGTTCCATCTGGAAAGACGATTACTGGGATGCTCTTTGCGCCGCCATTAATCTCAATAACTTTCTCCATCTGCGCTGGATCTTTTTCAACATCCACTAAGTCATAAGAGACATTTAGCTCTGCAAGTAAGCGCTTTGAACGGCGGCAATCGCCACACCAATCTGCGCCATACATAGTGATTCCGGTGCTGCTCATAGGAATTTCTCCAATCCGATAGTTAACCCTGGTTTCTTGATAATCTCTCGAGCGCCAAGAAGTACTCCTGGCATAAAACCTACTCTGTCTAACGAATCATGGCGAATTGTGAGCGTCTCGCCCAATCCACCAAAGAGCACCTCTTGATGCGCCACCAATCCACGTAATCGAACAGAGTGAATCGGCACATCGCCGATCTTGGCTCCGCGCGCACCGGTTAATCCGCTATTGGTCGCATCAGGTTGCTTCTGCATCGCAGTGCGGGCTTCATTGATTAGCTCTGCAGTGCGGGCTGCGGTACCAGATGGTGCATCTACTTTATTTGGATGGTGCATTTCGATGATCTCAACTGATTCAAAATATGGCGCTGCTTGTTTTGCAAACTCCATCATCAAAACGGCGCCAATTGCAAAATTAGGAGCGATAAATACGCCAACCTTTGGATGGTTTGCAAGTAGTCCTTCTACTTTGGCGATCTTTCCCGCATCAAACCCAGTTGTACCGACGACCACATTGATGTCGTTAGAGATTAGAAATTCTAGATTCTGCATCACGCTATCTGGGTGGGTGAAATCAACAACAACATCAGAGCCTTTGACTTGATCAATTGAATCGCCCAAATCAATTGCAGCATGTAGTTGCATATCGGAAGCGCCTTCAACGGCTTTAACAACTTCTGAACCCATGCGACCCTTTGCACCAAGTACAGAGACTTTGATCATGCTCACTTTAATATCCCTTCAAAGTCGGCGCTTATCTTCGCGCTATCCTTAAATGGTCCGGCAAGGCCAAGGGTAAGCGGTCGCACGAAGAATTCGCGGGCAATTTCCTCGACATCGGCTTTTGTAACCTCTTTTAGCTCAAGCATCATCTCATCTGGGCTCTTGGCGTAGCCATCCCAAACTTCAGCGCTGCCAATACGATCCATTCGATAAGCCGAATCTTCTCCGGCTAAGAGCACGCCTGCGCGAACTGCATTCTTGCCACGATTAAATTCTTCGTCGGTAATGCCATTACTTGCTACATCATGAAGAATCTCTTTGATGATCTTCACAACTTCTAACGCTTTATCTGGCGCACAACCTGCATAAACGGCGAAGTAGCCGCTACCAACGTAACGACGAACCAAACCATCAACGGAGTAAACCAAACCACGCTTCTCTCGGATCTCTTGGAATAACCGTGATGACATGCCACTTCCGATTGCAATGGTTAGCACTTTTAATGCGATTGCCCTTGAATCATTGCGACCCATCGCCTCCAGCCCTAAAAACAAATTGCACTGTTCGAATTGGCCGTTATGCACTTTGATATTGGTTGATGGCTTTGGAGTAAAAGCACTGTAATCGCGGACCTTAGGAGGCTTGTTACCTACCAAAAAGTTATCTCTTTCAAGATTCTGTTTGACTAAATCTACAAACTTTTCATGATTGATATTTCCGGCAGCGCTAACCACCATCGAATCTGCTAAGTAATTCTTCTTGTAGTAATCAAAGATCTGATCGCGGGTAATCGCGATCATTGATTCCTTGGTGCCAAGGATCGAAATACCTAGCGGATGCTCGCCCCAGAATGCGCTACCGAAGGCTTCCTCTGCGCAGTCTTGCGGATCATCATCGCGCATCGCCATCTCTTGAAATACTACGTTGCGTTCGTTCTCAAATTCGGTTTCGGTTACCACTGCGCTAGTGATGACATCGCTAAGCACATCTACTGCAAGCGGGAGATCTTCATCGACTACTTTTGCGTAGAAGCTCGTGAATTCGTTGGTGGTATAGGCATTGATGCCACCACCTAGATTTTCAATCGATGATGAGATCTCTTTCGCGCTACGGCGCGTAGTGCCTTTAAAGAGTACGTGCTCTAAAAAATGTGAGGCACCAGACTCTGCTGGTGCCTCATCACGTGATCCAATATTTACAAAGTAACCTACTGAAGCGCTTCGAACTGTGGCATCGGTATCAGTGATGATACGTAAGCCACAATCTAAAGTGGTTCTATTGATCACTCAGATTTCGCTGCTTCATCCAATACTGGCACAAGCGATAGCTTGCCCTTTGGATCAATCTCACCGATTTCAACCTGAACTTTGTCGCCAACCTTCATGACATCTTCGATGTTTTCGATGCGCTTTCCGCCATGCATCTTTCGAATCTGAGATACATGTAGCAAGCCATCTTTGCCAGGTAGCAATGAAACGAATGCACCGAACTGCGCAATCTTCACAACGGTACCTAAGTAACGTTCGCCAACTTCTGGCATGGTTGGATTTGCGATTGCATTGATCTGCGCCTTGGCAGCCTCTGCGGATGTTCCATCAGTTGCGCCAATGTAGATCGTGCCATCATCTTCAATTGAGATTTCAGCGCCAGTCTCTTCTTGGATCTGATTAATTATCTTGCCCTTAGGGCCGATAACTGCACCGATCTGATCGACTGGAATCTTGATTGAAATGATGCGTGGTGCAAGCGGTGACATCTCATCTGGAGTATCAATCGCTTCTGACATCACATCAAGGATCGCAAGACGCGCTTCCTTGGCTTGATGTAGCGCACCTGCAAGTACTGATGCAGGAATTCCATCTAGCTTGGTATCAAGTTGTAGCGCGGTTACGAAATCTTTAGTTCCGGCAACCTTGAAATCCATATCGCCAAATGCATCTTCAGCGCCCAAGATATCTGTTAGCGCAACATATTCAGTCTTGCCATCGACATCATCCGAAATAAGTCCCATCGCAATACCTGCAACTGGTGCTTTTAGTGGCACACCAGCATTAAGTAATGAAAGCGTAGATGCACAAACAGAACCCATTGAGGTAGAACCGTTTGAACCTAGCGCTTCAGATACTTGGCGGATTGCATAAGGAAACTCTTCGCGTGATGGAAGTACTGGAACTAGTGCGCGCTCAGCGAGTGCACCGTGTCCGATTTCGCGACGCTTTGGAGTACCAACGCGACCGGTCTCACCAGTTGAAGATGGTGGGAAGTTGTAGTTGTGCATATAGCGCTTATGAGTCTCTGGACTCAAAGTGTCTAACTGCATCTCCATCTTCAACATATTTAATGTTGTTACGCCAACAATCTGAGTCTCGCCACGTTCGAAGATCGCTGATCCGTGAACACGTGGGATAACTTCAACTTCTGCAGATAGTGGACGGATATCGCGCAGTCCGCGGCCATCGATACGAATCTTGTCGCGTAGCACGCGTTGACGCACCAACTTCTTGGTCAACGAACGAAGCGCAGCTGGCACTTCCTTCTCGCGACCTTCAAATTGTGCAGCTAACTTCTCTACGACTGCAGAATTGATTTCACTTAACTTAGTTTCGCGCTCTTGCTTACCAGCAATTGTCAGCGCATCTGCTAGTGACTTCTTAGCCTCTGCCTCTACCGCTTCATAAACATCAGCTTGGTAATCCAAGAAGACTGGGAACTCTGCAGTTGGCTTTGCCGCAACCTTTGCAAGCTCCATCTGCGCTTCGCAGAGTTGCTTGATAAATGGCTTCGCAGCATCAAGACCTGCAGCAACTACCTCTTCGGTTGGTGCAGTTGCGCCGCCCTTGATTAGTTGAATGGTCTTTGAAGTCGCTTCTGCCTCAACCATCATGATTGCAACATCGCCATCAGCGATACGTCCTGCAACCACCATGTCGAATACTGCATTCTCAACTTGTGAGTGATTTGGGAAAGCTACCCATTGGCCATCGATTAACGCAACGCGAACGCCACCAACTGGGCCAGCAAATGGCAGCCCTGCTAATTGTGTGGACATTGATGATGCATTGATTGCGATCACGTCATACATGTGATCTGGATGTAACGCCATCACGGTAACAACGATCTGAACTTCGTTACGAAGTCCCTTCACGAATGATGGACGTAATGGGCGATCGATCAAACGGCAGGTAAGGATCGCCTCTTCAGTTGGGCGACCTTCGCGTCTGAAGAATGATCCTGGGATCTTTCCCAGTGAATACATACGCTCTTCGACATCCACTGTAAGTGGGAAGAAATCGAATTGGTCTTTTGGTGACTTTGAAACAGTTGTTGCCGAAAGCAACATAGTCTCATCATCTAAATAAACGGTTGCGCAACCAGCTGCTTGCATTGCAAGGCGGCCAGTTTCGAAACGAATCTCGCGCTTTCCGAATTTTCCGTTGTCTATAACTGCAACGGCATGCTTAACGTCTTGACCCTCCATGGGTCGCTCCATTCTCTTCGAACCCACGGGCGACGAGAGAAATGAATCTACGATCGAAGTTCACGAAAACTTTTTCGTAAACCACTACCGGAGACCATGACTTACGTCCCCGTAGGTTTAATTTGTTTATCGGCGGATGCCGAGTTTTTCAATAATTGCGCGGTAGCGGTTGATGTCGGTCTTTGCAAGGTATTGCAAGATACGACGACGCTGACCTACAAGTAGTAACAGACCACGACGGTTGTGGTGATCGTTCTTGTTGGTCTTTAGGTGCTCGGTTAGGTCATCGATGCGCTTTGAAAGTAACGCGACCTGAGCCTCTGGGCTACCGGTATCTGTCTGTGAAGCGCCGTATTGCGCGACGATCTTCTTCTTTGCATCTGGTGTTAGCGCCATTGGGCACTCCTTTTTTTGTTAGTGTTAAAAAGAGGTGGCACGGTCTGACACACGAACCACGATTTTCTCTTGTTTAAGCTCTCGAATTCTAATTTATGAGGGCTAATAAGGCTAATCGGGGTGAAACTACGCTGACTTTTCGGTTAATTGACGTGCTTGATCGCAATCAAGCTTCATCTGAGCAAGTAGTGGCTCAAGTCCATCAAATTTGATTGTCTCGCGAAGTCGCCATCCGAAAATAATCTTTGCATTTTTATCGTAAAGATTTAATCCTTCTTGATCTAGCGCATAAGCTTCAACTTGGCGCGCTCTAATTCCTTCAAATGTTGGATTAGTTCCGATTGAAATTGCAGCAGGCCACTTTTGATTTTCAACTTCCAACCAGCCGGCATAGATGCCATCTGCAGGGATAGTCCAATTGCCACTAAGACCTAAGTTTGCAGTTGGATAACCGATCTCACGGCCTCGTTTCTCACCGTGAACCACTATGCCTTCAAGAGTGAATTTATGTCCAAGTAAGAGATTTGCAAGTTGGATATCGCCTTCAAAGATTAAATTGCGGATTCGGGTAGATGAGATTACGCCATTGCTCTCTTGCAAATTATGAACTTCGACTTGGAAACCATAGTTTCGAAGATCTTCCGCTTTACCTTTAGCGCCTTTTCCGTAGGTGAAGTTGGTGCCGACTACCACTGCTTTGGCCTCTAGTTGATTGATCAGTACTGAGTTCACAAATTGCTCAGGTTCTAGATTGGCAAACTCTTTATCAAAATCGATTACTACAACTGCATCTGCGCCATGCTTAAGTAGCAAGTTGATTCGAGCTTCCAATGAAGTTAAATGGGTGGGCGCTTTATCCGGCGCAAAGAGCGTGGTTGGGTGTGGTTCGAAAGTCATCGCAATAACTGGATTGCCGAACTTCTGCGCATCTTGCAATAGTTGTTGATGGCCAACATGAACACCATCAAAGTTACCGATTACAACGGTACCGCCTTTGATGGGCGCTGGTTTCCAGGAGAGGCGCATTTAACTATTTTACAAAGACCGTGAAGGGCTTTGCGCTCCCCTCTTTATCTTCAAGTAGCGCAGATAAGGAACCATCTGGTGCGATTCCCGCCACGATTCCTGATACGCCAGTTGCCTCTAAATTGCGACCGAATTTAAGTTGTGAAACTTCTGCATCAGTTAAATTGCGGGGCGTAAACAACTTTGCCGCAACTTCTGCAATATCCAGAACTTTTCCAGCCATCGATAGATCGAAAATGCCTACTTGGGTACGGCGAAGCGCAGTTAAATGGCCACCACAATCGCGCGCAATCGCACGGATGTAAGTGCCGGCGCTACAGGTAACGGAGATATCAACTTCATCACCACGGATTTCGTTAATTTTCAATTCGTAGATTTCTACTTCGCGAGCCGGAATATCTACCTCGACGCCTTCGCGAACCAAATCGTATGCACGTTTACCATCGATTCGAATTGCTGAGACTTTTGAGGGCTTCTGCATGATCTTGCCACTCTGTTTTGCAAATGCAGCAGGGATATCGTTTGGTATTTCGGTTGTTCCGATTACTTCGCCCTCTTTATCATCGGTGGAAGTTAATACGCCAAGCTTTACAGTGGCATCGTATTTTTTAACACCGGCAGTTATATATTGAAGCAACCGTGTGCCATCTCCGACACCTAAAACCAAAACGCCAGTTGCCATTGGATCTAATGTGCCGGCATGACCGATTTTTCGAGTATTTAGATCTTTTCTTGCCTTTGCAACTACATCATGGCTGGTAACTCCGCCAGGTTTATCTACAACTAAAAAACCGTTACTCACGTGGCTTTGGTTGTTTATAGGCATCTTCAACTACAGGCTTCGCCTTCTCTGCCAAATGTGCAATCTCTTCGTCATGCTTTCTGATTTCAGAGAGGAGTGATTCCATCTGTTGCGCAGCCTCTGGTAGCGCATCGCTAAAAAATTCCAAAGTCGGAGTGATGCGAGTACCTAATTCGTGGCCCACTGCAGAGCGAAGTAAACCTTTTGCAGATTCGAGAGCTGCTTTGGTTTTAGCTTGCTGGTCATGATCGCCAAATACGGTGTAGAAAACTGAAGCGTTCTGGAGGTCGCCAGTTACGCGCACATCAGTAATCGTGACAAATCCAAGACGCGGATCTTTTACTTTATTCTCTAAAGTACTTGCCACTACAACTTTTATGCGGTCTGCGACCTTCTCAGAACGAACGGACATTTAGGCACGCTTCTTTTCCTGCATCTCGAAGACTTGAACAATGTCTCCGATCGCGATCTCTTTATATCCAACGCCGATACCGCACTCGTAGCCTTCACGGACTTCGGTGGCATCCTCTTTAAATCGCTTCAAAGAATCGACCGTTAGATTATCTGCAATCACAGATCCGCCACGAAGCACACGAGCCTTTGCGTTGCGTCGGATGATGCCATCTTGAACTACAGAACCTGCGATTAAGCCAGCCTTAGATGACTTGAAGATCTCACGAACTTCTGCGTTACCGATAACTACCTCTTCGTACTCAGGCTTCAACATACCCTTGAGTGACAATTCGATATCTTCGATTGCTTTGTAAATAACTGAGTAGAAGCGAACTTCCACACCTTCAGCATCTGCATATTGCGCAGTTGCAATTTCAGGTTTTACGTTAAATCCGATTACGACTGCAGTTGAAGCTGAAGCCAAAGTGATATCGGACTTGGTGATTGCACCAACGCCGCGGTGAATAACGCGCAGATCAACTTCTGCTCCGACATCAAGCTGCATCAGCGCATCTTCTAGCGCTTCGACCGAACCAGATACGTCGCCCTTGATGATCAAGTTCAGAGTAGAGATCTTGGATTGCTCCATGAAATCTTCCAGAGAAACTTTCTTACGCGCCTTCGCTAGCTGCGCATTGCGCTCTGCAGCCTGACGCTTTTCAGCAATCTGACGTGCAGTGCGATCTTCCTCTGCGACCAAGAAGGTATCGCCCGCATCTGGAACAGAGGTGAAACCAAGAACTTGAACTGGACGAGATGGTCCAGCGGTTTCGACAGTATTTCCAAATTCATCGAGCATCGCACGAACACGACCAAATGAACCACCGGCGACAATTGCATCTCCGACATTCAAAGTTCCTCGTTGTACCAAGACAGTTGCAACTGGTCCGCGACCACGATCTAGGTGCGCTTCGATCGCAACACCACGTGCATCATCGTCAGCTACTGCACGTAAATCAATTGCAGCATCTGCAGTCAAAAGGATTGCATCAATAAGTTCGTTGATGCCTTTACCAGCTTTAGCTGAGACATCTACGAAGATGGTATCTCCGCCGTACTCCTCTGCGATCAAGTTGTATTCGGTTAATTGCTGACGCACCTTTGCAGGGTTAGCGTCCTCTTTATCAACCTTGTTAACTGCGACCACGATTGGGACATCGGCTGCTTGCGCATGGTTAAGCGCTTCAATGGTCTGAGGCATCACGCCATCATCTGCCGCTACAACTAGCACTGCGATATCGGTGACTTTGGCACCGCGAGCGCGCATTGCGGTAAACGCTTCGTGACCTGGAGTATCGATAAATGTGATTGCACGGTTGATGCCATCATGATCATGATGAATTTGATAAGCACCGATATGCTGAGTAATTCCACCGGCTTCAGTTTTGATAACTTCAGTTTGGCGAATCGCATCAAGCAATCTGGTCTTACCGTGATCTACGTGGCCCATCACCGTTACAACTGGTGGACGTGCCTCTAGATTATCGGCATCGAGATCTTCAAGCTCTGCACCTAAATCGATATCAAATGATTGCAAGATCTCACGATCTTCATCTTCAGGTGAGACGATCTGGATTACATATCCAAGTTCGCTGCCAAGAATTGCGAAGGTGTCATCATCAACTGATTGAGTAGCAGTAACCATCTCTCCTAGCTGAAATAGCGCCTGAACTAACTGCGCAGCATCGCAATTTATGCGCTCTGCAAAATCTGATAGAGATGAACCGCGGCGCATACGAATGACAGTTGAACCATCACCGCGTGGAACCTTTACGCCACCAAGAGTTGGCGCTTGCATGTTCTCGAAATCATCACGCAACGCTTTCTTACTCTTTTGTTTATTACTCTTCTTTGATCCGCCTTTACCAAATGCGCCAGCGGTATTACCGCGACCACCTGGACCTGGACGACCGCCTTGTCCTGGACGACCTGCAAAACCTGGACGTTGTGCACCTGGTGCACCAGTTCCACCTGCGCCGCCTGGTCCACCAGATTTATATGGCGAACCACCTGGTGCGCCACCTGGTCTTCCACCTTGTTGTGGACGTGCAGCAAAACCTGGACGTTGTCCACCGGGACCACCTTGTTGTGGACGCGCTGCAAAACCTGGTCTCTGTCCGCCTGCAAAACCAGGTCCACCTGGACCACCAGGTCTTCCACCAGGACGTGGTTGTTCACCTGGACGAATTGGTCTTGGTGGACGTTGTGGTGGACGTGGCATGCCAGTTCCAAATGGATTATTTCCTGCAGAACGTTGTGGCGGACGTGGCATCGCCGGAGTACCGAATGGATTATTTCCACCGGGACGAGCTGGCGCTGCTGGTGGTTTTGGAAGATTTCCTTGATTTGGTTGAGTAGTAGATGTTGGTCGCGCTGCAGGTTTTGGTTCGACTGCTTTAAGCGCTTCTAAATCAACGCCAAGTTCTGCTGCGAGTTCTGCTGCGAGTTTATGATCAATCTTTTCATCGCCTGCATCGCCATCTTTCTTCTTTGGCGCAGCTTTTTTAGCAGCCGCTTTTTTGGCAGGCTTCTTCGCCTCTTCTGCCTCAGCAGCTGGTTTGGCATTTGGGAATGCTTCAATCAAACGACGCGCAACTGGCGGTTCGATTGTTGATGAGGCGCTCGTTACGAACTCGCCCATCTCTTTTAACTTAGCAAGGACAACCTTGCTCTCCATACCGAGTTGTTTTGCTAACTCGTGTACACGGACTTTTGCCACTTTTC
>JACCDI010566545.1_pt1 | contig 19810 bp, 18 predicted proteins | sample 7442791 | NCBI WGS metagenome assembly JACCDI01 (sample SAMN15323434, study PRJNA562643) | freshwater metagenome | isolation source: river surface water | place: USA:Blue River Watershed | collected 2017-08-15
CCTTTTTATTGGCAGAGCGATTGACACCAGAACAAGCCTTAAAAGGTATGACAGTATGGGCAGCGAAAGCATGTCGATTAGAGCACAGAAAGGGTCAGATAAAAGTAGGCATGGATGCAGATTTAACGGTATTGGACAAGAATTTATTGAAGGCAGGCAAAGAAGAAATCAAACAAACAAAAGTTTTGAGAACTGTGCGTTCTGGCAAGACCGTGTTTGAGTGATTTAAAAACTCAAAAAGCTTTAATTTATAATAGCATCATTAAAGTTTGGGTGCTCGTCGAACCATTTCATTAATTCTACGCCTCTTTGACAGTAGTTGGGATCGTAGGTTCGAGGGGTTCCACTATTGGGATATGGCATTCCGGTATTGTGAATATGAAAAGCATCACGGTATTTGCCGTCACGGAGGTATTTTCCGTAAGTCATGTCGATCCATTTAACGCCATAAAAGACAGACTCATCTCCACGAATATCTCTCACTTTAATATCCAGCAACAGACATTTATAGCCCATTAGTTGAAATGGTCCCCAGCTAGAAGCCAGGTTTTTCAGCGCTTCATCGCTGGCATCAAGTAGTAAGTTTGAAGTGACATGTTCGTAATTATCCATCATATTAAACTTAACGCTTTTAAGTTTACGGTATACGTGTGGTTCAAATCTTTGGTCAAATACTTTCCTCCCACTGCATTCCAGGAAGCAGAGTGCTTTAAGGTATGAAGGATTGATATTAAAAACATGAGCAGCGCTATCTATGGCAGCGCCGTAGTTTTTCAAGACCATATCCTTACCTCCTTTTTTTTCTTCTTCAGTACCATGCACTTTAAATTGAATTGCAGGAATAGCATATATAATAGCGAAAACAGTAAGCGCTAAAACAAAGAAAGTTATTATAAGAGGTTTAAGTTGTTTCATGGTTTTGAGAGATCTATTGATTCATCACCTTTTTGATAAGGCATATAGGTTATGATAAACTGAAGCATTTCATCGGTTGTTCTCATGCTGGCACCTCCCCTGTCCAGACGTTCACCAATTGGGCGAGGTGGCAGATTGGGGTTATTGGGATTTGAGGCAGTATTATCAAACTGAGCTTCAACGATGATGGTACTCCCTTTAGGAATTTTCACAGGATTTTTAAACGTGTAAAAATATTGCCATCTGAATTGCCATTTAGGTATAGAAATTAGTTTTACGGTATCTCCATTGGGTTTAACGGCATAAGCTATAAACTTCTTCCCAATAAGGTGCATATGAGGATTTACGGTTAGAACTGAAATATCATTATAGATAGTTAATTTAGAAATATGATTGGTTATTTTACCAGCTGGCACTTGCAAAGGTGGGACAATTTCAGACACACCGTTTGTACCCATCATAATTTCAAAAGTACTTCTTTCAGGGGCTTTATCAGAGAAATAGATATACAATTTAGAGCTATCGGTAACAGTTTCACGAGACGGACCGTAGTGAATATCGTTAGCAACGAAAGTCCCTTTAGGACTTAGTAAAAATCCCCCAATACCCCCTGGATATTTGACACCAAAAGCACCAGGAAGGTAATTAAAAGCTGAATGAACACGAAAGGGAGCAGAGCCATCGTGATTAAGCAAATTTAGCTTCTTGAATTCTTCATCGTAATTATCGGATTCAATATCCAATAAATCAGAACCTAAAAACGGGTTAGTTTCATTTGTAAAACTCAGGTAGTGACCATTGACATGGTGGGCGTATTTAAGTTGAGAAGGCATAAACTCTACCGCTTTTACAAATTTCGCATTAGGGATTTGATAAGGCATTTTCAGCACATAAAATTTATCTTTGTTATCGCCATTAATTACAACATGTCTGGCATTAATGATCATATCTGGTTTTCCGAGAACAGAGGTAAAATTATTTAATACTGGCAATTGCAAATTGGAAGTATCACCAGGTTTACAACCATTTTCGAACCATTGTTTAATAGTTAATATTTGTTCATCAGAGAGAGATTTTTCATTAATAAAATGGGAATAATTTTTATCAGCGGGCCATGGCGGCATGTATCTGTTAGAAGTAACAAGAGCGATCATTTTAGCTCGCTTTGCAACATCATGGAAAGAGATGAGATTAAAAGGAGCACCTCCATTTGTTTGATGGCAAGGTGTACAATTCTGGTGAATGATTGGGGCGATATCTTCAGCAAAAGTTTTATCCTCACCTGTATTGCAGGCAGACCAACTAATGAGGCTCAATAAAACAACCAACTGGTTCAGTTTTGGAGACAACGACTTTATCATTTTTCAGCAGCGAATTTAAAGCATTCCTTATATAATTTGTATGGGCATTTGATCTGGCGCTACCCAAAGCTACGAAGCGATCATCGATTAAACCAGAATATACAATCTGACCATTTTTAGTAATGATAGCCTGAGGCGTTGTTTTGGCTCCCAGCAAGTTGGCAAGTTGGTAAGTTTCATCAATAACAATTTGGTGCTTAGGTATGGAGTCATATTTAGCGAAAGCAAGGATAGAAGAACGACTAATTTTTCCGGGAAAGACATAAATTACAGAATCATTTTTAAATTGACTGAAAGATCCCTGATATTTTTGACATATGGGACATTCCGGATTTAGGAAAATAAAAGCCAGTGTGTTTTTGTTAATGTTTATAGAATTTCCGTTTAATCGTTTAAAGTTTGCATTATTGTTGCAAGCCAATAATAAAAAAAATATTAATAGTTGATTAAACCTTTTAATAAACACGAGGTCAAAGTTAAAGATTGAGTTACAAAGAAAACATCAGCGAGCAGGAATTATTTAAACTTTTTGTTGACAGCAATAAAGCAGAGAAGCATTTTAGAGAGTTAATGAAACGTTTTAGTCAGCGAGTATACTGGCAGGTTAGACGAATCCTGATTGTACATTCTGACACAGACGAAGTTGTACAAACAGTTTTTATAAAATTATGGCAGCATGCTGAAAGTTTCAGGTTTGATTCATCTATAAGTAGTTATATTTTCAGGATTGCTTATAATGAAAGTATGAATTTCTTAAAGAAGAAAAGACGATTCCAATCTTTAGACGAATTATTAGATTCAGACGGTTATTATTTCGATCAGTTGCAATCTGGCGAAGAAATTAACCCACACAGTATAGAGGCAAAATTACAGGCAGCATTATTAACATTACCAGAGAAGCAGAGGCAAGTATTTTTATACAGATATTTTGATAACTTACCCTACAAAGACATATCAGAAATAACCGGCACAAGTGAGGGAGCATTGAAGGCAAGCTACCATCATGCCACTGAGAAAATAAAAGATTTTTTAAAAGACAATTAAACGAACAGACTATAAAAGAGTCAAAACAATATACCACAATGGAAGAACTAGACAAAAGATACAAAAGCAATGGCTTTAAAGTTCCCGACAATTACTTTAATCAATTAGAGTCAGGAATCACCGAGCAACTCTATCCTAAAAAAGAGAAGTGGCGAATATATATTGGCAATGCCATCAGTATAGCCGCTTCAATAACAATTGTAATTTGCATTGGTATATTAAGCTATAAGTCTACGCAGACGCAAGAAACAGAAATCACTTTCAGCGACTTAGATTCAATGGACATTGTTAACTATACCAGCAGCATAGACATTAGTGATGAAGAGTTTGAAGAGATAATACCAGAACAAGTTATAGATTCGATTTATGATGCAGAGATAATTCATGAGCAAGCAAGCAATAAAATACCAGAGGAAGAACTATTAGAATTAGAAGAAGAATACAATTTTTTAGAAATTTAAACACACATCGATATGAACACAAGAAACATCACACAAAAATTCATCAGAAGAGGCACTTTACTGGCCTTATTGATGGGCTGTTTAGCGTTTTTCGGAACAACAGCATTAACAGCACAAGACAAAAAAGGGAAAGGCGATAAAAAGGAAAAGATCAATGAACTGCGCAAAAAGTATTTCAACGAAAAACTAGCTTTATCTGATGCTGAGCAGAAAGCCTTCTGGCCTTTGTATGACGAATACAAACAGAAAGAGAAAGCCTTAAGAGACAGTTTTAAATCGAAGTACAAACCCAACGATGTCATCTTTATGGACGACAAGAAAGCAGAAGAGTTTTTAAATGCCACTATTAAATTAAACGACGATCAGAACAGTTTATTCAAAGAGTACATTTTGAAATTCAAAAAAGTATTACCTGTTAAGAAAGTAGCCATGTTACCGATGGTAGAGCGCGAATTCAAGAAAGAAATTTTATCCAAAGCTGGTGAACATAAGAAACCAGGCGGTCCGGGTCCCGGTGGTCCGGGCGGACCAGGACATGAGGGTCCGGGACCAGACGACGAATAATCTTCACACTAAACCATCCATTAAAAAAGCGGCATCGAGAGATACCGCTTTTTTATTATAATGATCTATGCTTTTTAAAAATCATATTGAATACTGAATGTAAAATATCTTGGCAATCCAACTCTAATACCTTGCGGACGTTTAGAAGTGATATATCTTTCGTTTAGTATATTTTTAACAGTAAAATTAGCATACAGTTTATCTTTCAAAAACCGAGCGTAGACACCTGCATCCATAACTTTGTAGGCTTTTATGAGACCATTTCTGCCATCAGCAGAGGGCGTAATAGTATTTAAAGCATCAGTAAATTGTTCCCCAACAAAATTAGCATTTAAATTACATCCAAAACCCTTTGGATGTTCAATATTCAATCCAGCGTTATGAAAGTATTTCGGAGCATAAGGCGTGTAATTATTTTTAACATTGACTTTATTGGAACCAGAGCTAATAAAGCGATCATCATTAAAGCGTGCATCTGTAAAAGTAAAATTTCCTGTTAGAGCTATTTTAGTTGAAGTTTTCAACCATTGAGAGATATGCCATTTGAAGGCACCTTCAAACCCTTGATTAAGAGTGGCGCCCCCATTTACCAATCCAGCTCCAGTTCCGCCCGAAGATTCAGATACTGGTATAATTTGATTGGAGAAATCTAATCTATAAGCGCATAATTCGTATGTAAGAAAGGAATTCAGCTTACCTCTTAGTCCCAGTTCATAATTCCAACTCTCTTCAGCATTTAGTTGATAAACTTCTCCAGAGTTAGAGATTGCATCTTTAATTCTTGGAGGAGCATATCCTTTGTGCACACCGGTAAAAATAGAAAAGTTTCTATTAATAATAAAATTTGCACCTATTCCTGGAATTAAATTGAGAATTGAATTTTCAGAGATGAGATTCGTATCTAAAACTTTAGCAACAGAATTAATGGTAAATGTATTTCTGAGTATTTGTCTTTGATAATTGTATTGTTCGAGACGTAAACCCAAAGTCAAAGAAAGTTTTTTAGAAATTGCAGACTGGTTTTGTGCATAGGCACTGAAAGCCAGTCCCGTTCTTATTTCATCTTCAACAAGATCGCCACTTAAGGCATCTGCTTTCTTTCCATTTATTCTTTGTTCATAGGCTCTTTCATAGAGATATCGTACACCAGACTGAAGTTCGTTTTTAATACTTTTCAAAGTATACTTATAAGTTAGTTTTGATTCAGCACCAAGTACTTCAAAACTTCTGTTTCGGTGGGCATTTTGGTTGCGCATGTAGATAGCAGAACCAGCAATACTGGTATCACCCCAGATAACACCAGTTTTATTAGAGGTAGTTTTTGAAGACGAGAAATCTTGTCTCTGCCAGTCTCTTGAAATGGAGTAGCCATAGACTGACGTATTAATTTTAAATGCGGCACTCTTTTCGTAAACGTGAGAGATAGAAGCAGATAATCTTTTTATGGATAACTGATCATCAGGAGCCATTAAAACAAAATCATCATCTCCTTTGTCGTACATCGATTGAGTTAGTCCGATATAAGTAGAATTAGACAATTCATTATAGACACCGATTTTGGCCATTAAACTGGATTTCAGTCCAGTTTTCATGACTATTTTTGAAGAAAAATCGGTAATTCCAAAACTTGCATATCCAAGCTGATTAGCCTTCTTATGAAGTAGCGTACTGGTGATACCGGTATTTTTGTAGGTATTACTATAGGACAACAAAGCATTAGTTAAGCCACCAGATCCAATCATCAGTTTAAGTTTACCAGATTCATTCTGTGTTGGGTTTGCAGTGATATAATTAACCACACCGCCAATGGTTTGTGGACCGTAAATAATTTGACCACTACCTTTAAGAACTTCAACACCACTCATTCGATCAATAACTGGAGAGTAATACATTTCAGGTTCTCCGTATGGGTTTAGGGCAACAGGGATACCATCTTCGAGCACTAAAACACCACGACTCCTATCTGGGTCAAGACCACGGATACCAATATTAATACGCATACCTGCACCCTCTTCATCAACCACATGCACACCAGCTACTTTTCTAAAGACTTCGTTAGCAGATAGCACCTGCAAATTTTTAATCTCTGTAGTCATAATTCTGGAGGCTGATCCTGGCAGAGTACAGATGATTTTATCTTTAGAGTGAACGATGACATTTTCAAATCTTGTTTGAAGAGAATCTGCTTGCCAGACAGAAGGAATGGTATCCGTATTTTTTTGAGCGGCTACTGTAGCAGAAGTAAAAAACAGAAGCAGCATCCATTTATAGTTATTTAGAATCATTTTAAATAAAATTAGTGGTGCAATAATAGAGCAATGGAATTAATCGTCCAAATTTATTTAGAATAATTCTAAATAAATTTCTTGGCTAAATGCAATCAAAATTAAAATCTGTTAAACAAAACACAATAAATACTTAAGCGTATTTTTACAATATTGCTTTCAAGTAATTTTTTAACAGAAAAAATCATAATAAAGATATATGATTGTAGTCATTTAATGAAGATTAGGAATCATTATCTCGATTTTCTTGGAACTTTTGCGAGTGCTTTACAGACATTTTTAGCAATGATGGCTCTACCAGTTTGATCATAGTGTTCGGTAGTCCAGTTTTTTTCACCAAAGTGTTTACCTGGAACAGCTTCAAGGTTATCAATAACTACTGCACCTTTTCGGGTATATCGATCTACAAGCAGATCCCTGTTGTATCTCATTAAATCTGACAACTTATTTCCTACCAGAGAATCTGCCCATTGGGTATTTTCGGAAAGCAGATTAAAATACACCTTAATGTTTTTTGACTTACATACATTGACAATTTCATCGAAGTCGCGTATACGAGGATTATTCATTGTATCAATAGAAAAAGCATAAGCTTTAACATAATGGTGAGCCAGACCTTGTTTATCCTCATTAGTAGAACCATCCTGATTTAGATAAGTAATAGAATTTTTCCAAGTATTAACAGTGGTAAAAGCCAGAGGAAAATTGGCTTTTATTTGATCATGTTCAAATGCTTTCAGCATTTTTCGATCTTGAAATTCAGGACTAGGGTTATCGTAAAAACCTAGAGTGGCGCATAATCTGTTATAGAGTGGCGGTGTAGAATAGTAGAAGCAGCGTGTTCTGAGCAAGGCACCTTCCTGAGTAGAGTAAATCCAGGGTTTATCGAACGAGCGAAGATTCATAGTTACCACAATATGTTTAACTCGGGCATTAGGATGAATATGAGTAATCACTGGGAGAAACATCCCGGCATGATAGGCAGGCACTTGTATACCACTTAATCGAGCACCAAACAAGCTATCATTAATCATATCACTGATGGTACGTTTATCAGTATCTTCAGGGGCCACCCAGTAATTGGAAGATTCACCAAAGTACAAGACATCATTGTGGTTTTGGTATTCGATTAGATTGTACAACATTGGACCCTGATCCTTTAATTCAGGAATCCAGAACACCTTATTATAGATCCAAGAAGAAGCAAATATTGTTGCAATGATTGCGATAAAGCGAGGGGCGATATGTTTAAAAGACCATTGCATCAGAATTTAAAATAGATGAAAGCTTGATATTCTGAACCACTCAGAGTGAGAATACAAAAGAGCAGGAAGCAATAGAGCGACCAGCGTTGAACTGCTGAAAAGTTATTACAATAGTCATCAAATCTCTGGTTTTTACGAAGAAGTTCCAAGACACCGAAAATCAGCAGTAAAATAAAAATAAAAGGTTGAGTATCCAGAAAACGATCTCCATCATTGACACCAACTACACCTTTGATGACATCAGCAGCCTGAGACATATCATTAGCTCTAAAGAAAATCCATGCAAATGCCACCGCAAAAAAAGTAAAGAGAGATTTCACAACCCCTTTTTCTAATTTTAAAGGCATAAATCTTTCTATTAAGTAATAAACCCCATGCAATGCACCCCAAATGATAAAAGTATAGTTAGCTCCATGCCAAAGACCACTTAGAAGGAACACCGCTAAAATATTAACTATCCATTTAGCTTGTCCAACCCTATTTCCACCCAACGGGATGTAGACATAATCACGAAACCAGGTACTAAGAGAAATATGCCATCTTTGCCAGAAATCGTTTATACCAGATGCCAGATAAGGCCTGTTAAAATTGTCCATTAAATTTATTCCAAACAATTTAGCGACACCCTGAGCGATGAGAGAATACCCAAAGAAATCGGCATAAATCTGAAAAGCAAACGACAATACCCCTATTAGGTTCCAGTACCACACCCATTTATCAGGTTGATCGAACACCGAGCTTACAGTATAAGACAGATTATCAGCGATCACCATTTTAACAAAAAAACCATAAATCATTAATCGAAAACCCGCCTGTATATTACTGTACAGGATGCTTTGCTTTTGTTTGAGTTGATCGTTAAGATGTGTAAATCGTTCAATTGGTCCCGCGACTAGCTGAGGAAAATACGAAACGAACAGAGCAAACTGTCCCAGATGCTTTTCTGCTGAAGCTCTTTTGTAATAGACATCAAGCGTATAGCTTAAAGTTTGAAACGTATAGAAAGAAATACCAACTGGCAGAGAGCGACCGAGAAAATCGATAAACTCTTTAACGGATTGGTGATTATGAGCAAATGCTTGGACAGGAGCAGTACTTCCAACAAAAAAATAAAAATACTTAAAGAAAAAGAGAATTCCCAAATTAATGGTCAGACTCAGGGCGAGCCATCTTTTACGAATGGAAGGCACATCAGAAGCTTCGATTTTTAGTGCAGTAAAATAATCGAATACAGTAGAGAAAGCTATAAGAATTAGGAATTCCCATTTCCACCACCCATAGAAAACATAAGAAGCGATTAGGGCAAACAGCCAACGCCATTTGTGGGGCAGACTAAAAAAGCCGGCAAAAACCAGGGGTAAAAAAAGAAAGAATATCCAGGAATTGAACAGCACTTTTTAGATAAAAGGCAAATCTAATCAAGTCTGTTATAAAAATACAAATTCGATTGTTTATTTTTATCCATAGAAAAAATCTGTATTAAATCATAAAGAACGAGATCTGGACGCACAACTCCTGTTTCCCAGAAATCGTTTCCTCCATTAATATTTTCACGTTTGTTATAATTATACACTTGTAGTGTCTTTACAGGATTAAAGAGTTGGTATCTGGGTTCAGCAGACAGCAGTTCACTAATTGATTGATATTGGTTAACATGTATCCAGACATCAGCATTCGCAGCTGCGGTGTATACAGTTTCGAAGTTTAGAGGATATGAATATCTATCTTTTTTATTATTAAAGACATATTGAGCTCCAGCATCTTGAATAAGTTTAGCCGTATAACTTTCGGCACCAGGTATGTTCCAAACAGACATATACATAGCATCCGTCATTACCACTGGACGATTTTTTTGTGTATTGATTTGGGATTTAAGCACCTGATAATATGAATCAACCTGATTAAACTTATCAGAAGCCAGAGGTAACTTTCCGCAGACGAATCCAAATAATTTCATCCATTCAGCTCTGGCCAAAGGATCTTGTTCCAGAAAATTATCGCAGGGAATGATTCTTGTACCAACATTTTCCAGACGCTTTACAATTGCAAGATCAGAACTTGTATGAGAACTTGCAAAAAGAAAACTGGGTTTTAACTGAAGTAATTTTTCCATTTTCAACTGCCCCTCCTCACCTATTTCGGTAATTTTACCGCGACTATAAGCTTGTAGAATCAATGAATCATTGTAATAAGTTATTTTATCAATTGCAATAATAGAATTTTGTTCATTGATTATTTCAAGGCATGCAGCAAACACTGACGAAAGTACAGCAATCTTGGTATTTGAAGTATCAATCTCTTTGCTTGAAACACTCCATGTTGTATCGCCATTCTTGACAAAAAAGAGACGAGAATAATCTGAAAAATGCGCTATACCAAACATCTTAGTATAGCGCATAGGTTCGTATGATAAGACAGAATCTTTTACCTCAGCAGACTGATTCTGACAAGCAGACAAAAGCAGGACGAGATAAAAGAAGTATTTCATTATTCGTTAAATAAAACAGCATTAGGAGCAATACCAGCAGAAAATTCAGATTGTTTTACCCCGGTGCTATTATAAATATATACTTTACCCGCAGAATTAAAATCACCAGCATCCATCACATACAAATCACCATTAGAATTAATTGAAAGACCGTAAACAGAAATACCAGAAGACAAAGTAATGAAATCACTTACACTTCCATCCATTGCAATTTTTTTGATCACATTTCCACCCAACGACATATAGAAAGCATTAGCAGAACTGCTATATACCAGAGATCCGCCGTAGCCTGCACCTGTTAATGGCACGCTTAAAGATACTTTGTTAGAATCTTTGCTTAGTATGTAGAATTTTGCATCGGTAATAACAGAACCATTTGTCCAGTCGAGAGCTCCTGCGCACAACACTCCCAGTTTATCAGTACCAGCATTTACCACCTTAGTTAAGCCGGCAGATAAGGCAATAGAATCTACCAAGGCATCAGACGTTACATCGACAAGCATTACTTTATCGTTGTTAGCATTGATATAGGCTTTACCATTCATCAGAGCCATGCTTTCGCTCCAGTGGTTAATATTGATTGAACCTGAAACAAATTTACCATTAACATCGACAATCTGTACTGCATTATTATAGAGATTGCTCACATAAGCTTTGGTGTTAGAGACTTTAAGAATATATCTTGGAGAATTAACGTTTATAGAAGCCACTGATTTAAAGTCAGCCTGGTTAACGACTTCAATTTTATTAGAGTTATTGACAGCGATATAATATTTGCCGTCGATCAGAGTCATCGATTGAACTATATCACCAAGAGGACGGTTATTGGCCGTTTTAAAGGCATCCAAATAAGCTTTAGTTCCAGGTTTAAATAGACCAACAGAACCGTTAGATTTATTGAAACCACCTTCATTAACTACAAGGTAACCTTTGTAGTTTTCGGTAGTAACGACAGTGTTTTCATCTTTTTTACAAGACGTGAAAGCAAAGGCACTCATAGTGATGAGCACCCATTTAGTGTAATTAATTTTAATCATGATTGATATTAAACTTTATTGATAATTGGTAATTTCGAAGGGGCATTGGTCGGTTTTGCATCACCTGATAAGTGGCATTTCCCAGATTAAATGCAGAAAGCGTCATAAGTGCTTGGTATTTCTTCACTTTCAACAAATAAGAAATAGAACTATTGACGACCAGATAAGCAGGCAATTGATTATCTTTATTGTTATCAGCCGTAGTAAAAACAGATCCAGTATAAACTGAACCGACAGAGAAATTCAGGAATTTATATTGATAATTTATCTGAGCAAATCCAGTATGAAGCGGCGTATAAAATAATTGTTTAAGGAAAGCAGCTGAATCATTCTGATAGACACTGGTATTAATACTTTTGACAAACTGATACCTACCTGAAAATTTCAAAAAATTAAATTTAGAAAAACTCCATTTATATTCAGAGGCTAATTCAAGACCCTGAGAAGTGACTGTTTTAGCATTTGAAGCTCTCCAGATTTGAGAGACAGGATCAGGTGTCCACAGAATCCAGTCGCTGACATGGTGATAAAACCCAGTAAATGCTACTTTAAACTCATCGTTTTTATATTCAGTAGTAAGTTCAGATTTTCTTGACACCTCGGGCTTCAGGTCAGAATTACCACCTGCTTGCCAGAACAGATCGTTAAAAGAAGGAATTCTGAAGCCAGCTGCCAGATTGGCTTTCAATTTGAGCTTAGGATGGATTTTAATTTCTGCACCGAGATCGGGACTAGAAGGCGTCATTTCGGAGTTTGCCATCAGTTGTCGGTTACCAAAACTCAACTTATACAATTTATTTTTCGACCACCAAACGATACCAGACCAGAGAGAAAACAGATGTCTTTCTTTACCATTACGATAACCATCAGTTTGAGCTTGCTGAAAAGTATAATTAATAGAGGAACCAAATTCAAACTGAGGCGTAATTTTCCACTTGCATTGAGACTCGGCGATGTAATTATTGGCGCTATTGAATGCTGGACTGAGAAGATCATTGAAGTAATTTATTGTCTCATTGATATAGGAAACCTTGTTGACCAGTTCAGTTTTAGTATTTAACTGGGCGGTGTGTTGTGCTACAAATTTATGACTATAATCGTCCTGATGCTCGTGATTATTTGAAGTAATTCCCATAGCGTTTGGGAGGTTACGACTAGTTTCCAGATACCAGTAATTAATATACATTTGATGTTTTTTATTAAAGGAATATTTTATTTCCTGCATAAAACCACCTTGTTTCAATTCACTATTTTTTAGACGTTCTGTAGGTTTTTCAGCCAGGTAGTAATTAACAAACTTAAAATCGTTGTCAGCAGATCTTAGGAGAATCCGTGTATTGGCAGACCATTTTTTAATAGAGAGTTGGTGACTAAGAGCGAGAGATTTCTGATGAAAACTACCAAGTTGAGCTTCAAGAGAAGTAGCATTAGAAGCACTAACATCATTACTAAGGTAAATAGCACCAGCGATTGCTCCGTTGGCAGAAGCAGAGGCATTCGCACCAGTTTCAATAGCAGCCTGATCGAAGAAGAAAACAGGCAACAAATTTAAATCGATATTAGAATTCATACAGCTTTGAAGGTTGATACCATTCCAAAGCACTGCTGTATGTTGAGCACCCATACCGCGCATAGAAGTAGAAGCCAGATTACCCGGACTGTAGGATTTAACGAACAATGCAGAGTATTGTGATAAAACATCTGCGAGGCTACCACCAGAAGAAAGCGGCATATTAATTTTCACAGCCCCTGTGTTTGAAGAAGCTTTTGGAGCAATTAGCTCGAAAGCCTTCCACACAGTGGTATCTTTAGACTGAGCAGAGCACAGAGCACTAAAGAAAAAAATCGATATCAGTCCAGCAGACTTCATAATATTTATTTAGCGGCTGAAAAGCGATGAAAGAAAATGGATAACAGAAGCAATGCCTTTGTTGAGTCCAAGCCTTTTCTCCGAAAGCTTTAAAACCTATGTTGACAATGGCAGGTCTTCTGACTCACTCCTGTATTTTTCCGGACCTTCCCATTCGTTGTTATCGAACAGTGGTATTAGAACCCAGAAAAAATGTATCTTAAAAACAAGATACGAGGAGATTACAGCATCGGGAAATGTTCCGGACTTACACCGGATTCCCTTTTAATCTGAACTTGAAAATATCGTTCAATTTCAGAACCGTTATCGTCTGCAAATATAGATGTTAAAATCAGAATTCAAAAAAATGTTTAAATTTGATTAAACATTTTAGCAACATTTTTGTTTGTAGATTTTTTTTAGAAAATCTTCAACAATAAAACCTATTAAAGAGATGTACATTTAAAAAGAATGCGTTAACAAATTACCTGATTCATCCGTTACAGAGAGTACCATTATAATTACATTTGCATATTATGCGCTTATTGCCCTTATTAGTGTTAATATTTACCGGATTAAATCTGATGTCACAGACCAGTTCTGTGAAAGGTAAAATATCGGATTTAAAAACTGGCGAGCCTATAACAGGTGCCAGTGTATATTTTGAAGGAACAGGAGATATGACCACTTCAAACTTTGAAGGACAGTTTACATTAAAAAGTGTAAGTGGAGACACCTTAGTTATTTCTTATGTTGGTTATGAAACTCAAAAAATATATGTAACGAGAGGAGCCAGTTTAACTTTAAACATTAAAATGGTAAATAAAGATGTTGTTTTCAGTGGAGCAAAGGCTTCAAGCAAAGTCAACAGAGCGATTAAAATTATAGAGAATGCTCAAAACAACAAGCAGAATTATAATTTCGAGCAATTGAATTCATTTGAATGTGAGAGTTTCACGAAAATCCAGATAGCCGTAAATAATGTATCAGAAGATTTAAAAAACAAGAAGCTTTTGAAGAGTGTAGAGGGGATTTTTGACACCATGTCTTATCTGAGTGAAGACAAAGGCAAGCAGGTTTTACCAATATTTATTTCAGAAAATCTTAGCAACTTCTATTACAATAAAAATCCGAGACTCAACAAAGAGGTCATCATAGCTTCACGAGTTAAAGGAATCGGTGTTGAAGATGGTTCTTTCTTATCACAGCTTTTGGGCTCAACCTTTCAGCAATATAACTTCAACGACAATATTCTTCCCATCTTACAGAAGAACTTCATCTCTCCTATTTCAAAATCATCCTTTACTTATTACAATTTCAAAATGGCTGGTTCTGATTTTGTTCCTGGAACAAATAGAAAAATCTATCAAATAGAAGTAACGCCAAAAAATCCTTTGGATTTAGTATTTACTGGCTATATCTGGATAGAAGACAGCACATTTGCCTTAACCAGATTAACCTTAAGCATTACCAATAAAGCCAATTTAAACTTTGTCGAGAAACTTAAGATCACACAAGAACTACAGAAGACAGCTGCAGGTGCATATGTGCCAGTAAAGTCAAGAATCCTGATAGACATAGCAGAATTATCAAAAAATTCGGCGGGTATGATTGCTTTGTTCACCAATTCGTATGACAAGATCAGTGTGAACACCGATCGATCACCAAAGTTTTTTGACTATCCGATTACTTTATTAGAGGACGCTACACAAAAATCAGATGAATTTTGGGACACAGCCCGACACGAAACTTTGAGTACTGACGAAAAAAGAGCCTTGATGAAAATCGACACGCTAACCAATGTTAAAGTCATTAAAAACTATGTAGAGTTTATCAATATTCTATTTAATGGCTATAAGTCGATTGGCAAATTTGATTTTGGTCCGTATGCCTTATTATATGGCTATAACGTTTTGGAAGGTCACAGAATTCGAGTAGGAGCAAAAACAAATTTTGGATTCAGTAAGAAGTACATCTTTAGTGGATATGGCGCCTATGGTTTCAATGACATGCAATGGAAGTATAAATTGCAGGCAGAGAAAGTTATTAGTCGAAAGCACTGGACAATGACAGGCATCTCCTATAAAAAGGATATTGAACAGATAGGTGTCACAGATGATTATTACGGATCGAGCAATTTATTTACAGCTGTATCAGTTTTTGCGGCCAGTCAGTTAAACAGAACCAAGGAATCTAAGTTTTGGTTTAACAGCGAATTTACCAAAGGCTGGAATGCCAAGGTAGTATTGATGCACAAAGAATATCAGTTTGAACCAGTCAACAATAAATTTAATTTTGCTTATTTCGAAAATCTAAACAGAGGAGACAGCAGCATCAGCAGTGATTTTACTAATTCCACAGCCACTTTCAGTTTGCGATGGGCACCGAAGGAATATTATCTCCAGAACGACAACGAGCGAGTAAGACAATCAAAACCAGGTGGACTGGCATTGGCGATCAATTACACCAGAGGATTCAAAGGTGTATTGGGCAGCAGGTTTAATTACAACAGAGTTACTGCCAGCATAGAAAAAGGACTAAGTTTTGGTTACTGGGGCAGAACTGATTTCACTTTATCGGGCACTAAAATTTTCGAACAACTACCCTACCCATTACTGGAGGTTCACAGAGGAAACCAGTCGTATATTTATAGCACATCGGCTTATAACCAAATGGACTTTTTTGAATTTGTAACTGACCAGAGTTTATTCTTCAAGATGGAGCATCATTTTAACGGAGCAATTTTCAATAGAATTCCATTAATGAAGAAATTGAAATGGAGAGAATTTGCTGAAGGTCGCGCCGTTATGGGCAGTTTAAGTGATAAAAACAAAGCATTGATTCCATTGAAGGATTATAATGGCATAGCAGTAAGTCCGCTGGTTAACGCCCTTAACAAAGAGCCATACATTGAAGTTGCTTATGGAATTGAAAACATCTTTAAAGTATTACAGGTAGTCGCAGTACACAGACTCTCCCATTTAAACGGCGTTGGTTACAGAAAATTTGGAATAAAAGTAGGATTAAGTGTAAGTTTCTAATTAGTAGCCTGAGTTAAAAAATCAAGTATATTCGCAACGATGAAAGTACTGATAGTAATACCATCCAGATACGGATCAACACGATTTGAAGGCAAGCCCTTGGTGGACATTGCAGGAAAATCATTGGTAAGACGCACATACGAGCAAGCCTTAAAAACGGGATTGGATGCCGAGGTAGTGGTAGCCACAGATGATCAGAGAATATATGAGCATGTCAGTTCATTTGGCAATTGTATGATGACTTCACCAGATCATGTTAGTGGCACAGACAGATGTTTTGAGGTCATGTCAAGGATCAACGGCAGTTTTGATGTATTAATTAATTTGCAGGGCGATGAACCATTTATATTACCATCGCAGATTGAATTGCTGGCCTCAGAATTTGCGGAACACCATATAGACATTGCCACTTTACAGAAACCTATTAAGAGCAGCGAAGAATTATTCAATCCCAATATTGTCAAAGTGATTAGTGATGGCAACAACAAAGCTATTTACTTTTCCAGACAGGCAATTCCTTATTACAGAGGTATTGAAGAAAGTACCTGGGTAGACAATTATCCATACAGAAGACATATTGGTATGTATGCATTCAGAACAGAAATATGTTCTAAGTTAAGCGAATTGCAGACAGGAATATTAGAACAAACAGAAAGTTTAGAACAGTTAAGATGGCTTGAAAACGGGTTCACGATAAGTGTCAAAGACACCGATTTTGTTAGTCCTGCCATCGACACCCCTTCAGATTTAATCACTGTTGACAATTTCTTGAAAATCAACCCCCATATGATTTAAGAAAAATATCTACCTTTGTCATCCGGTTATCTGCTCCATCTGTTATTGTCAAAAACTATTGCAATTGATTGAAAACAATCAATAACAGGCCCCCATTTAACCAACATTATTATCATGGAACAGAAGTGCAAATACGTTTTCGTAACCGGAGGTGTTACATCATCATTAGGTAAGGGTATCATATCAGCTTCATTAGCGAAGTTGTTACAGGCAAGAGGCTACCGCGTTACCATTCAGAAATTTGATCCCTACATCAATGTGGATCCAGGAACATTAAATCCATACGAGCATGGTGAGTGCTATGTAACAGAAGATGGTGCTGAAACTGACCTCGACTTAGGTCATTACGAACGTTTTTTAAATGTTCCAACATCTCAGGCTAACAACGTTACAACGGGTAGAATTTATCAGACTGTTATCGACAACGAGCGCAGAGGAGATTATTTAGGAAAAACCGTTCAAGTTGTTCCTCATATTACAGACGAAATAAAACGCAGAATGAAATTACTGGGTAACACTGGTAATTTTGATATTGTAATCACTGAGATTGGTGGTACAGTAGGTGATATTGAATCATTGCCATTCATTGAAGCGGTAAGACAACTGCAGTGGGAAGTTGGAGAAGACGATGCTATCGTTATACACTTAACCTTGATTCCTTACCTTTCAGCTGCGGGCGAATTAAAAACAAAACCTACACAACACTCTGTTAGATTTTTATTAGAGAGTGGCATTAAACCGGATATTCTGGTTTGTCGTACAGAGCACCATTTGAATGCTGAAATCAGAAGAAAAGTAGCCTTGTTCTGTAATGTGAATGTGAATGCAGTTATTGAGAGTATCGACGTAGATACTATTTATGATGTGCCACTGGTAATGATGAAAGAGAAACTGGATAAAGTAGTTTTAAGTAAATTAAAATTAGCTGCCAGACAAGAGCCTGTGTTAGAACAGTGGAAAGAATTCTTGCATCATATCCGTCATCCAAAAGATGAGGTTAACATTGCATTAGTTGGTAAATATGTAGAGTTACCAGATGCTTATAAATCAATCAACGAAGCTTTTATTCATGCAGGTGCTGCTAATGAATGTTCTGTTAAAGTAAAATATGTACACAGCGAATTATTGACAGATGAAAATGTCAATGACAAACTGAAAAACTATGATGGTATTTTAGTAGCTCCAGGATTTGGAGGCAGAGGTATAGATGGCAAATTAACCGCTATCAAATTTGCCAGAGAAAACAATGTGCCATTCTTTGGAATTTGTTTAGGCATGCAGTGCAGTGTGATTGAATTCGCCAGAAATGTTATGGGACATAAAGATGCACATAGTGCAGAGATGAGTGAAGAAACCAAACATCCTGTAATCGACATGATGTCTGAGCAAAAGACCATCACTCAAAAAGGAGGAACCATGAGATTAGGAGCATACGATTGTAATATCGTAAAAGGTTCATTAGCATCGAAAATATACGGTAAATCTAAGATTAGCGAACGTCATAGACATCGTTATGAATTCAATAATAAATATTTAAATGCATTTGAAAAGCATGGGATGATGATTACTGGCACAAATCCAGCGACAGGATTAGCAGAAATTGTTGAGATACCTAAGCATCCGTTTTTCATTGGTGTTCAATTTCATCCAGAATTAAAGAGTACAGTTGAGAATCCTCATCCAATCTTTGTGAAGTTCATCAAGAAAGCGATGGAAAAAGCAAAAGGATAGATTGATGCTAATTCCGGAAATCCTTACAATAGCTCCTAAAACATGCCTTGGCAGAAGTTTAACTATGACCTTGGCAAATAACAGAGTTGGTGAATTATGGAGAATGTTTATGCCAGAAATTGGCAATATTCAGAATCGATTAAACAAGGAAATTATTTCAGCACAGGTATATAAGTCTGATTATTTTAATCAGTTTGATCCAAACAAGTCTTTCGAAAAATGGGCAGTCGTTGAGCTTACAGAAGTTCCATCTCATATAATCGATGGACATACTATTTTAGAGATTCCGGGTGGACTCTACGCCGTATTTCACTATAAAGGATTATCGACAGATACCAGCATATTTCAATACATTTTTGGTGAGTATTTACCTAAATCTGAATTTGAATTAGACGACAGACCACATTTCGAAATTTTAGGTGATCGTTATAAAAACAACGATCCGGAATCTGAAGAGGATATTTATATACCGATCAGACATAAGCAAGCTTAAAATATGGAGCAAAAAAACAATCCATTACACGGCCATACTTTAGAGCAAATATTAAACTGGTTGGTTGAGCATAAGGGCTGGGATTACATGGCAGATCAGGTTAGAATCAACTGTTTTATCAATGACCCAAGCATCAGTTCAAGTCTGCGATTTCTAAGAAAGACACCATGGGCAAGGACCAGAGTGGAGACTATTTTTGTGTACGAGAAGCAGAAATTCGACAAGAAAAATGCTTAGAGAAACCAACTTTTAACAAGGTATAGCAGGTAAATTGCTGCCAGGCTACCGAAAACAATATAAAAACCTTTCAAAGTTTTATCATTATAGCGTTTAGAATAGTCTTTTAAATCTTTACGATAGGCAAAGACAATAGCAATTAGAAATAGTATTACGAGTATTTGAGACATTATGCTTTAAGTAATTCTTTTGCATTTTCTCTGGCAATCTCAGTTGCCTGATTTCCACTGAGCATATTAGCCAG
>JACCDI011811074.1_pt1 | contig 19807 bp, 22 predicted proteins | sample 7442791 | NCBI WGS metagenome assembly JACCDI01 (sample SAMN15323434, study PRJNA562643) | freshwater metagenome | isolation source: river surface water | place: USA:Blue River Watershed | collected 2017-08-15
CCGCACGCCCTTGCATGTGGTGGCTGGTCGGACTGCCCCCAATGGCGCGGTTCAGCGCTGGCGAGCGGTAGCCGGAGGTGATCACCACCGGGCGTTTGAGGTGCACGCGCAGCGGCTGCAGTACCGATTGACACAGCCGACGCAGGTTCTCAATGACCTCGGGGGTGGGCTCGTTGGCAATGCCACGGCGAGCCGCCGTTTCTGACACCAGAAACTCGGCCAGTTCGAAATGTTCAGACAGTTGCATGTTGTTCCCGTCGCTGGGCAGCGACGACCTCAAAGGGTTCACTCGTGGCAGCCAGGGTGATCGGCACGCCAGGAAAATTCTGTTGGAAACGGAGTAACGCCACATCCACGTACTCAGGCGCGATCTCTACCGCGCGGCCGATGCGACCGGTGCGCTGGGCGGCCATCAGCGTGGTACCGCTGCCACCGAACGGTTCGAACACGATCTCGCCTTCATCGGTGTAGGCCTCGATGACCTCGACCGGTAGCATCACCGGAAACACGGCCGGATGATCGATGTCCTTGCCAATCTTTCCCTTGTGGCGCATGACCCGGATGACCGAGTCGGGGATGCGGTAGTCCTGCGTCGGCTGGCCCGCAGCGGTCCAGCCATTGACTTGGCCATCCTTGCCACGCATCGCGGTCGAGGATCCGTCGGCGCGCAGGTGCGTCTCCTGGCCGGCAAACTTGCAGGGCACCGTCTTGTTGGGTTTGCGCGTCTGACGGTTGAAGTGGAAGATGAATTCGAAGCTCGGCGCCAGGCGTCCTTGCCAGTCACCGGGCACCCCTGGGCCCTGATCCCAGACGTACCAGGCAAAGCGCCGCCAACCTTGGCTGCGCATCCAGTCGAGCCATGCATTCCAATACGGGATGAACTCGTTGTCGCGGTGGATCAGACCCAGATTGACCAGCACCTGGCCATCGGCGGCCATCGACACTTGCGCAAACACGCCGCGCATCAGGTCATCCCAGTCGGCAATGCCTCCAGAGGTGTAGTCGCGTTGGTTTCCATAGGGCGGTGAGGTGAAACACAAACTGGCCTGCTCGCCCTGCATCAGGGTGGAGATCACCGATGGATCGGACGCGTCGCCGCAGATCAGCCGGTGCGGACCCAGTTGCCAAACATCGCCCGGGCGAGAGATGGGCTGCTTGGGTGGTTCGGGAACATCGTCATCCTCATCGCTGGTCGGTTCTTCATCGGTATCGGAACCCTCCGTCTCTCCAATGTCAGCCAGCATTTGGACCAACTCGTCATCGTCAAAGCCTGCCATCAGCAAGTCGTAACCGGCCTCAGACAGCTCGGCCAATTCGAGCGCCAGCAACTCGTCATCCCAGCCCGCGTCCAGCGCCAGGCGGTTGTCGGCGATCACGTAGGCCCGCTTTTGCGCCAGGGTGAGGTGGCCCAGTTCAATGACCGGGACCTCGAGCAACTCCAGCTTGCGCGCAGCGGCTAGTCGACCATGGCCAGCAATGATTCCGTTGTCGCCATCGACCAGGATCGGCTGGGTCCAGCCAAACTCCACGATGCTGGCCGCGATCTTGGCGATCTGCGCCGGTGAATGCGTGCGCGGATTGCGCGCATACGGCAGCAGCGCATCGATCGCGCGGTATTCGATCTGCAGGTTTGGCGTCATAGAATTGAAAAACCCGCCGAGCGTTGTCGCCGGGCGGGTGAGAAATTTTGAATGGGTGGTAACTGTCAGTGGCGGTGGTAACCGCAGGCCGGTAACCTGGCCGGGTGGTAACCTGTTTTTCGGGTCAGACGCTATCGAAATCTCGCGCTGCTGCCCCCCGCATACCGCTTTGGCCAGGAAGGACCCATCAGATTTCCGCAGGGCTCCTCAACAGCCCTCTACGCATCAGCCATCAGCGGTGCGCAGCGATCCGCATCTGTTGCCATGACCGTCGGCGATCAAACGATCTGCTCGTTGCTCACGCCGCTGTCCTGACCGTAGCTAAAAATGTACCCCCGAATAGGGCAAAACGCGACAAGGGGTGTTTTGGCGTTTGCCATCAACATTCCTCGCTGTCCCTCAGTTACCCCCAACTTGCCTCAACGTCTATCAATGCCCTTTATTCAGATGAAGGGTGACGAGGTGGATGGCTGCGTCGTACCTGCGCTGCGCAGTGCGGGCCGCACATGCAAAGCGCCGACCGATCTGCTCCCACCGATACCGGTTCGAACGCATCCACACCAGATGCCGCTGCTCCACCTCCAGCCACTGCACCCAGCGCATGGTCTCCAGCATCCGCTCCACGGCTTGGGGACTGGGGGGGATGGGCCGGTACAGCCGCTCGGGGTCGGGGTAGCGCTCGGGCACTTGCATGGCCAGCGTCATCCATGGGTTGAAGTAGCCACCAGGCCTGACCCGGGGCAGCTTGTGTGCGGTCTCGGCAGCCTCAGCAAACCGGGCGGCCACTTCGTCCACAGTCCATTCGGTTCTGGCCTCAGCCATGGCGCTTGCCTCCATCACCGTAGAGGCGTTCACCCAGACGACGGACGAACTGTTTCTCCACCCAGTCGAGCCGCTCATCGTGCTCGCTGACCACCAGGATGTGATCGGTGCGCCAGCCCTCGCGTTTGACGGCGTCCAAATCCGGCGTAGTGGGCTGCAGGTTGCCCAGGGGGCAGCGGTAGCGGTATTGCGGCACTTTCATGTCACACCCCCTCCGTGGCCATTTCACGGGCTAGGTACAACAAGGCGATGGCGTCAGCCTCGTTGTCGTCAGCCGGGTTGTGGCCACGGGCACGGACGGATGCGACCATCTCGTCCTTGCTGGCATTGCCCTTGCCGGTGGCGTGCTTCTTGATCGTGCCGACCGGAATGCCCTGGTACGGGATTTGGTGGTGCTCACACCAGGCTGTCAGTTGGCCCATGAAGCCGCCGTAGGCATGGGCGGCATCCACACCGACGTGGCGGCGGACCTCTTCAAACACCACCTGGTCAATGCCGTCGTTGCACTGCTTGATGTCGGTGAGCCAGCGCTTGAACCGCAGAAAGCGCATGCCGCCGCCTTCGAAGCGTTGGGGTTTGAAGGATTGGCTACCACTGGTGATGCTGCCGTCGCGGCAGGCCAATGCCCAGCCCGTTGTGGTGCCCAGATCGAGGGCGAGGATAGTCGTGTTCATGTTGTTAGTCCTTGTTCGGTTCTGGGTCTGACGCAGTCGACGCAGAATCTCGAAACCCCTATATCCCGCGCGTCACGCACGCGTGTGAAGAGTTACGACAAACTGTGTCGACTGCGTCAGACGGGTTGTTTTCATGGCCGTTAGTTGTCGGCGTAAGGGGTGTATGCGGGCGTGATGGGACTCTTGAGGCCGATGCCCTGAAAGCCTCGGACGCCAACGCCGTTGCGCCATTTCTCTAGCCCTCGAGTGATCAATAAGTCCGAGAATCGACGCTGCGATCCGACGTATTCGCCAGCCGCATCCGCCCACTGCTTCCAGTCCGTGAACAATTCAGCGGTCAACGACTTGGCCGTGCCCACACGCACGCAGCGCTCGTCGAGCCAGCGTCCCAGGGCGTCTTCGGCCTCGAAGTACTCGTCCGTGGCGTCCACAACCTGCTGTGGCGGATCGAGCCGGCCCAGCCGTTGCCATGCCAGACATCCCTCCAGAGCCCATGCCAGGATCCCGTCGCGTTCTGCGAGCAGCTTTTGCTGCAGGTGCTTGTCACGTTTTTCGGGGGGCACGGTGATCGTGAACGGGATCAGGTGCAGTCGCCGCTTCATGGCCTCGTCGATGTTGCGGATGGCCGGCTTGTGGTTGCCCGCCACAAAGAGCTTGAACTGCGGGAAGAACTCAAAGAAGTCCTGGCGCATGAAACGCGCGGCGATCTTGTCGCCCCCGGTCAGGCTCTTGACCTTGGACTCAGCCCAACGTCGGCCCTGCTCGGTCTCAATGGCCGCCACAAAGCGCGCGCCGCGAAGTCCCGCCATATCGGTCGGGTGCCGGTCGGTGCGTGTCTCCATGAAGGTGTCCATGGGCGCGTTGGTCGCGTAGTCCCCCAAGATGTCAGCCAGCGTGTTGACGAACACCGACTTGCCGTTGGCACCGGTGCCGTAGAGGAAGAACAGCGCGTGCTCACGTGTGGAACCAGTCAGTGCATAGCCCACCATGCGCTGCAGGTAGTCCTGCAAGGTCTGGTCGCCACCCGTGACGTCGTTCAGAAACGATCGCCACTGTGGGCACTGGTTACGCGGCGTGGCCGTGGTGATCTTGGTCATCCGGTCGGCACGCTCATGTGGACGCAGGCGACCGCTGCGCAGATCGACCACGCCACCCGGGGTGTTGAGCAGCCAGGGATCGGCATCCCACTCCTCCGTGGTGGCCGCATGGCGGCGGTCAGCGCGTGCCAAACGCTCCACACCACCCACGGTGCTGGAGGCGGCCAACTTGGACGCGATGCGCGGGTTGCGGGTGTTGAGCGAGGCGTGCCGACACACATGACGGATCAGGTCGGTGGCCGCGAGCGTGTCTTCAGAACGCCAGCGCTGCCCATCCCAGACCAGCCACTTGCCCCAACCGGCGACATAGCGCCAGTCCTTGTGATATCGACGTGTGAAGGAAAGCGCCAGCGCGTCCTCCGTCCCCCAGACCGCCTCTTCCGGCCCCGCCGCATTGGCCAGGGTGTCCGGATCGTCATCAACGAGGTGCATTTGCATGCGCGGGCCATGGGTGATGAAGCCTCCCACATCAAAGCCTTCAGCACGCGCATCGGCGGCGTCCCAGCCGTCTGGTGCGTCTTCTGGCGGATAGAGGATGTGGCAAGTGCGAGCTCCGGCCGTCAAGATGGCCTGGGATGCACGGTCGGCATATTCCCAGCCGGGTTTGTCCTTGTCGGGCCAGATCAACACGACCTTGCCCGCCAGCGGCGACCAGTCGGTCTTCTCGACCGGGGCGTTGGCGCCGTGCATGGCGGTGGTGGCGCACAGCCCCAACTCGATCAAGGCTTGTGCCGATTTCTCACCTTCGACCAGAACCACGGTGTCCACCGCCCGCATACCGGGCTGGTTGTAGAGGGGCCGAGGTTCGGGCGGCGCCATCTTGCGGCGCTTGGCATCCCAGGGGCGGAACTCCTTCTTGCCGCCGGGCGGGTCGTAGCGGTACACGACCGCGATCAGCTTGCCCTCGCCATCGAGGTAGTCCCACTTGGCGGTGGCAGGGCCCAACTCGTCGACAGGAGCTTCCTGCTTGCTGCGACGTGACGGTGTGGCGATGCTGCGGCCAACCAAGACAGCGCATCGCGACAGCACAGCCGCAAAATCAGCATGGACATCGATGCCGAAGTGGCCACTGATCAGATCGAAGATGTCGCCACCGGAGTCATCGGCACGGTCGGTCCACAGACCGGCTTTCTCGCCCGTGAGCACAACCTCCAGGCTGTCGCCCGGGCTGCCAAGGATGTCACCGATCAGGAACTTGCCACGTTTGATCTTACCGGCTGGGAACAGGCCCATCAGCACCGATTCGAGCCGGCAGAGCAAAGCTGCGCGGACCTCGTCCCGGTCAGATGGCTGGTGTGTGGACACCGTCTGCTGTGCGACCGGTGCATCGTCATTGAAGTCCAGACCCGGTGGTCCGGCTGGGGGATAGATGTGTTCTTCTTCTGTGTTCATCGATTCAGGTTCCAGCAACGCTGCGCCCATGCGCAGAACTTGCATTCAAAGTGGGTGGATTCGGCGTAGCTGCGCGGCAGCAGCTCGCCTGCTTCGGTGGCCTGGATGACCTTGACGGCCCGGTCGGACATGCGCTGGGCAAGCCCCGCATCGAAGGGGACCAGCTCGGCGTAGATTTCCATCGTGTCGGCGTTGACCGCCGTGAAGAGCGCCGGGTGCTCGTGCAGGGTTAGGTAGCTCTGGTAGACCGCAATCTGGGCGGCATAGACAGGCTTGGCTACGGCCAGCTTGTGTTTCTGCAGCTCACGCCAGGACTTGGACCCCAGACACTTGTTTTCCCAGAGCGCTGGGTAGGCGAAGCCCTCGGGGCCACCCACCAACACGCCATCGACGTGACCGCGCAGGCGCCCTTGGGCCACTCTGAAGCCAAACTGCCGGCCATCGGCGTCTTCCGTTTTGAGGATGAAGCCGGCCATGCGCAGCCAGCGGATGACCATGGCTTCGGTCTGATGTCCGCGCTCGAAGATGCGAAGCAGCCGGCCGCCGAAGCCTTTGCCAGGGTCCACCGGCGCCTTCGCATACTCGAACTGCAGTTGCCGCTCGCACGACACCCCCAGACGGGAGCCACCCAGGTATTGGCGTGGTGGCGTGTTGTCGCGCTCCTGCTCCAACGCCTGGTCGACCAAGGCTTCGATCCGGCCTGAAAGGCTGGCTGATGCGTTGAAGTCCAGCATCAGTTCGTCTCCCAGGGCAAATCGCTCTCCAGATCAGCGAAGGGATCTTCGACCGTGGGCTTCATGCCCCGTACTGGCGGATACTTGGCCTCGGCGTGATGGGCCACCATGGACTCGGTGTACCGGGTGACGATGGATTCGATGACCTGCAGGGCCTCCTTTTCGGAGTACGCGCCCAGGGGCTTGTCGAAGCCAATGTCACCAGCCACCTCGCCAAAGGCGCGCAGGCAGGCGCGCATGGCCGAGCGTTCAATGTCCGTGGCATCGATCATCTCGACCTCCTGTCCGAATTTCTGCGCATCGACCCAACGCCCGTACATCTGGTGAAAGATGTCCTGGCAGCGTCGGCTGCAAAACACCCAGTCCAGTGGATAGCGCTTGGCATCCCCAATCGGGTGGCGGTTGTCGGTGTGCCCCAGCCCGCGCACCTGGCGCGAGCACACCCAGCATTTGCCTCGCATGCATGGCGCCTCCCTCACTGAGCCCAGGCGGGTTTGCCGGTGGGCAGCACAGGGCGCGACGTTTGCGCCTGGGGCGCCTGTTGCGCGTAGGCGGGCATGGGTTGCACCGGTGCGCCAGAGTGGCCACCGCCGCCCCTGTGGCCGCCACCCGGGACGTGCATGCTAGCGAGGGGGACATAGTCCTTGTGGTCGGGCTCGATAGCAACTTTGACCACGTTGCGGTCTTCACCCTTACCGTCTTTTTCCACATCGACGCGGGCCAGGAACTCGATGCCATCGAGGTCAGCGAAGCTGTTGATGCGCCGTGCAGCTGCCGCCTGTGGCGAGTTGTCCTGGGGCTGCACATTCCGGGCACTGTTGAGTACGGCCCGGATGAAGCTGCGCCCCATCTGGCCCCAGGTGGGGCCCTTGGGGGAATGCAGCCCGACGTTGGACCACATCTTGCGTTTGGCGAAAGGGCCGTCGGTAACGACGAACTCGCAAGCCAGATACACCGCACCGGTGTCAAAGGATTGGGTGGCATAGCCACCGGTCCAGCCTTGGGTGTGGTCGTCATGGCCACCAGGCTTGATGGTCATGCGAACGGGCACAGCGATGCCGCGCGGGATCAGGTCGAAGCCGCCTTGCTGCGCTTCAGCGTCGTTGAAGTCGTTCCAGCTGGCAGCGGCTGTGGCGTGGTCATAGGTATTCATAGGGTGTCCTTTCAATTGGTGTTGTCGGTGGTGTTGGTCTGGCCTAAGCACTTGGCGATGAGCCGGCCCAGATGGGGTTCTTCGATGGGGTCAAGCCGTCCGCTGCGGTCTTTGCTGGGAAAGCCAAAGCTGTTGTCGGCCCCGGTCACAAAGCCCCGATAGGTCGAGCCGTCGTCGGCCTTGAGCACGGCCAGCGTCACCACCTCATCGAGTACGCCCGGCAGTTCCAGCGCGGTCTTGCTGCCCTCGAGCTGCAGCTGGTAGTAGCGGCGGTTGAAGTCATCGGTCTTCTCTTCCAGGATCGCGACGTAGATGACGTGCTTGTCGCGCACATGCTGCAGGTGCGTGAGCGCCGTGATCATTTCCTGGCCCAGCAGGCCGTAGGCGCCCCGGTTGTCTGGCTTGCCGGTTTTTTCGCTGAAGGCCTGCGGCTGGGTTTTGCACCAGGCCAGGCACAGCCGGGAGAGCACGGTCAGGCTGTCAACAAAGTAGGTGTCGTACTTGGCCAGCTGCCCCGGATCACCATACGTGGCGCAGACATGGTCGAAATGCGCCTTACTGAAGGCCTGATCGGCCGACGCGGTGGGCATGGGCCCGGCCAGAAACACCACGAGATCACGGAACTCCTGCCAGGTGCGTGGGCGCACCGTGTCACCCGGCCAGTCCTTGACCGACAGATCACCAGCTTCCAGATCCACGAACAGCGTGGACGCCGGTGGGAGGGTTCGCAGCTGGGTGGTTTTGCCCACGCCGGGAAACCCGACCAAGCCAACCTTGGCGCTATGCCGTTCTTTGAGCCGTTCTTCGGCGGAGATGATGGGCAACATCACTGTGCTCCTTCATCAGCCGACTGCTTGCGCAGGGTGAACTTGGCGGCCTTTGGCTTGACGGTGCGCGCAGCCATGAAGGGCTGGCGAAACACCTCGGGCCAGGCCTTGAAGCGCGATTCGCTCACGCTGTACTTGGCCGTGATGAATTCGGTCGGATCCTGACCGGCTGCGACCATGCGACTCCAGATGGTCTGCAGTTCCTTCTGATCCCAGGACACGTCTTTACTGACTTCAACGGCCACATCGAACTCGCCATCGAACACATGCGTGGTGCCGGTGTCCTTGTTTTCGGCAAGCAGTTGGGCCTTGGCCTGTTCGCCGTAGCGCATGTCCAGGCCCGTCTGGATCATGTTGGACAGCGCGACCAGTTCAGATTTGGCTGCCGCCTCGAAGCGCTTAAGGTCTGCCACATGGGCCAGCGGCAGATCACGAATGACCGTGGCCGATAACTCCATGAACGGCACGGGCAGTGAAATGCCACTGCGTTGGAAGGCCGCCTCTAGCGCTGAGCTTTCGGGGGTGGTTGTGGTGAGCATGCTCATGCGGCCACCGCCTTGCTGGTGCTGGCACGCATGCTGTCTTCCTCGAATGCACGGATGTCTTCGAGTCGATAGCGGACCTGGCCGCGCAGTTTCAGAAAGACGGGGCCAATGCCCTCGGCACGCCACCGCTCGATGGTGGATTCACTGAGTTGCCAACGATCTGCCAGCTGACTCTGTGAGATGTGTGTAACGGTTTCGGACGCTTGCACGTGAATCTCCTTGATGGTTGATGGGCCCTGGTTTCAGGCCGCTTGGGAGCGGTGCTAACCAGTGCTGGCATTGCATCAATCGAGATTCCACAAAACGTTCTGCAGATTCTGCAGAAACGTTCTGCAAAACGGTTTCGTGCTGCTGAATCGTTCTGCAAGGCAAATTCTTCAGTTCTGCAGAACGCAAAAAACCCGGCCTGCGTTGTGCGGGGCCGGGTCATTTGAAGGGGAAAAAAGGTGCGCGGCTTGGGGGCGGATCAGTGCAACCAGTCTCGATCGCCGTCGGGGATGATCAGCGCATATTCCTTGTCGCCAAAGATATACCTGATGAAGGTTTTGTAGACCAGCGGATTGCGTCCGAAGAATTTGATCGGGGCAAACCGCTCGGCATCCGAGCCACAGGCATCGCGCAGTGCGCTGCCCTCCATCCGATGGTCGAAGTCGTCCACCAGCGCCAGCAGAATGTTGACCTGCATGGCTTCCAGCGGATAGGCCACGCCGTCGATGTAGGCATTGCGCTCGGAGCGGACATACCGCAGTGTCGTGCCCCGCTCCGTGGCCAAATCATGCACTTGATACACGGCGGCTGGTTCCATGACCCGGTTGGCAAAGAACTCAAAACGGTTCTGCGACACGCGCATCACATCGGCCAGATTGACAACCTCGTACTGCGCCAGCGGAGAACTGGCGGGAAATGGCACCTGACTGCTGGTCAGGATGCGCGCACTGCGATCAGCGCGGTGACCGCTCAAATGGATCACCAGATTTTGAGCCGTGGTGTCACGGTTGAGGTGGCGCGCGAAATACCAGGTGACCGGCTTTCTGCGTCGCTCCTCGACCAGGCCCATGCGCCAGGCCAGGTCGGGCACGAGGCATTCGACCTGATGCCGGTTCAGATCCAGCCCCGTGGCCAGATGGCCGACCACACGTTCGGTGTTGACCACCGTGGTTTGGCACACGCTGCGGGGCGCCTCAAAGTCTTCACAGTCACCGCCGCACAGCAGGAGCACCATGTCACCTGGCAGCTCACGCACCACGCGAGCCATGTCATCGCAGCATTCCGGGCACTGCAACCAGTTGAGCGGCTCGCCAAACCCGACCAGGTGTTCACGCCGCAGTTGTGCCAGGGCGTCCTGATTGCCCGGATCAGACAACAGCGGCCCTGAGATTTCCTTGGCAGTACTCTCCAGCATCCGGCACAACAGGGCCGTGGCCTCGATCTGCGTCTGGCTCATGCCGCTGCACCAGGCGATTCGACGATGCCTAGGCTGCGCATCACGCACTGCGCCAGTTGCTGATTGCGGTGCGACAGGTTTTTGATGGTGGTCGAGCCGCTGGCGTAGACGTCGAAACTGAAGTGGCCCTCTCGGCTGCTTTCCTGGTCACGGGTGTAGACCATGAGCGTAGCCCGGTCCATTTCGAATTCGCTGTCGAAAGAGTGCGCCACCTTCAGTTTGTCGCGGGCCACGCAAATGGCGTCCTCGCGATTGGCCTCGGGGCTGGCTTCGATCTGGATGGCACTGCTGCGTTGGTCGGCCGGCGTGAACTTGGCCCGGCGCAGCCGAACCTTTTGGATACCTTGCGTTGACCAGTCTTCCTTCGGCGCCAGCAGACCGTCATTCAAAACGCTGAGCTTGAACCGACTGGGCGTGATCGCCACGGGTTTCAATTCGGTCTTGGCCAGGTGCTTGGCAAACAGGGTGAGGACGGCGGCGTGGTTTTTGGCACCACCCTTGACCACGGTTTCCACCACCCCCGATTTGGGGTGGTAGACCAGCGCGTTTTCCAGGGCGACGCGGGTGGCGATACGCTTGAAATCGTGTTTACGGAACTGGGCAATGGCCGTGATCGGTCCCTCGACGTACAGCGTGAACTGGATGCTGCCATCGGCACCATAACGACTGACCTCGATGTGTGAACCGATGCCGCCGCCCGACTTTTGGTAAAGCGCAGCCACGTCTCGCTTGAAGGCCTCAAGGGACTCCTGATCCAGGTGTGGCACAAGGTCAGGAAGGATCTGGCTGGGCTTCCATGTTCGGCCATGGGTCTTGGCCCGAAACGCCAGCCGCAGCTCGATGTCCCGAAACACCTGTTCGCGGTGGGCGAGCATCCACAGCGCCTGCTCGCGCGGATCCATGCCCTGCAGATGTTCCTGAGCGGCGGTGTCATTCGCCAGCGCCAGCGAAAATTCTCGGGCCCCGACTTCTGTGCCGGTGATGTGAGCGCGACGCAGGTCTTCGGTCCACCTGAACAAGTCTTCCTCGAGCGCGACTTTTTCAGCCGTGGTCAAGGCGATGTCTTCGAGCAGTTGGGCCTGCAGGTTTTCGACGGCGTCGGTGAGCGCATGGGCCAACTTCGCCTCCGGCAACGTCCAGTCGACTGACAGGTGCGCCCCCAAGGGATGGGATTGCACAAAGTCCTGCAGGACGGTCGGCGCGATGTGGCGCAGGAAGTGGCGGGGGTTGAAGATCTTCATTGTTGGTCTCCTCCAGGGCTGGGTTACGTGTATCGACGCACCAGACCCACCACCACACCGAAGATCTCCAGCTTGCCGTTGGGACGTATGACGGAGTAGTCCGGGTTGGCCGGGATGAGGTGGTAGCCATCCTGATCCCGACCGAGGGTCTTGAGGGTGAACTGGTCGTCGACCACGGCCACAACTTGTTCGCCCACGTTGGCATTCTTGCGGCGCTCCACCACGGCCAGATCGCCGTTGTGGATGCCTGCGTTAATCATGGAATCGCCCTTGACCCGGATGAGCACGGTCTCGCTGGGATCCTGGATCAGGAATCGATCGATCGCCATCTGCTCGACCCCGTCATCCAAGGTGGTGACGGGCATGCCGGCCGGCACAGGTTCGTTGGCCACCACCCGTTCGAAAAACCGCTCGGTGGGCGCCCAGTCTCCGTCGGGGGTGCGCTCCAGCATGCCAGCGGTTTCCAGACGCTCGAGCACTTTCTTGACCGCCGACTTGGACGCGTAGCCCAGGATTTCCATCAGCCGGGCGTAGGACGGCAGCACGCGGTGCTGGGCGTAGTAGCGCTGCAGGGTCGCCAGGTGCTCGTGGTCGTGAAGGGCTTTCATGATGAGCTTGATTATAGAGAACGATCGTTCGCCATTCAAGCAAATCTCAAAAATCGACAGAACCGCCAGGCGGAACAAGAAAATTTGACGTCGTTCCCCCGGCCTTCCTCATCTGTCCGCAGGCGTCCCCAACTCCCTTCTGGTGTTGCCGTGGCCTCTTCCTGAGAATTTGCGTATGCAGTTTTTCTTTCAGGAGCCCCAACCAATGAACGATGTCAACCAGACTCCGCCCGACACCATGCGGACCGATGAACGCCTCGATGAGGTAGCCCAGTTACTGGCCAGAGGCCTGCAGCGTCTGCGTGCGGGACATGCCCACGCCAACGGCAGTGACGGAAAGAGCGCGTTAGGACTTGGCTTTTCTGGCATCCAGCGCCTTCATACGGACACGTTCAACGAAGTCACGGAGTCCCATTGATGAGCCCCTCGTCCCCATACGCCACGCCACCGTCTGTGCTGGCCCAAATCACCGCGCTGCCAGACCTGCCGATGGCGGATATCAAAGCACTTTGGCAGGAATTGTTTGAAGAGCACACCCCCACTCACAATCGCCAGTTCCTGGAGCGGCGGATTGCCTATCGGCTGCAAGAAATCGCTTTCTGCAAGGTCGACCGCCATCTTATCGACCGCAACAAGCGCCGGATTCAAGCAATCCTGGAAACCGGTCGCAACACGCAGGACAACCGCGACGCACCACTGATGGCGGGCACCGTGCTTGTTCGCGAGCACCAGGAGAGAGAACACCGCGTCATGGTGTTGCCTGATGGCCAATTCGAATACGAGGGCCGCCCATACCGCAGCCTGTCGCGGATCGCACGTGAAATCACGGGCACCGCATGGTCGGGGCCGGTGTTCTTTGGGTTGAAGAAGCAAAAGCCCACCAAGGACAAGAAGACGGGGGCGCGCGCATGAGTGATGCATTTAAACGCCGGCAGCGCTGTGCCGTGTATTGCCGCGTGTCCAGCGACGAGCGGCTGGACCAGGCTTTCAATTCCATCGATGCCCAGAAAGAAGCAGGTCACGCCTACGTGGCCAGCCAACGCAGCGAGGGCTGGATTCCAGTGGCCGATGACTATGACGACGGCGGATTCTCCGGCGGCAACATGGAACGTCCTGGCCTGCGTCGGCTGATGCTGGATATCGAGGCCGGCAAGGTCGACATCGTGGTCGTTTACAAAATCGACCGGCTCACCCGCAGCCTGGCCGATTTCTCCAAGATGGTCGAGGTGTTTGAGCGCGCTGGCGTGTCTTTCGTGTCAGTCACCCAGCAGTTCAACACCACCACGTCAATGGGCCGACTGATGTTGAACGTCTTGCTGTCATTCGCCCAGTTTGAACGCGAGGTCACCGGCGAGCGGATCCGCGACAAGATTGCGGCCTCCAAGCGCAAGGGCATGTGGATGGGTGGCGTACCGCCCTTGGGCTATGACGTTGAGAATCGCCGCCTGATTCCCAACGAGCGGGAAGCCAAAATCGTCCGGCACATTTTCAAACGCTTCGTGGAACTGGGCTCGGGAACCAAGCTGGTGAAGGAATTGCAACTGGATGGCCTGACATCCAAGTCATGGACCACCCAGGACGGCAAGCAACGGGAGGGCAAGCTGATCGACAAGAGCTTGATCTACAAAGTCCTGAGCAACCGCACCTACCTGGGGGAGTTACGGCACAAAGACGCATGGTTCAAGGCCGAGCATCAGCCCTTGATCGAACTCAGCACATGGGAAGCCGTTCAGTCGGTTCTGCAGGTCAGCCCGCGCGTGCGCGCCAACAACACCCGCGCCGCGATCCCGTTCCTGCTTAAGGGCATCGTCCAGGGTGCCGACGGTCGGGCTTTGACCGTGGCCTGGACCCGAAAGGGCACAGGACGGCTGTACCGCTATTACATGCACACCCGAGAAAACAAGGAGTATGCAGGTGCATCTGGCCTGCCCCGACTGCCTGCCATCGAATTGGAGGGCAATGTCGTTGACCAAGTCCGGCAAATTTTGCGTGCGCCGGATCTCAAAACCCGGGTGGCCAAGGCCATGCATGCGCTGGACCCAACCATTGATGAAGCGCAGGTGTGCGTGGCCATGCTGCAAATCGACAAAATCTGGGATCAGTTGTTTCCGGCGGAGCAGGAGCGCATCGTACGGTTGTTGATCAAGAAAGTGGTCGTCACCCCGCACACCATCGAGGTGCAATTCCGGCCCAACGGGGTTGAAAGCCTGGCCACCGAGATGTTGATCAAGGAGCGTAAGGCACTGAACCAGGAGGTAGCAGCATGACCGGAGTCAATATCAAGGCCATCGGCGATGCCGACATTGCCACGGCCAGCAACGGCAGCTACCACGTGACCATCCCGATCAAGATCACACGTCGTGGTCGGCGCAAGGCAGTCACGCTGCCGGACGGTACCGCATTTAAACCGCGCGCATGGGACAAAGACCCCACACCCATCCAGCTGGCGTTGGCCCGGGGGCATCAGTGGCTGGGACTGCTGGAGTCCGGCAAAGCAAAGAACCTGTCCGAGGTTGCCGAGCTGGTCGGGATGGACCGGGCCTACGTCAGCCGGATGGTAAATCTCACCACCCTGGCACCGGACATCGTGGCCGCCATCCTGGACGAGACATTGCCAAACCACGTCACCTTGTTTGATCTGGCGTCTGGTACGCCGTTGCTGTGGGATGAGCAGAGGGGGTTACTGAAGAGATGAATTTCATTGAACAGATTAGCTGTCTTGCCAAACCGGCCAAACCGGATCTGCAGAAGCCGTTCGACGTCAAAATGCCCATAAAACTTTCAGAGCGACCCACGACGTCGCTGCGGTGAGCGACTCCCCTTCGGTTTAGGACGATCATCCGACAATTGGCTATGTAGACCGGATCAATCGGCACACCGCGTTGCAAAGTCGGCGGTTCGCATCAAGGAGGCCCCAGCAAAGGCGTCCACATCACTTTTTCGGCTCCATAGCACCAAGTGCTATAAACTAGCAGTGGTTCTCTATTTTTTCCATCAGTCCAGCAGAGGTTGAGTGCAATGTGCAAGAAGCGGTCCACCATCATTCAAGCAGTGCGCGACACAGCAGAAGGGGGGCACAAGGCAGGCGTGCTTGATCAGGTCACGCTGCGTGAATTCGACCCGCTCTGGCTGCCATCGATCGAGCCATTGGAACCGGCCGATATCAAGCGCATCCGAGAAAGCGCACACGTCAGCCAAGCAGTTTTTGCGCGCCTACTAAACACGAGCCTCTCGACCGTTCAAAAGTGGGAGATCGGGCAGAAGAAGCCCGCAGGGACTGCACTCAAGTTGCTGCAGTTGGTTCAGAAGCGCGGCCTAGAGGTCGTCGCATGACTGCAATGCTCCGACAACACTCGATTAGAACGACGCAAGCGCGCAGAGCAGCCTTTGGCATTGGAATTCAGCCCATCGGCGTGTTAACACTCGCCAGACGGCACACAAGTAAAGGTGATATCGCATGAACGCCGACATTCTTAAAAGAGTAGTACGAGCCATCGCCGACGGTTCTCAATCCGACTTGGATCGGCTCGCTGGCAAGATAGTCGAAGCAGAACGTAAGACAGGCCACGTCAGACTGGCCGAGCAGCTAGATGCCATCCTCAAGCAGCCGAAACCGAAAAGAACGCCGCTGCTGCCAGAGCCTTCAGTTAGCATCGACCGCACGCTTAAGGAGCTGCCGCTGAGTAGGCGTCACGGTGAGACCCTCGCAACTCTCATCCCTCACGACCAACTAGAGCACTACATGGTGCTGCCCGAAGCGGTCGAACAGCGCTTTGCCCGCATCGAAGCCGAGTACGCCGCTCGTGACCGGTTGCGCACTTTCGGACTTAAGCCTCGCAAGACCGTGTTGCTCTATGGCCCACCGGGCTGTGGCAAATCGCTGGGTGCCAAGCGGCTTGCCTGGAATACTGGTTTACCGCTGATGAAAGTACGCTTCGACGTGCTGATCTCGTCATTCTTTGGCGAGTCTGCTCAGAATCTGCGATCCATCTTTAGCAGTGCCCGCGAAAAGCCCTGTGTGCTGCTGCTCGACGAATGCGACTTTATTGCCCGCTCGCGCACCGCCTCCAAGGATATCGGCGAAGTCTCTCGCATTGTTAACTCGCTGCTGCAGCTCATGGAAGAGTACGACGCGCCGGGCCTGCTTGTGGCGACGACGAACCTGGAATCCGCGTTGGACCCGGCTCTGTTCAGGCGCTTCGACGATGTGTTCGCCATCCCACTGCCCGGGAAGGCCGAGATCGAAAAGTTGCTGAAGATGACACTATCGAGCGTGCGGATGGACGGGCCAATCGCCTGGGAGGCTCTGGTCGCCAAACTCGAAGGGTCGTCTGCCGCGATGGTCGTTAAGGCCGCCCAGGACGCCGCCAAGGCTGCCGTGCTGGCCGGCCGCCCGTCCCTGTCGCAAGACAAGCTGCTCAAGGCCGTAGAAGAGCTGCAGCGGCACGACGCGGCACAAAGAGCGTAAGCCATGCCGGGCGCGCACAACTTTGAACACCTGCCGCTGCTGCTGCGCTACCAAGGCAAGGCGCGCCTGCGCGGAGGCGGCGATCCGTCGCCGCAAACGCTAGCCAACAAGGGAGCGCAACGCCAAGCGCACAGCGTCTCCCTGGATACCTCGGCCCAGGAGCTCAGTGCGAGTTGGCAGGCTCGCAAGGCGCAGCGCCAAGCGGCAGGCCAAGTCCTGCCAGATATGCCCGCGGGCATTCCCATCCTGCTGCAGATTGACACCGGCCTCGATCTCGACGCGCTGCGCGCCAAGTTCCAATTCGAAATCGTGGCGGAGCAAGAAGACGGCTACGTGATCGTGGCGTCTGAAGACATTCAGCTAACGGTTTTCCGAAACATGGCCCAAGGGTTTGCTGTCGCCGTGCACGGCTCGGCGACCATTGCCGAGGTCCACACGCTGTTCGACGATCCCAACCAGACGGACCGGCTGGGTCGCATCCTTTCGGATCAGTTGATGGCGTCGTGGGGCACTATCGACGAAGACCAGCTCTACATCGTTGATATCGGTATCGCTTGCGCCAGCACTCAGGAAATTCCGCCGCGCCCGGTGCGCGGCAAGCGCGCGACCGACGCCCAGTGGGCGGCCAAAGAGTACGAATGGTCGGAGCGGCGGGCCAGCGCCTACAACGAGTGGGACGACATCAAGATCGAACGCGAGACTTCCATCCAGAAGTTCACCGAGTTCTATCAAGCCGACATCCTGCACATGAGGGACAGCGCCGACTTCGATGCCGGCGTGCTCCCGGACAGTTTCACGGTCCGGCTGAAGATCTTGGGCAAGGGGCTGAAGGACTTCGTCCTCAATTATCCCTACATCTTCGAGGTCGTCGAACCGGAAGACATTGCTCTGCCGCAAAACCAGGGCCAGCAAGGCGCGCAAGTGGTACCTGCAGTCGCGCCGGTCGCACCCGATGCCGACGCACCTGCCGTATGCGTCATTGACAGTGGCATCCAAGAGGCGCACATCCTACTCCAGCCTGGCATCGACCAGGTTACGTCCCATTGCTTCCTGCCAGGGCAAGCCACGACGGCCGTCGCCGATGAAGTCGCGCCGGGCGGCCACGGCACGCGCGTCGCAGGCGCAGTGCTGTACGGCGAGGACGTGCCGGTTGCAGGCACACCACAGTTGCCGTTCTGGATTCAGAACGCTCGCGTGCTCGACGCCAAGAACGCGATGCCGGTCGAGTTGTTCCCACCCGAAGCGTTGCGCAAGGCTGTCGAACGCTTCAACGACGGCCCGCGCCAGACCCGTGTTTTCAATCACTCGATCAACGCGCGCAGCTACTGTCGCACGCGCTATATGTCTTCCTGGGCGGCCGAGATCGACCAGTTGTGCAACGAGCGGGATGTTCTCATCGTGCAAAGCGCCGGCAACTTGCCGCTACAAGGCACGCCCCCATTCCTTGGCATCGCCGACCACTTGACTGCTGGCCGAGACTATCCCGCCTACCTCGCAGAAAATGCGGCCCGCATCGCTAACCCGGGCCAGAGCCTGCAGGCCTTGACCGTCGGCTCGATCGCCTACGACGCCGCCGAGCAGGGTGCATGGCGTACCTTCGCCACACAGCCCTCAGGACCCTCGGCATTCTCGCGAACAGGGCCTGGCATCTGGAACGTCATCAAACCTGAAGTTGTGGAATACGGCGGCGACGCCGTGCGAACGAACAACGCGCCGCCAGACATCCAGGTCGGCAGTATCATCCCTGCCGCTTGCCCCAATCTGGTCCGCTCCACACTGTACGGCCCCGGGCCGGCAGCTGATCGTGACACCGCCGGCACGTCCTATGCAACGCCTAAGGTCGCACGCATCGCGGCCCAGGTGCAACGTGTCTTGCCTGCCGAGCCGGCGCTCCTGTATCGTGCCCTCGTTGTGCAATCGGCGCAGTGGCCGGCCTGGGCGGAAGACCTGCTGGCGCGCTTGCGGAATCCACAGCCCAGCATGACGCTTGAGGAAAGACAGGTTCTGCTCGCATCAGCATCTAACGCATTTCGCTGTCTAGGTTTCGGCATTCCCGACGAAGCGCGGGCCACCACTAACACGGATCACCGAACAACACTCATCACGAGCGGCGACACCGAAATCCACGCGGGCGAGTGCCACGTCTACCAGGTCCCGATCCCGGCTGAGTTGCGCCAGCAGGCCGACGAGTTTGATATCCGTATTGATGTAACCCTGTCTTATGTAGCCCAACCGCGGCGCACGCGCCGGAACCTGCGCCGGTATCTCTCGACCTGGGTAGATTGGAAAGCCAGCAAGCTGGGCGAGGGGCTGCACGACTTCCGCGTACGTGCCATGAGGGACGCATCTAACGGCGAGGTGCCGCTGCCGGGCACCACGCTGCCTTGGGTGCTGCATGACAAGCCCCAGGATGGCCTGATCAGAGACTTCAAGCGCAACAGCGGGACGGTGCAGAAAGACTGGGCGGTCGTCCGCTCGAACAGCCTGCCCGACCACTTCTGCATCGCAGTCGTGGGCCATCAAGGCTGGAGTCATGATCCGGATTCTGCGGCGCGCTATGTTCTCGCGGTAACTTTTGAGATCGTGGGGAGAGAAATCACGATCTACGAACCGCTGCGCGTAGCGATCGCCGAACTACAGGCACAGACAGAAGCCGAGATCGAGGGCAACGAGGTCGAAGTGGAAGTCGAAACAACCGAGTAACACTCGCCTACGGAGCAAACGTCTAATTGACGTGGTTGTGATTCCCGTTCCCCCAATGATGGAATAAAACAGCTCGATTCATCAACCTGTAAGTCGTTGATTTTATTTGCACGTGCGAGAGCGTTTGATGACCTCTTGCGGACTTCCACCAAGCCCTTAACTCAGGGTGCGCCGAGAATAGGTCGCAAAGCTGAGGAGATAGGGTGCAAGAACGTCCAGACCAGGCCTAGTGCGAAGTCCGCAAGAATACTCACGAACCCGCAACAACCACTTGCAACTCCCGCCAACGGTCGTAAAAAAACCCCAACTCAGAAGAGCTGGGGTTTATGAATTGGTGGAGCTGGGGGGATTTGAACCCCCGTCCATAAGCCTTTTTCGTACAGTTCTACATGTGTAGTCGTCTGATTTGAGTCTCGCCAAATGCACCGCGCAGCGACACGCTGAACACCCAGCCAGCAC
>JACCDI010346821.1_pt1 | contig 19806 bp, 14 predicted proteins | sample 7442791 | NCBI WGS metagenome assembly JACCDI01 (sample SAMN15323434, study PRJNA562643) | freshwater metagenome | isolation source: river surface water | place: USA:Blue River Watershed | collected 2017-08-15
AGCAGTTTTTAGGGCATTTTTTCAAAACGAAGACAACATCTCAAAACGCAAAAAACCCCGCAGAGACAGGGCCTCCACGGGGTTGATCAAAAATTGAGAGTGTGCTTTTCTCAAAAATAAATGGTGGTGGTTGGTTGACTATTTACGAACTTGCTATTTCGACTACTTAGTAATTAAAAGTAAATGAGCGTGAATGCGCGGTAAGAACTTAACGACATGATTGCACCAATATTGTGCAAAGATAGAACTCTGGATTTGAACCACAGTCCACACCTACCCGTACTAGACGCAATGGCAGCGCCCTTTGGCTGGCCTCATGCCAGTTACTGAGAAAATCTAGGCAACGACCTATTTATCCATTCCATAGAAGGAAAGCGATGGCGAAAAAGAACGCAGACCAAGCCGACACACCAGAGGACATCGCAGACGATTTCTTCGAAGAACAGGATGAGCCGGAGCGCGAAGATGAGCAAGGCGATGACCTCGAGCCTCGCACCAATCCAGACGCCGAGGCGATGCAGGTGTCGCTGAAGAAATCCACCCATGGTGGAGAAGACTGCGTCGAGGTCTATGCACACGGCGAGGCCTATCCCGATGACGGCTCGGAGAAGACCCAGCGGACGGTGCTTCTCGCCCGCGTGGTCAAAGGCGCTCTTTCCATGTTCCCGCTGGTTTCGGCCTCGTATCGCTACGAGTTCCTGATGCCGAAGTATCACGAGCTGGCCACCATCACCATCCTGGCCGACGAAGACGAGCCCTGGGGCCTGCCGGAAGACATCAGGGAATTCGACACGATGCTCGAAAGCCTGCCCACTGGCTTTGGCCGCCACGCCAAATATGGGCTTGGATTCAAGTGGGAATACCGACTGATCCCGCACTCTATCCTTGAAATGCAAGGCATCACCGAGTTGGTGATTGAGCCAGGCAACGGCGCGTCGACCGACCTGCCCAAGTTCAAACTCGGCATCGATAGGTTCTCGGCGATCAGGCGGTCAATCGACTCCATTACCAACCGGGCTCGCGAGCGGTCGCTGCGCGAACGCCAATTGCTTGCCTTCAATGAGTTGCTGCACGTCGCCGACCCAGTCCAATTCGAGCGGCGCTTCCCCAAGGTGAAGGCCGGTGAAATCTACGAGTTGATCAAGCTGGGCGGACGCGCGCCAAACCGCAGCGCCAGCGACCACCTCGCGGCAGCAACGGTCGTCCGCGACGACGCCGCGAAGATCGCCGCAGAGCAACCCTCCCAGTTGGTAGAGCTCAAAGCGGTCATCGAGCAGGTCACGCTGAAGGAGCTGATCGCTAAGATCGAAGACATGCTCGGCAAGAACCTGCCCGAGCCGAAGTGGCAAGCCTTCTTCAAAGCGAATCCTTTCGTCTTAGGTCTAGCGTTCCCTCACCCCGTCATCTTGATTCAAGAACAAGCGCACATCGGTGGGACGATGCTGCGCGGCGCGGGCGAGAGCATCGTGGACTTCCTGTTCGCGCAACGGTTCACCGGCAGCCTCGCCCTCATCGAGATCAAGCGCCCGGCAACTAAGCTCATCGAGGCTAGGACGTTCCGCGGCGATCTGCACGCGCCACACAAGGATTTGACCAGCGCAATGGCGCAGGTGCTCGATCAGCGCTTCCAGCTCTTGAACAACTTCGCGGCGAAATCCCATGATCCGGAGCTCAAAGACACGCATGTTTCAGCTGTCCACTGCATCGTGATTGCCGGCACGGCGCCGACCACAATCCAAGAAAAGCGCTCGCTGGACCTGTTCCGCCACTCCTCAAAGGACGTGGTGGTGGTAACCTTCGACGAGCTTCTGGGCAAACTTCGGGAGATTTTGCGGCTGATGACGGCAGGGGCTCCTGGCCCCGCCCCGACGCCCGTTCCACCCGCTGACAATAGCGACATCTTTTAACCCGCGGTCAACGCCCTTGGTCCGCATTCCCATGAAACATATCGTCTTGGCTGGCTGGCCAGAATTCGAAGAGTCGCTGCGCGCCAACCTCTATCCCTACAACACGTTAGCTGTCACAGGAGTCCGCCGTGGATGCAGACATGTATGCTGAAGCTATTGAATACGAACTGCTCACTCAGGCCATCTACAAAGACATCCTTGCAAGAGAGGGAGTCAACACCGTAAACGTCCAGCACAATGTTTCTATTGCCGGTCGCTCAGGTGTAGAGCATCAGGTGGATGTCTATTGGGAGTTCAAGCAGGCTGGTATCACCCATCGAGTCTTGATCGAGTGCAAGAACTACGCATCAAATCTGACCCTCGAAAAGGCACGCAACTTCTTTGCAGTAGTACATGACATAGGTAATTGCGTCGGGATCATAGTCACAAAGACCGGATACCAGTCTGGTGCAGCCGCATTCTGCAAGCACTACGGCCTTGCATTGAAACTCTTACGCAAACCCACGGAAAGAGACTGGGAAGGGCGCATTAGAGAAATCCATATCAAAATGACTCCTCGCGTTCCGGTGTCTAATGAAACCCATCCCATCGTTTGTTGCCTCTGTCTCCGCCCTGCCTCCGAGGATCAGGAGGTCAGACTAAAGAACTCCAGTGAACAAAACCCTGATCTTGTTCACGCTTCCCCCTCGATGCGCTTTCTGGGTAAGGATGGCCAGCCGATAACCGAGGAGTTGAGATTGTGGATTCCGCGCCAACTGAACGTATTGGAGCGCGAGGACGGTGGGCCGTACAAAAAGTCGCTTGAACTCACGGACCACTACATTTCAGCAAATCTTGGAAATGGCATTGAACTGGTTCAAGTCACAGGTGTACTCATTGAGTACTATGTTGAAACGCTACCCTCCCACGAGGTCGTCCTCAATGCAACCGAGACTGTTAGCGCCATCCTGAAAGACTTCGAGTCTGGAGAGTGGGAGCATGTTCACAGTGCCAAGTAACCCTGCGGTCCACCGGACGCTGCGCGATAAAGCCGCGCGGCGCCGGTACTGGCATTTAGAAGCTCTTTCAAAAGAGTAGGATTTTTTTCATATTTATATCAGAGATGATTTTTTGGCATTACCCACATACTTTCCAATGAAAGTTAGGGCGTGTTTTATAAATTCGGAGCAATGTTTTAGAAGTGAGAATTCATAGCCGACAAGCACAACGTATAAATTAATTCAAACACACGGGTATTCAAGTTCTTTCAGAGCTACAACGCAATCTGCCTACGGATGTGCAAGATCGCATAGCAGTTCGAGTTATCGATATCACAGGCGAAAATTAAACTAAAACGAATCTGCATTAATTTTTTACCCGCCTCTATTTGACATTACCACTCGTCTTACAGTTTTGCAGCGGGAGCGGTCAGCCTCAAGGGGAATTCGAACTCCGGCTTTCCAACACCATCGTGTCATTGAGCCCGTTGCCATGCACGGCACTTTCATCCTCTAAGCTCGTGATTGCGAGCCGATACCAAGCAGATGCAGGGACAGGCATTCGAAAGTGCCTGCAGGCAACGAAATCCAGCGCCCAGAGCCCAACCTTGCGGGTCGGTGACGAATCAACCCAATTGAACTCCGATCGTTCAAGGAACTGCTTCATACGCTGTCTCATTTCTGCTGCCGACGGAAGAAGCGCATAGGGGGCCTCAGCTTCGCCCTGATCAAGCGATTCGCCAAAATACCACGAGCTAGGCCACTCCTTGATCGGGTGCCAGAGTTGAGCGCAGACTTTTTCATATGAGCCTGAGGCGCCTCGCATAAGCACCGCGTAGCAGTCGTCTAAATCGAGAATGACACACCACGCGGCGATCGTGGCTAAGGACCAAGATGTGCCCATAAGCTTTTCAATCAGCTTGGGGTCCTTCGAATTGACCTCAAGCTCCACGAGATCTTCGAGGGAATCTGTTGATACAGGAAACTTCGACTCAGTCTTGAAGCAGTAGTCCAGCCTCTTCGCTATTTCAGCGACCCAGTCCTTCGCCACATCATGCTTTCCAGCAAGCACTAGGAAAGTCAGTGCCAGCGTGATATCGATGATGTGTCCGTCGAGACGAGGAGACGCGCTCGCTTCGTGGTTCTGAATCAGTGAACTCAGGCCATCCGCAACCGTCGCAACGTTGTTCTGGATGATTGCCTCGGCCTCTGGACTAATTGCTGGCTCCATTCGGCAGGAGAGGCCGAACGCAGCGATTAATCCGATGTGCTCGAAAAGCACGATGGCGATAGCAGCGCCTTCACTGCCGTGCCTTGCCATACCGTCACGTACCTCAAGCTGCGGGCGAATGACATTGAAGTACCTCACGGCCGCCTCAGTGTATGAATGCCACATTCCAGCCATCGCAGCATGGAGCTTAGGCCGCTCTTTTTGATCCATCAGCTGTAGCCTGTGCCAAGACCAAAGTAAAGTCCGCTCACTGATCCAAAGCGCTTGTCGGGAATCGCCCTCCGCTTGGGCCCACCTCGTACAGATCTGCGCGGCTAGGTGAATTCGTCGAAAGGCTTTTTGCAAAGCCTTCGTGTCTAGGCTCGGCATCTGTAGTTTGCCGTCTGGAGTCAGCCCCAATTGCCTCAGCAGCATGCGATTCAGATCGCGGAAGTCGTAGTCGGAGTCACCGGCTAGGGCGAGAGATTTTCTAAGATCGGCTCGGTCGCTTGGGACAAAGAGATTTTCGTCGAGCATGAACCGCTCGATCAGGTCAGACACGCGATCCGCGCCCCAGAACTCAAAAACTGCCCGTGCCGAGTTCTGCTCCTTAAATCCCGTCCAGTTCGTCTCAACCTCTTGCTTGAGATCTCCCGTCGTGGCAAGAACGATAGTCTTCCGCAACCCTGTATGTTCAGGTGCTACGAGTTTGGTCAAGTAGACGTCTAGAACTTCATTAAGGCTCGGTCGGACCGAAGTCGGCTCTCCGCTGTCCCAGTCACGACGCCCAAGATCTCCCTGCTTAATTACCAGTAGGAGCAACTCTTCTACGCCATCGACAGGCGACTTTCCGACGGCAGCAAGGTCGACGCCGAACTGCCGCACACCCGTCTGTGGTTTCGCCAACGGCACGTAACCCATGGCCAGCAACAGGTCGGGAAGCAAACGGTCGAACTCATCCCGTTCGCGCAGCGTCCGCAGAAACTGCGAAATGATCAGTCTCATGATTCGCCCCGCTTCGCAAGTCTGAACCCGAGATGGCGGATCGAGTTCCCGATCGGATCAAAGGCTTCGCGGCGCGGCAGCTCGATTGAGTGAGACATTAATGAGAGCGTCATCGAGGGGCCATAGTTCGCATCGCTGTAGCTAAACGTGCCTCGCCCAGCCTTGATCGTGATTTGGGTCGCGATCTGCCGGAAGATCGATTTCTCTCTGGCTGCGTCAACTGATTCGTTCATCTGTTTCACACGGGCTCGAGCCAAAAGTCTGCGCAGCTTGGTAGGCGGGCGAAGCTCGTTGAGCATCGGCAGTGAGCTCTGAGCATTGGTGACTTGATCGATCTTCTCAGCGACCTTCAACAAATATTCCCTATGGCCGCACATGGAGTCAGTCTCGGCGGCTTTGCGGCAAGCATCCGCTGTGCTCCCCGGGTAGTCATACCCGATCTCGTCAACAAGCAAGGCGCTAAGCACAGGATAAATGCGCTTCTCCGGATCTTTCGATAGAAGCATTGACAGGGCGAATGAGGTAAGTTGTGCCCTGTCATGCACATAGCCAAGCAATCGGCGCGCGAGAAACAAGAGATCTTCCATTGCAAGCACATCCAAGCGCTCCTTGTCCAAACTCATTTCGGTGCGTGAATGGTGATTGAGTTGGGTGAGAAATCCGGCTAGCGCAGCGGGATGCTCCTGCTCGTCGCTCAATAGCCAATCCGTTACGAGTGATGCCCAATTGGCCTTGAGCGGGAACAACTTCTGCACAGAGTCATCAAAAAAAATCGCCGTTTCAGAATCGATGGCGACTCTGTGGCCGTGTTTCTCGACCCACTTCCATAGTGTCGACGAAACCATAGGCGCATTGGCTGGGTCGGAAAGCAGCCTAGACATTGCATGATCCCAGTCCCTTATGGCCCCCTTGAACTCTGGCTTTAACAAGATCATAAGTTCGTGCCAACGTTGCGTGATGCCACGCTCGCCCAGCTCCTTGGCCTTGAGAAAGAGTACTGGTGCAGCAGCGCAAAGGACATCCTGATCGCCGCCTTCGGCAAGTCGCTGCAAGACAGAATCAAATGCGGGCATGACGTGCATGGCGTTCACGGCCGCTCGAATCGCCTGCGACCGCAGTTCGCCCTGTTCGCGCTCGATCAGATCGAAGACAGCTTGGATGACCAAGTCGATCGAAGCCGATGGCGCCCGCTCGTCGAGGAGCAAACGACCAAGCGCCCAAACACCGACTCGCGTCCGCAAGGGGATTTCTGCCCGCACATCCCCTATTGCGATTTCGACGGCTGTTGCATAGTCACTCTTAGCGAGTGCGACGATCGCATTCCCCAGCAAGCTCGCAGTAGCTTCGGACAGGTTCTCCAGCACTCTTGCATGAAGGTCCAAAGCTTCACCTGACCGCATCTCCAGCCAGGACTCGAGGGCGCCATGAATAGCTCCACCCGCCATGTCGTTCTTAGTAAGTTCGTACTTAGCTACGAACAGATCGATGATCGACGGCATCTCAACTCTGTGGAGGTACCGCAAGGCGGCTTCGACAAGATGAAGAACGTCGAAAACGTCTGAACCGCTGCGTATGCGTTGGGCTCCGATGGCGAGGACGTCGATGTTGACCGAAGCTAGCGTAAGAAGGCGTCCAGATGCTTGGTCACTATGACCGATCTCATGGCACCACAGTTCGTATGCTCGCTCAAAAAGCGCATCCGCGTCGATCCCGGAAGGGGATTGAAGATCTTCAAACGCCGCCATTGCAACGAAGACATTGCGCGCCATGAGTGAGTCGAACTGGATCGCAGCTTCTTCCACCAATTGGCAACCATCTGGCAAATCAGCCACGGTCAAGGCGGTACCTTCGGGCACACCGATGCTCAGTTCAACTCCATGCTGCCGGTGGAGTTGAAGAGCCAACTCCAAAGCTAGCGCCTTACCGTATGGAGTGCCATTTATCTTGCCATTCACGTGTCTACCTCCTCTACTCCCTGTCCGCTGAGCGATTTGTCGATGCCACTGACACTGTACCCTTTGATTTCGGCGTTATTGTTAGCCGCTTTCGCAGCACTCTATCTAGAGCCGCCCAATAGTTAGAAAGCAAACGAATCAGTATGACTGGGAAGTTGGGACCAACAACCGGTTACGACGTTTCGATAAAGCTAGAAGTCAAATTCGAATATCTGTTCCCAGATTATTTCGGATGTCCGATATATGTCAGTACTACAGCGATTGCCACTTTAGATGCGTTTCTATAGATTGTTTTCAAAGACATCAATCCTCAAACTGCAGGTACTACTTTGCGATGGGATCGCGTTTCAATGGCATAAGTTCAACCCATGTGGGTACGAAACTCTCAATGTCGAGACTCGGAAATCGTATCGAATGGCTGGCGATCGTGCTCCAGAAGACTAAGAGCATCGCACCAACCCAAATGGGAATCCGACTCACCGACCACTTCGGTGCAATAGCAAACCATCGAACCCACCAATCTGCATACCTACGCAACCAACATTTGCCGCCTGCCTCGATATCCTTCAGCACCACGTTATGGATGAATTTTGAGTCATCTGTTATCTGGTCGTGGGGGTCAGGCTGTATATCATTCCAATCCTTAATCTGTTTCTGCTCTTCCTTGGTGAGAAGTTTGGAATCGTGAGTAAAAGTCTGCACGGCCAACTTACGTTGCTTCACCAACTCAAGGACGAGTGCGATCTCTGAGCTACGCGTTGAAGCTTCCCATCTACTCTGCCAATACTTGGCACCTCCGGCCATCCCAATCTGGAAAATTGACGTCGCCACCCCGAGCAACGACATGCTAAATGTTATCAATGGGGCCGCAGTTCCTTGGGACTGCACTAGGCCAGCGATCAATACACCTTGAAAGATCATGAAGAAGTTGTTACGCTGCGTGAGTTGACTGATCTCAAATTCGCGAAGTCGTAGATCTAGTTCAAGACCTCTTGCGCGGTTTCCGACAGGGTTATCCGAAAGGTCGTCTTTGTCTTTACTCGCAGCCAAGCGCGCACGCCATGGCTTAACTTGATCACGGGACATATTTCTCCTTGCGATGCGCTATTCAGTTAGGTTGCTTGCATAGCCATATACCTTTACTATATCCGTGCAACGCTTAGTGCAATATCTCGCTTTAGTGGACGAGTAGTGCCCATCTGTGGACTTCCCACGGCGCAGTGAAAAGCGTCGACTGGGGCAGTATCGATCTTTCGTAAACATTAGTAATTTCATATTGCACCGATTGCTTTATTTATGTTGGTAAAACTTTTCTGACATCAGCAATTTCAAATCCATCCGGTACAGGCTTAAACGGTCCTGAAGCAGATCGATAGCTAGATTGAAATGCGCGCAAGGAATTAACATCGATCCGACCAGTTACGACATAGTCATGTATGCCGCCCTTTACGCGAAGGACATCACGAGACCAAGTGTCTTTATAGGGAGCTCGAATTCGACTATCTCCGTGCTGACGGTCGTTGCATTGAATGATGTATGCATGCATATCAAGTGCGGCTGATTCCACCAAAGAGTTGAAGGTTTCGGTATCTTGGTTCCACTCGACCACAAATAAAGCATCCACTTTGCCTCTTAAAGACGTACGGTAGCGAATGTTGGTGAGTTCACTGCAAATCAACAGACCGAAGAAAAAATCTCCATGCTGAATTATTGGAGGTTGGTTGTTTCTCCAACAAGTTGAAGGCTTCATCGTTAACCCAGCAAGTCGGAATAGCTCAGACTCTTCGTGTAGTGCGGGTCTTTGTTTATCTTGCATGTAAATCATCAGTGATGGAAAGCCAAGTCCATCGTGAGTGAGCGACGCCCAGACTTGATTGCGAACGATGCTTTTGCGAGCATGGAGGTATTCAATTCCCGATATAAATGAAATGTTTCTTCCTTTGAGTTTTTGCGAGATACGCATAAACCAATGTGCAGGAATCGAAAGCTCTGGCATCACAAAGTAACCAGCCCCATCCGGTTGGGAAATCACCCCATTGATCAAGTGATTCAATCGTTTGTAACGCTGAGTAACGTCTGGGTCTAAATTTCTTGTAATGGATGCAACACAACTATCGAGTTCAGTTTTCCAACTTGAGACAGCAATCGTCTGCTTCTTCTTCGGTGATCCATCAGGAATGTGCAAAACCCGATGCTTGTCCCAAAGAGGTGTTTTGTCATTCAAATTAAAACCGCGCAATGCCAAAACAACCGCATCTAACCACGGCAAAACATGGGGTTCAAAAGGATCTTTAGCTACCAAGTAAAGTTCAGTCAATCCAAACGGACGCGTAGCGAAGATCAAACCAAGTGGCGTTTCTCTTCCAAGTTTTAACCAGTAAGCCAAGATGGTGATGCCGTTTTGGATCTCATTAGGCAAAGCAACTTCAGATGATGCGACGCTTGCTAGATATTGTTTCTTGTTTGGAATCCCACGTTGAGATATGAACTCTCTTGGTAAACCCACAAATCTAAATGGCATATGAGCGAGATCAAGAGAAAAAAGTAAGGCATGTTTCTTCTGTATACCTTTGCGATTTGAAAGTGGGTAATCCGAAAACTCGTTACCTGGCCAAACTTTGTCGCATAACTTTCCCCAAAGATGTTGCATCTCGCGATCCCACGCTAATGCTCCTGTTTTAGTTAGTCGCGGAGGGAAAGCCGATACGACACTTTCGCAAAGTTCTGTCAGTATCAAATGCCCCCACTTTTGCGTAATTTCGTCGGGACGAGCGGGCTCGATTCGCTGCGCAGCTTTGATTTTGCAGTGGCAGTTCTTGTCTACAGAGGTAACTAGCACCTGAAACGAATTCAATAATTTTTGCAAATAATGAAAATCTTCACATGACGTTGCCATGCGCACAATTCGTGGAAGGTACTGAGCTAATTCAAAGAACTTGATAGGGGAAAGTACATGCGCAATTACTGCATCGAAAAAGGCATGTCGATACGTGGCCCAAGTCTCTGGTGGTAAGTCTCTTTCATAGGCTTCAAAGTCGCGGAGATTTAGCGCAAAACTTGCACGATGCAAGGTGAGCGCATCCGTTTTACGCAAGTTGTCAGCATGCTCTCCTGAATAATTAGTTGCTTTCAATAATTGAGTTGCAACATCATCGGGTGAGTTAGGTAAGTTCGGCAATGCACGCCATTCGCTTGCTCGAAGATAGATTTGTTGAGCAATTGCAGAAATTAGAGACTGTCCCGTTTTTCCTGAAAGGAAGAAGACTTTATTTTTGTCGTTTGAAAACTGCAAGTTGCTGGTTTTGAGATATGGAGTGTGGTATCTAGTTCCTTTCTCGCCCTCAGTCCAATGGAGGCTCCCATTCGAACGGGCGATGAGGAACTGCCACAACTCATTTTGAGATTTAATGTTCCCGCCGTTCTCCATAACAAGCAAAATGTCATCTACATACCGGCCGTAGTAAAGGGGTGCAGTTTCTTGTTCGATTAATTGATCTAGCTCGATCAGAGCCAAGTTCGCGATCACCGCAGAAGCAGGTAGCCCAACAGGAATACCTTTACCAGAGGGGGTATGCGATGTCCAAGCTTGGATCGCACGAATAAATAATCGGTTTAGCTTTTTTTGATCTTCATTTAAATTGATTCCAAGTCGAGACATGAACGTCTCATTCAGCATGAATTCAGGATCTAGCTCGTGATAGAAGCTACTGATATCCGCTGTCAAAGCAACAATTTTCTTATCTGAGGCAAGGCCAGCCTGCATGGCTTTGATGCCGCCTTCTCTCCATTCTTTGAACGGTCTCAAATACGGTTTAAATGATCCAAGGGCAAGATGGTCTAGGTCATTATTTGGCTTTCTGCGTAGTCGGCCGCCATAAGAGTTAGTGCTCAGTTGTCTATCGTAGATATCCCCCACCTTCAACATCCACAATGCAGAAAGTACATGCATATCAATACTGCAATGCGCCATCAGACGAAATTCTGCTTCAGGGAAGAGTTTGTTTTCGACTATGGCTGTCCATTCGTCAGTTGGTGATGCGAAGACTAGACCATCATTAACAGAAGTGAGGCTTTTCTTTATTGCTTTTGGATCAAGCGACCACTCTCCGTAGAAAGTAGCTTCCGTCACCCAACTCTCATCTTTTAGATGTATTTTTCCAAGCAAGTCATTTAGATTTTGAGCAATCTTTTCCTCATACTCTGCAATCTTAAAAATCGATGGATGGCTTGAGTAGTAAAGATCAACTTTTGCCTTTCGGTAAGCCAGCGTAAGATCTTGGATTGAAATTTTCATGGTGCCCATTTAATAAATTTTTTACAAATTGAATTCGGCACATTCATTGTCATTACAGCCATTTCGCTTGATCTTTAGATTTCAGCACTGCTCTGATTGCTGCCATTCGAGCTTGGTTTTTCTTCGTCTAACGATTTAAACCACTCGTCTTCATCTAACAGCTCATAATCACTCGCAAGGCGTTCAAGACGCGGAAGCCAAGGAGAAATGAAATGCCGAAGTTTCAGCCTATCCGACTCATCGAGCAAAGGCATCTTCTCAACGGACTCTGCTAATTTAGAGGCATGACTACCGATTGGCCAATCGTTACTACTTCCGAAATAATCGCCTTCAAAACTACCAAATTTATTGAGACTATCTAAAAGAAGTTGATGATTTGAATCGCCTGCTTGGATGGGTAGTGGATACGACTGAAGTTGAATCCTGTAGTGTTCGCTGCCAAGCTGCAGAGATTTGCGAAGCTCTGTCAACATCACTCGAACCAAGTCATTTGTGGTCACTTTGACCCAAGGCTCCATGATCTGCTTGACTCGTTGTTCAGCAGAACCCAACTCCATCAAATTAGCGCGTACTCGCTTCACAACCTCGTACGCAACTTGAGCGCTTGGAGCGCTATCCCAACGCCCGGCCTTTGAATTAAGTGAAACTATGGATTCACTTGAAAGTTCGGCTATTTCTCTGAGTTGGTTGAGTGTTGCAACGGCCTCACTGAGGGTCTTATCTAACTGCTTTGTTCTAGCCTCAAGCCCCCAGCCCTTCAGAACCTCGAACCGATCAATCGTAGATGCGAGCAACAAAAACAAGCCCGCTGTTAATGCCGTTGCCGCACTACTGCCTTCATTTACAGTCCATAAAACGTGCACACCTCTTACAAGACAAGCTAATCCAGCGAAAAGCAACGCAACATTTGTTATTTTCAAACCCATATCTGAACAGCTATATGACTTCATTTAAAAAAATTCTCAGGCCACAAATATGGCGGTAAGTGCTGGCGAATTAAATTCGCTTGCATTTGAAATCCTCTAGCTTCAAGCTCAAGAACGAAGTGAGGCCATGGAGGAATGTTGCTTCGATAGACATTGTTAGAGGAGGTGGACATTCCGCCCCCCTCCGAAGTAGAGAGGCCGCCATACTGTGAAGTCGATAAACCTCCGTATTGAGATGTAGACAATCCTCCGTACTGAGAGGTTGAAAGGCCACCGTACTGCGACGTAGAAAGTCCGCCATACTGTGACGTCGACATACCTCCGTATTGTGAAGTTGACAACCCACCATACTGCGAGGTTGAAGCGCCGCCGTACTGCGAAGTAGACATTCCGCCATACTGAGAAGTAGAGAGCCCTCCTCCTTGGGATGTACTCAAATTACGGGGCCATGTGCGCATACCTTGTATTACTGGTCGTGTCATGCAAAACTCCTTGTTTTTTGGCCACCGTTGCCGCCCGATCTTTGGAACACGCAAAATTAGCGACGATTCATAGCTATCTGCATAGATCGTTTTTTAACACAAATATTAAAGTGAGTAATGTTTCGGAGATGTGTTCTATTCCCGACGTCACGTTTCGACGATCACACCCTCTTATTGGAGGCCACTGAATCAGTGTTCGTTCAGTCATAAGTTTGTGAATCTTCAGTTGTATGACTCGGCATATGCGTTCTGGTTGGGTTTGACTAGTTCGATCAGAAACAGTGGGCACATTGTCGCCATCGCATTCGGATTGAAGCAGAAGTCAAAAACGTACTCGTTCATCAGCTTCGATGTCCGTTTGGCAGGCGGAGCAAGGAAGTGCTGGGTTAGTACATTTTTTATTGCCGCCGCTAGTCCTGCCCACAGAATAGTGCCGACCGCGCTGTTACCCGGCCCTCGCCGGAAAGAAGCTGGACCACCCAATTCGTCTTCGAGTTAACGAACACGTTGTTGACCACCACGTCGAACTTGTCGCGCGACATGGCCATCGTCTCGCTATTTAGGTCGGCCAGCGTGCCCGCGAGGTAATCAGGGAGCCGGACAATCTCATCGTAGCGGTGCTTGCCAGTCTGTTCAGGAATCTCGAATCCGAGGTCTGCCAGCGTCGTTGGCACCGTACGGCCAGCCTCAAGCTCTCCAATTGCGTGCATTTCCGCCTGCAGTATGTAATAGACGTAGGTCAGGTCGTAGACAACGGCATCGTGCCGCGCAATGAGGGCGTCGCGGTCTGAAATCCAGCGTATTGCCTTCGGCTCTATGGCCAAGTTCAAGTTGTTGAATACTGTTGCGGAGGCCGCAGCTGCTAGGTGCATCTGGCGGGCCAACTTGGCGTTCAAGTTCTTGCTCGCCAACTCGCGACCAAAGGCCTTGAAACGCTTCACCATTTTCTCGTGGGCTTCGACTGTTCGCTCCGCGGGATACTGTCCCAGTCGACGCTCAAGGTAGGCGATTGCACCCGGCACGAACTCAAGCATGTTCTCGACGTCCAGATGCGCCCGCAGGAGAAATTCCTCGCGCTTCAGCACGAAAGAAATGCTGAACGTTACGGGCACCTTACAAGTCAGGTACTGCACTAGGCCTAGCGGAATGTCCTTGGTGTTCTTTAGGTCCTTAGGAGCGGCGCCTGCGATGTACTCGCAGATGTTGTCGGCCGTATCGTGCGGGGCAATGATGACGAAGCTGAAGACGTCGTTTGGCTTGTTGACGTCACCAATGCAGTAGTCCGAAGCCACCATCCACGGGTATCTAGGCGGATAGCGATCAAACCACTCGGACATTGTGTTACGGGCAGTCTTGGTCGCTTGCATGAGGACGGGAAGCATCGGAATCATGACAAAATGGTATGCACTGCTAAATCCGCGTGGAAAGGCCGCTTCCGGGTATTGAATTCGCGACTCGCATGGTGCCTCAGGTTCAAAAGTCAATCATTGAAATTTTAAAAATAATCCCGCCTCCAAAATACCGAATATATTGAGACTATCTAAAAGAAACTGATGATTTAAATCACTTACATGGATAGGTAATGGATATAACTGAACTTGAATTCTGTAGTGCACAACTGTCGAGTTGTAGAGTTTATTGAAGCACCCTCAATGTCACTCTAACTAGGTCATTCTTGGTGACGACGGCAAAACTAGAAACCCCGACGCTCCCATTCCAGCTTGAAGCCGGCATCGCCCAAGTGACGACCAAGTTGGAGCTCGAAATAGCGCTTGGCACGCTCATAGTCTCGACCGCGAACACTCAAGTAGTGGCCTTGAGAGTTGGGCTGGGTAGCTCTGAAGCACAGCATGGTCCCACAGACCTCTCTCCAGCCCTTGCAGAGCAAGCTGTTGCCTTGCATACCGTCCCACGTCCAAGTCGCGTTACCCAGTTCAGCCTGAATCTCCCAAGAGACCTGCGGGAATGCGTGCGCTCGCCTGAAGTCATCTGTTGCGATGTTAAGGAGAAAATCGACATCAATCGGTGTAGCAACGTCCGCGAAGTACTTCAGGTCACGTGCGGTGTGGCCCTCTGGGTAAAGCAATTCGACATACATACCATCTCGAACAACGGCTTCTAGTAGAGGTGCGAAGTCCTGATCGCCGGACAGAAAGGTAAGCCGATGCATATTCTTTCGGTGGGTATGGGTCAACATGTCTACAGCGATGAGAATGTCTACCTCCTTTTGCTCCTGACGCTCCTTCTTCCGATGTCGGGCCAGTCCCTCACTGACATGCCAGCCTGCAAGCGATCGCAATCCGTCGAAAAACGCTTGTTTCTCTTCAACCCTGAGCTGGTACTCAGCTTCATTCGTCGTGTCTCGCTTGGCAGGCAGACAGTCGTAATAAAACACCTTCTGACAGTCACGCTGCAATTTCCGATAATCGATATCGATCGAATTACCGAACCAAAACGTTCCCACTTCCTTCAGAGTTTGACGCAATTGTTCGCCATCAATGAACATATAGTGGACCTCACGCGGTCCGCGGTATCCTTGCGATAAGCCGCCCATGGCTCGTCCCTCCTGATAGCAGGATGATAGCGAGATGTTCGAACGGTCTCAATAGACGCGATGCTCACGCGGCTGAAGCAATAGGAGAAGAAAATTATGCGAATTTCAGCGCAATGTGAAATCGGAGGAGTGAACTGGGCCACTTCGCGCTGTCATGAACATGTTTGCCCACTTGACTATCCTATGAGGGACAGACAACGTAAAGCCGTGATTGAGCGATGTGCCAAGAGTGCGTGTCGAAGTGAAAATTCGGGAGAGGAAATCACAGCAGAAGGCACATTTGCAATTCTGGCGGAGAGATGTCCGCGGAGCATTTAAGCGAAGAGTCGGCAGCCAAAGCAAAAGGTTTTTGGACATAAATTTTGGGCTCCTTGTTGCCGATGTCCAAGAGTTTCCAAACGAGCCACACGCTCAGGAGGCGCGCCAACGGCTTCATTGCTACGGTGATGACAGAAGCAATATTCTGCGTTCATTGTGGAAATCTATACGAAACCTTTTATCACGTACCTTCAAAAGTTTTTATATGAGCCATACTCGTCCTGCATCGCGCTCACTTAAAAGCGTACTAGGAATAATTGCCCCTCTGGAAATAAACCTCAAATAGCTTTCCGCGTAGCTGATAGTTAGCTACAACTCTACTTAGGGATTTTTCCACTTTGACTTAAATCGTTCGAAAGTCAAATCTGCATCAATGTCCGGTGTCCCTATACGCCCCAAATAACGCGTCATCTTTGCTTGCAAAGACTCTGCAAAGGGGCTATCAAGTGAAGCGATTTTTTTGTAGTCGCTCTCAGGAGAAAAGAATGTAGCAACATCAATAGTGAATACATCTTGAAAATCCACAAGCAAATCAGGAAGAAAACTTGTACTTGGAAGATACTTGTAGCGGTCGACAGGCCTCCAGTTATCACACATTATTTTTTTTAACTCTTTTGTCGCAGTAGCGGAAACATCACCGCCATTTACAAGAGAGGTTTTCACGTTTTGGCCGTCCGTCGTATCAACTAGATTTTTACACTTTGATAAAAGTACAAAATCAGCTTTGCCCTGAGCCAAATCACACGAAGGAGTAAGCACTACGAAATACTCTGCCGGTCCATTCGTTTCTTTTTTGAAAACATCGCCAAAAAGTGAGAGTTTGGAAATAGGAGGAAAAACATACAGCTCAACAGCATGGATTTTTTCAGACTGTGGAGCACCTCCAGCGCCATCAGCAGCCAAAAAACTTCTTACGACGTCACCGGACAGTGTGTTTGCAAGCCTTCGAGCTAGAAGATAAACCAGATCGGATGGATGACTTTTTCCTAAATCATTAATCCATATCTTTTCGGCTGATTCCCACATGAATTTTCTTTGCTCTTCATCAATGTGCCGAATCAAGCTTGGAAGTTTTGTATCTAAGACTTCTTGAATAGAGGTTCTCAAATTTCCCCACTCAGATCTAGTCACAACTTTCACATAAGGAGACACTAAATCGATGACCTTATTTGGAAATCCTGTATGAAAAATTACAGGTACAAATCGGCACTCCTTTAATGCTTCAAAGACCACTTCTCCAGCAAGTAATTGGTCCTCAGGCTCAGCAGCGTCTTTTAGATCGAGAATTACGAGATCAAACCTTTCGTTTCTTAGCAAATCTACTGCATCTGTAAATTTTTCACACAAAGTACATGTAATTGAGTCGGGCAAAGGAACAGTTTTATTGCCTTGAATGACTTCTTTTACATCTTCTCCTGCTTCGTCATCAATGACAAGAACTCGCCAATCCATGATTACCCCCTAGTTAGATTCGTTTTGTCAAAGTAATGCGAAAAACAGCGCCAGATGCCACAGGAGAATCCAGCAACTCAAGCTTGCCGCCGTAGTAATCCATGATGATCTCGCCAACAATCGCTAAGCCAAGGCCAACACCATCTTTTTTCGTCGAAAAATAAGGTTCAAAAATTCGAGACCTACTCTCCTCTGGAATACCAGGACCGGTATCACTAAAGATGATTTCCACATGATCCTGCTCAGTTCGGGACACCGACACATCTATATGTCGATGCTCTTCGTTGACGAACTGAAGCCAATAAAGACTGTTCTGTAATAAATTTACAAAAACCTCTTGGATTTCTGACTCATCCACCCTCACAAGAGTTTGGCTTTTGGGTAATGAGATTTCAGCTTTTAGTTCCGCAATCTGAGTTTCACAAACAGAGAAAGCATCCTCAATAATTTTTTCCAAATAAAGCTGTGTGGGTCGTCCACGTTTGCGTCCCCCAAACGGTTCGACTCTACGAAAAACCGTAGTTAGGACATCACTCTGCCCTTTGATCATTCGAAGTCGGTTTGACAATTTACGAAGAAGCTCTTCCCCAGTCAATAGCTCCTCCGCAATATCCTCCTGAGCTAACAAAGCCTCTTTGCTGATCTTTGACAAAGGTAGTCGACCATCATGTAGAAGTACATCGACAAGTTGCCCCAAAGTCGCCAATGCATGATATTTAGAGACAACCGCTTTCAGACTTTCAACCTGTTTATTGAAGGCTTTTTCGACCGTATTGATCAAGTCTTTGGCTATCTGATCTTTCGGGTTAACTGCATCTAGATGCATTCGAATAGGTGAAAAATCTAGAGGCGCAAATAGATTTAATGTTTCGGAATCCCTGCTACTAACTTCACCTGATCCCTTGGATTTCTTACGGAGATCCTCGATCTTTGTGAGTATCGATTTCATGATCTCTCTGAGATCTGAATAGCTTTGGTTTTCGTCTAGGCCTTCTCGATTAGATTGATCCTTTAATCCGACGTTTTGATCCGCCGTAATTGATATGTGGCCAACAATTTGGTTATTTGACAATCGCTTTGTAGGATTCTGAACACGACGGATATCCAGTCGTAGCCAATCATTATTTGGCTCACCATAAGGTAAGACTCGGAACCCATCACGGTAGATATTAATTCCAGCCAAGGCGTCCAAATCAGCACGAATATTCTGCAAATTTGTTTTGGTCTGTTGCACTACATTGCCGAGTTCATTTCTATCCCAAATGCGCAATTCAATCTGCAATGGACCACAAACTGGTAGCTTATTTTTCCAATCGACATCAGCTGCTTTAAGCAAGCCACCTTCCGGATTTTTCAGCTTCAGATATGCCTCGTTATCAAGGTGCTGCAGACCGCTCTTACCATCTCGAACAAAACCACCAGAAATCACCTTGACTTCACCCGTGGCCTTTACCTCAAGAGTCAAATTGCAAATACCTTCGGCATCGACAGTGCCACTCACCGTATAGTGCGGATAGTTCAACACTGAAGGCGGCAAAATTTCAGTAGAAAACTCAGAGAATTCGTCGGGAGCCTGAACAAACAATCTGAAGTCCTTGTTTTCCTTAAAAGGCGAAACAAGTCTGGACAAACCTCGCTGAATTAGTCGCAAACGATCAGCATCCCAAGCTTGTGCAAGATTCCGCATCCTCAACAAAGTACCCTGCTCGGATGGGGGCCACGTTACTGAAGATTCAGACTTAGGCCATAGGGTATCCAGACCAACATCTGCGCGAATGACTTCAGGTTTACGTTGATCTGTAATGATCAAAACCTCATCAAGGTATTTCTGCTCATCTTCGAACTGTGTCCAATCGAAAATTCCATAAACCTCCTGATCAGTTCCTCTTGCGCGGCTTATCAGCTCCAACTCAGAAGCAAGTCTCATAGCGGCAAACCGACCAATCCCCTTTTCGCCTAGAACCCTGCGGCCTTTAGCTCCTGAGTTAGTGGCCTTACGTTTACTCGGCGTTGCCGGTTCCATCCATGTTCCACGAACAATATCCAAACTCATCCCGTTGCCATCATCGAAAACTTCAATCGATCCCTGCCCTGGCAACAACGGCCCAACGAACTTGATCAAGACACGATTAGCTTCAGCGTCATAAGCGTTCTTGACCAACTCAATTACAGCAACAGCATCATTACTAATGAGCTCGCTACCTAAGGTTTTCAAGATCCGAGCACGCGGACGCAATGCGGCTTCATATGCTTTTGTTTTATTAGTCATGCGCTGTATTTAACGAAAGAGATAACCGACGGATTTCCATTTTCGACCCCTCTTAGTCAAGTGGGACAGAGTGATATTTTTATCAGGATAGCACCTGAATCGGGCACGGAATCACCTTACCTCTTAGCCCTTACGCAAGAACCTAAGAAATATCAAATTTGGTGAAGACTCATTAAGTGGCTCCGATCTCAAAATTCTTGGCCTAATTGCGCCTCTCAATCTCTATTTTTGGGTCAATTATGTGATAATTCGTCACACTTTTGACCCAGATTGAAACAGATGAAAAACACAGTAGATGACTTCGAACTTCTCCAGCAAGTACTCGAAATCTATGACCAGACTTTCATTGGTGAATACCTGAACAAACAATCCCCCGGCCAGTGGTGCAGGGAGACTATCAACCGATGGCAAAGGGGCAAAGCCTCCCCCCGCCTGAGCCATCGTGAATACCAAGCAC
>JACCDI012058130.1_pt1 | contig 19805 bp, 19 predicted proteins | sample 7442791 | NCBI WGS metagenome assembly JACCDI01 (sample SAMN15323434, study PRJNA562643) | freshwater metagenome | isolation source: river surface water | place: USA:Blue River Watershed | collected 2017-08-15
TGATTCGGACTTTATTTTTTATTTTATTCGGATTTTTAATCAAAACAAATGAATTGTTAAATCAAGAAACAATTATTTGGTCACTATCAATTACAGTTTCAATTTTTGTAATCAGAGCATTAGTATTAAAAATAGTAAAATTAGATTTGAATCCTCTACTTTACATTTCCCCAAGAGGTTTGATTACTATTTTGTTATTCTTATCTATTCCAGCTTCTCAAACTTCTGTTTTGATTAATAATTCGTTAGTAATTCAAATTGTAATATTAACGGCTCTTTTCTTAATGTTTGGATTGATGTTTTCCAAAAATAAAAGAGAGGTTTAAATCCCCAAATCCAAATGATACGAAATTTTCAACGATAAATTATCTTCAAATTTCGGCAAGGCATTGGGTCCGTAACGAATGAAGAAATTCAACCCAAATCCTTTGAAAATCTTATTGACTTCGGCGCCGCTTTCTAAAAATCCTTTTTCCAATGTTTTAAAAACAAATTTATCGTGTTGCTCTGGGTTTTTGAGTGTTCCAAAAGCAGTTCTTGTTACTACTGAAATTTCTGGACTTATTTTATAACCCAATTTTATTTTATTGAATGTATGTCGCGCTTGAAGCATAAAGTAATTGCTCGAGAAAAACTCGTTGTAGTACATGGTTTCAAAGCTGTTTTTGCCCGCCAAAGTGATTCGTTTGAGAAGCGTATTTCGGTCTAAGTTGTTCGGTGCGATACTGTACAAATGCGTCAACGGAATTTCGCCATTACTGATTCCGGTTTGAAAAACAAAAGATGATTTTTGCCCTGATAAAAACGGAATCTCATGCTCTATTTTGAAATCGAATTTGGCAAAATCAAAATTGTTGTCAAACATACCTGGAATCGATTTGGTAATTTGCAAGGAGAATTTCGGAAACCTTTTTTCAATTTCCAACCGACCTGTGGGCGTTTGCATATAACCGCTGAACGGATTCCACTGAATGGCAAAAAGCGCGGTTGAAATTTTGTAATTGGTATAGATTTCATCATTTGAGATAAAATTATACTCAAACAAAGGTCGGATTTCTGAGCGTGTAACCGAAAAATAGGTGTTGGTTTTCGGAATGATTTTACTTTCTAAAAAGGCCGAAACGGTTTTGTTTTCATAAAAGGTAGAAACGTTAATTGGTCGCGGATCATAAATTCTAAAACGACGGTTTTGAGTGGCAAATTGTATCTGTCCAATCTCGCTCAAATCATCCGAATAACTAGCGTTCAACCACGTATTTGTGGGTTTGTTTAGTTGATATGAAGGCGTAATCCCGTATTTGAAGGCGTTGTCTTTGAACCCGTACGCACCATAAAAAGCAACTTTGTACCGTTCGGATAATTTGGTATTGGTTACGGCTCCAAAACCTACTCTGAAACCTTCGTAGTTGTTGTATTTCAGTAAACTTCGCAAGTCAATATCCAAAATCGAAACTGGAAGGTAACCGTTGATGACTTTTTTTCCGAAGAGTAATTTTTTCTCAATTTTTTCGGCATCCGACAAACTGTCCAGAGCAATATAGGTGTAGATTTTTCTTTTGTCCAATGAATCCTTACTGAAGGTATTCCAGTATTTGTCTTCTACTTTTAAGCTTGATTTTGGAACGTCAATTTTTATTTTCGGCTGAATAATGGTAGTGGGTTGATTGATTTTGATGTCGAATGGTTTGGATTCGATCAACAAATACGCCTGATCAGAAGCGTCAGTTTTGGTTCGAAGCTTTGAAGTTGAGTTGAATTTTATCGTTCCGCCCAAAATTTTCAAATCTTCGTTATTGTTGCCTTTGATGACTTCAAATTTTCGTTTTTCAGGAAACCACAAACCGTATTCTTTCATGTAATTGAACGTATACGTGGCGTTGATGTTGACGGTTCCGTAGATTCGGTAATAGGCTTTAGCAACACCAAAAGTTTCGGCGTCGATGTAAATTAAACCGCGCAAACTGCTCGATTTTAAGTTTTTAGGTTGAAAATATACGCGGTACACACTGCGATTCTGAATTTTTAAAGTGTCGATTAATTTGAAGGTGTACATGCGTCGACCAAAATTTGAAATCGGATTCAACACTGGAATTTCAATAATCTCAAAAGGCGTTTCGTAAATGGAATACGAGACTAATTTCAATCCCAAATATTCGTACAAAGGCTGTTTGAAACCGGCCATGCGCGCAGCAACCACGGTTTCTTTATTTCCTTTTTTGTTGTGTTGGATGAGGTTTACTTTTTCGGCTTGGTACAAATGCTGTTTTTCGGTCAGCTTCTTGAACTTGTAATTGGACGAATCCAATTTGATTTTTTTTGTCCCGAAAATATTCTTTTTTACAATTGTGTCAATTTTACTGCTAATTTCATTCGGATGTGCCGAAACCAATACGCGTTCGTAGTTTTTGTATTCAAAAGATTCCAAGGCTTTTTCGGGATTGTTCTGATTTTTCTTTTCAATCATCGTCTTGACCAAACCGTTCACCAAATTCTCAGAATAAATTTCGATGTCTTTCTGAGTGTTGTCAGAAATCATTTTGATGAGTAAAAAAGTGGCGTTTTGAGTGAAGTAATAATTGTTGGTGTGATAACCTTTGTACGAAAACAAAATCGGTTTTTTTTCATTGGTGATGACGATTGTAAATCGGCCTTCCCAATCGGCTGTAATGGTTTTGTTTTCGTGCGAAATTTTAGCAAAAGCAATAGGAACAGTCGAATCAAAATCAATTACCTGACCTTGTAATGTCTTTTGAGAATAAGCAAAATGAGTCAGGATAAAAAGGCAAATAGCCCAAATGTACTTCATGTTGTTTTGTTGATTGCTAGACAAAAATAGCAATAAAAAATCCATCCGCCAGTGACGAATGGATTTTAATATAGTTTTAACTTTAAAGAAGTTACACTTTCATAATCTCGGCTTCTTTAATCACCAAATGTTCCTCAATTTTTTTGATGAAATTGTCGGTTAGTTTTTGAACGTCGTCTTCTGCTTTTTTGCACAAATCTTCTGAAGTTCCCTCTTTTTCGAGTTTTTTGATTTCGGTGTTGGCTTCTTTTCTATGGTTGCGAATACCAATTTTGGCGTCTTCTGCTTCTTGTTTGGCTTGTTTGACCAAATCTCTTCTGCGTTCTTCTGTTAATGGCGGAACACTAATGATAATTACATCGCCATTATTCATCGGATTGAATCCTAAATTGGCCACCATAATTGCTTTTTCAATGGGTTGCAACATGCTTTTTTCATACGGTTGAATGGTAATCGTACGAGCATCAGGTACATTAACGTTAGCAATTTGTGATAATGGAGTTTGTGATCCATAGTATTCCACAAAAACACTTCCCAGCATTTGAGGTGATGCTTTTCCGGCACGAATATTTAAAAATGATTTTTCTAAGTGCGCTACAGAAGCAGTCATTGCCTCCTTAGTTTCATCAATAATAAATTCAATTTCTTCCATGTTCTTTTAAAGTTTGTAGTTTGTTGTTTATGGTTTATAGTCAACAATAAACTACAAACCATAAACGATAAACTTATATATTTACAATTGTTCCTACGTTTTCGCCTTCACAAATTTTAAGTAAATTACCTCTTTTGTTCATATCAAAAACCACAATTGGTAATTTATTTTCCTGACTCAATGTAAAAGCGGTTGTGTCCATTACATTCAATCCTTTTTTCAATACATCTTCAAACGAAATGTAGTCGAATTTTATTGCGGATTTATCTTTTTCAGGATCAGCAGTGTACACTCCATCAACGCGAGTTCCTTTTAAAATTACGTCGGCATGTACTTCAACTCCACGCAAAACAGCTGCAGTATCAGTTGTAAAATAAGGATTTCCTGTTCCGGCTCCAAAAATAACAATTCGTCCTTTTTCCAAATGACGTACCGCTCTTCTTTTAATGTAAGGTTCGGCAATCGCTTCAATTTTTAAAGCCGTTTGCAAACGCGTGAGCATTCCTTTGTCTTCTAACGCACCTTGCAATGCCATTCCGTTGATTACCGTAGCCAACATTCCCATATAATCGCCTTGAACGCGATCCATTCCGTTGCTTGCTCCAGCAACTCCTCTAAAAATATTTCCGCCTCCAATTACAATCGCAATTTCAACGCCTTTGTCGTGAATTTGTTTGATTTCGTCAGCGTATTCGGCCAGGATTTTTGGGTCAATTCCGTATTGACGTTCACCCATTAATGCTTCGCCACTTAATTTTAGAAGAATTCTTTTGTATTTCATAGTTGGTGTTGTATTCTATTTAGTGATGCAAATATAGTTATTATCTGATTTTGTGAAATAGCAAATTCAAAATTATACTTTCAATGATTCAAATGATTTTTTAGCCGATTGATAGCCAATCTCAAAAATCTGATCCATCTTGTTTTTATTAGTTTCAAAAGTGGCAAAATGAGCCAATTCTTCGGGTTCAATGATCCAATCGCAGTTGTTGAACTTTTGTAAATTGGTATTGGCGGCCAACAATTCAAATGCACGTGTAGTTACGGCTTTGATTGATTTAAGATCTTTGGCTTCGATTTTCTGTACCGGACTCACATAAACGCCAATAATGTGATCGCATCGACCTTGTAAAATATCAGAAGGGAAATGATTCAAAATTCCGCCATCACTGTAAATGTTGTTGTCAATTTGATACGGAGAAATCACACCCGGAACCGCCGATGAGGCCAAAACAGCATCCACTATTTTGGTATTGGTATTAAAAATTTTGAGTTTGCCTTTGACCATGTCGGTAGCAGTAATGTACAACGGAATCGGTAATAAACTCATTTTTGCCTCACCAAATACTTGTACAAAATAACTTCTGAAAGATTCGGAGTCGATAATTCCGGGTTTTTTCAAGGTAAAATGTTTCCAATGGAAAAAATAAATCGATTTGAAAAACGCCAAAATTTCTTCGGGAGTTTTTCCCCATGAATACAAAGCGCCCACAATTGCGCCAGCACTCGAACCAGCCATTTCAGTTGGTTTTATGTTTTGTTCTTCTAAAAATTGAAGAACGCCTGCGTGTGCAATTCCTTTTGTGCCGCCACCCGAAAGTGCTAATCCGATAGATTTTGATTGAAGATTCATAATTGCTTTTTGTTAAATGACAAAACTGTAATGTGTGTTACAAATCTTTTGTAAAAATAAAGCTAATTTTGCCGAATAAAACAAACACATGAACTCAATTATCAAAAATAGTTTAGAACACAGTTTTTCGTATGAAGAATACAGAAATCTGTTGAGTAATTTATTAAAAGTAGGAAAAACTACAGGAAATGATCAATCGGAAGCGATGATTCATTATGCCGAATTGAACGAAGCTCGTTTGCATCGGTTGGACAAAACCATACAAGTTACCGAAGAAGTAAAGTTGAAATTAGAGCAACTGAATAAGGAATACTTGTGGTTGGTAATTTCAGAAGGTTGGTGTGGTGATGCGGCTCAGATTTTGCCCATTCTCAATAAAATGGCATTGGTTTCTGATGCAGTTGAATTGCGAATTATTTTACGCGATGACAACGAAGAAGTGATGAATATGTTCTTAACGAATGGCACCAAATCGATACCGAAATTAATCATTATTGATAAAGAAACAGGTGAAGTGGTCAATGATTTTGGTCCGCGGCCCGAAGGCGCAAAACAACTTATTTTAGATTATAAAGCGATACATGGCGTGGTAGATGAAACAGCCAAAATCGAATTGCAAAAATGGTATTTACAAGATAAAGGTGTTTCGACTCAGAATGAAATTATGGCGTTGATGCCGTAACTTGTTTTTCAAAAACTTCTGGAGTAACAGCATTCTTCACGTCATAATCACCAATTTTAGTTCGGCGTAAAGCAGTCAAATGTCCGCCCGATTGCAACGCTTTTCCAAAATCGAATGCCAAAGAACGAATGTACGTTCCTTTGCTGCATTGCACTCTAAAATCAATTTCAGGTAAAGCAATTCGTGTAATTTCAAATTCGTAAATGGTGGTTTTACGCGAAGTTATTTCTACTTCTTCGCCTGCGCGCGCGTGCTCATACAATCGTTTACCGTCTTTTTTAATGGCTGAAAAAACGGGTGGTTTTTGATCAATTTCTCCTAAAAATTGTTGAGTAGTTTCCAAAATCAATGCTTCAGAAATATTTTCAATTGGAAAAGTGGCATCAATTTCGCTTTCTAAATCGTACGATGGAGTAGTAGCGCCAACCGTAATGGTTCCGGTGTATTCTTTGGTTTGTGCCTGAATTTCGGTGATTTTTTTGGTGAATTTTCCGGTGCAAACAATCAATAATCCCGAAGCCAACGGATCTAAAGTGCCGGCGTGACCGATTTTAAATTTCTTCGGAAGATTGTACTGTCGTTTGAGTAAATACTTCAATTTGTTGACCGCTTGAAACGAACTCCAAGTCAGCGGTTTGTCAATCAACAGCACTTGTCCTTCCAAAAAATCTTCAGTAGTTTTCAAACGATTATTTATTTAATGAAAAGTAAATTAGAAGTGCAATTCCAGCCACGATTCGGTAGTAACCCCAAGGTTTGAACCCGTATTTTTTGATAATTCCGATGAAGAATTTGATGGCAATAACCGCTACAACAAATGCTACCACATTTCCTATCAAAAACAATTTAATGTTCTCGCTGGATTGTGTCACCAATTCATAGCCTTTTAATTGTGACGCTTCGTAAGTTTTTAAAAATAAGGAATAAGTTGTAACCGCTAACATGGTCGGAACTGCCAAGAAAAAGGAAAATTCAGCAGCCGTTTCTCTGGTCAATCCTTGTTGCATTCCGCCAATAATAGAAGCTGCCGATCGACTCGTTCCAGGCATCATCGCCAAACACTGCCAAAAACCAATGGTAACAGCTTTTTTGATGGTAATGTCTTCTTCTTTTGCAACAGTTGGGTTATTGAATCGGCTGTCGATAAAAAGCAATACAATTCCACCCACAATCAACACAATGGCAATCGGAATGGGATTTCCTAAAACCGCTTCGATTTTATCATCGAATAATTTTCCTAAAACCAAAGCAGGAAGAACAGCACAAGCCAATTTGATGTAAAAATTGATTTTTGAAAAGTCGAAAAATTTCTTCCAATACAAAACCACTACTGCCAATATGGCTCCGAATTGAATGGCGACTTGAAATAATTTAACAAAATCGTCATTTTGAATTCCGAAAAAAGAACTTGTAAAAATCATGTGCGCCGTTGAGGAAACAGGCAAGTATTCGGTCAATCCTTCAACGATGGCAATAAGAATGGCTTGTAGTATATCCATTATTTGACAGTAAGATTATACGATTGTAAGACTTCTATTTTGTTTTTTTGAAGATAGAGAAAATCACTACTCCAAAACCAGCTAAAACCACAGTTGGAGCCAAACGAATGCGTCTGAAACTGAACAATTCATCTTCTTTAAAAACATTTGGGTCATCACTACCGCCGCCACTCATCAAAATAAATCCAAGTGCAATCACTACCAATCCAATCAATAGAATTTTGTAGTTGATGGCTTCAAATAAAAAGCCGTTTTTGTTTTCGTTTTCTTTCATAACTATAATTATTTTGTGAGTGATTGTGCGGTTTGTCGCCTTTTATTTTTTAAAAAACACCTTGTCTAATTTGTTAATGTTGTATGCGTCTAAATATTTTTGTGCCTCTTTTGGAACGGTAATTTTGTTGTCTACACAATATTTTAAAACAGTTTTGGCGGCATTGAGTTGTACTTCTCTACAATCTTCTTGTTTGGAATAATTTTTCCCTTTGATGGGTAGACATTTTAAAAAACGTTGGTGTTGAATTTTTTGATTCAAAATGTAGTTGATGCTAGCAACAACATTAAGGAAGGTCAAATTTTTATCCGTTTTTAATGATTCGTGAAATGAAGTCCCAATCGGAATACCAAACCACTTTTCTTTATCCATCCAATATTTTACAATAAACTCTGCGGCGCGGTATTCGTTCGATCCTCTTTGATGATGGTTTTCAATAATGAATTTGGAAGCCATTTGCAAAGCCAACTCAAAATCGTCATTAAAAACAGGGTTTTTAGCTTTTACAATGTGTTTCTGAAGGTTGACCATGTCTTGTCCAACAGAATATAGCGGCAAACAAAAAATGAAAAGGAATAACCAATACTTTTTCATCTTGTATTCAATTAATATAAATCGTCTGTTCTTAAATTCAAGAAACGTTGAGTGGCAAAATACGTGCTTATCCAAGTGATTAAAACACCCAAGGCTAAAACACCAAAAAGAACGGCAATGGTCAGTTCAATGTCTTTAAAAATATCCAATGCAGGATAATTTATATGAATGTAAAACAAAACGCCAACCAAAACCAAAACCGCCAAAACCGAACCAATTACACCCAAAATGATGCTTCGATTGATGAAAGGTTTTCTGATGAAGGCTTTAGTTGCGCCCACCATTTGCATGGTTTTGATGATGAATCGATTGGCATAAATCGACAAACGCAGCGAACTGTTGATTAACAAAAATGATATAATGGCAAAAACAGCACTTATGAATAACACCCAAAAACTTACTTTTCGAATGTTGTCGTTTACTAAAGTAACCAATTGTTTGTCGTAGACTACATCAATCACCATCGGGTTGGAACGGATTTGATTTTCTGCTTTTGAAAAACCCGGATTGGTAACATAATCGGCTTTCAAATGAATGTCAAATGAGTTATACAACGGATTGGCACCTAAATAGTCTACAAAGTTTTCACCCAAGGTTTTTTCATGTGCTTTGGCCGCTTCTTCTTTGCTTACATATTTGAAATCTTTGGCAAATTTTGATGCTTTCAATTCGGCGTCAAAGGCTTTAAAAACACTGTCATTGGCATTGTTGTCGAAGAAAACGGTCATTACAATATCTTCCTTGAAGTTGTCCGACAAACGTTTCGAATTAATCACAAATAATCCGAGTAATCCTAGTAAAAAAAGTACTAGAAAAACACTCAAAACTACCGACACATACGATGTAATTACTCTGCGCTTTTGGAATTTTTCAAACGATGATGACATATACTGTATTTTAAGCCGTAAAAATATAAAAGAATTTGTTTATTCAAATGTTTATAACGTTTAAAGTTTTGAGTTTAGTACAATAAACGTAAATTTGCCGACGATTATCGTAGACATTAACTTTCGATTAACTTTGGCAGGAAAATTCAAAATTTTTATCAAAGTAAATTCTTACAGATTTTATGTTCCTAAAACGATAATTTTGAACGAATTTAGTATTAATTAATAATTAAAACTAAGTAACTCAGCCAGTAAAAGATGACTCGAGCCCGAAAGGCGACAGCATAAGACCATTAAAAAAAATAGAAAAGACGAATGAAATACTTTCACGAAAAAATCGAAGCCAAATGGCAACAGTATTGGGCAGAAAATCAAACCTTTGCCGCATCCAACCATTCGGATAAGCCAAAATATTATGTACTGGACATGTTTCCGTATCCTTCGGGTGCTGGTTTACACGTTGGGCATCCACTAGGTTACATCGCTTCCGATATTGTAGCGCGTTACAAACGCCACAAAGGTTTTAATGTGTTGCATCCGCAAGGCTACGATTCTTTTGGTTTGCCAGCCGAACAATACGCGATTCAAACAGGGCAACATCCCGAAAAAACTACTCGTGAAAATATTGCACGCTACCGTGAACAATTGGATAAAATTGGTTTTTCGTTCGATTGGAGTAGAGAAGTACGCACTTCAAACCCTGATTATTACAAGCATACTCAGTGGATTTTCATTCAATTATTCAATTCGTATTATTGCAAGCATTCAGACCAAGCCCTAGATATTTCTGAATTAATTAAAGTTTTTGAAACCGAAGGAAATCAAATGGTAGATGCCGTTTGTGATGATGATGTGGAGATTTTTACGGCTTCGCAATGGAATTCATTTTCTTCTGAGGAACAACAAAAAATACTTTTAAAATACCGATTGACGTATCTAGCTGAAACCGAAGTCAACTGGTGTCCGGCTTTAGGAACGGTTTTGGCGAACGACGAAATTGTAAACGGTGTTTCCGAACGCGGTGGTCATCCGGTCATTCGCAAAAAAATGACCCAATGGTCGATGCGCATTTCTGCTTATGCCGAACGTTTATTGCAAGGTTTAGACACCATCGATTGGACCGAAAGTTTGAAAGAAAGCCAACGCAATTGGATTGGAAAATCAGTCGGTGCTTCTGTTACGTTTAATGTCATTGCGAGCGAAGCGAAGCAATCTATCGATGTTTTTACCACGCGTCCTGACACCATTTTTGGAGTAACTTTCATGACTTTGGCTCCAGAACACGAATTGGTATCACAAATTACAACTCCCGAACAAAAAGCGGCCGTTGAAGCTTACGTAGAAGCCACAGCCAAACGCTCGGAAAGAGAACGAATGGCCGATGTAAAAACCATTTCTGGTGTATTTACGGGTGCGTATGCCGAACATCCGTTTACCAAAGAACCGATTCCGGTGTGGATTGGCGATTACGTTTTGGCGGGTTACGGAACCGGAGCTGTAATGGCGGTTCCGTGTGGAGACGAACGTGATTATGCCTTTGCGAATTTCTTCAAAGGACAAAACGGAATGCCAGGAATTAAAAATATTTTCAATCAAGATATTTCGCAAGAAGCGTTTGCAGCCAAAGAAGGTTTCGAATTGGTAAACTCCGATTTCCTTAACGGATTGAGCTACAAAGACGGAACCAAAAAAGTCATCGAAGAATTGGAAAAAATCGGGCAAGGAAAAGGGAAAACCAATTACCGTTTGCGCGATGCGGTTTTCTCGCGTCAGCGTTATTGGGGCGAACCATTCCCAGTGTATTATGTGAACGGATTGCCACAAATGATTGACGCTCAATATTTACCGATTGTTCTTCCTGAAGTAGAGAAATATCTTCCGACAGAAGACGGCCAACCGCCGTTAGGAAATGCAACGAATTGGGCTTGGGATTCTATCAACAACAAAATTGTTTCTAATGACCTTGTCACCCTGAGCGCAGTCGAAGGGCAATCTTCAAACGGAGTTTATCCTTTAGAATTGAACACCATGCCGGGTTGGGCAGGAAGTTCGTGGTATTGGATGCGTTATATGGACGCACACAACGACAACGAATTTGCCAGTCAAGACGCACTAAAATACTGGGAAAACGTAGATTTGTACATAGGTGGAAGCGAACACGCTACCGGACATTTATTGTACGCGCGTTTTTGGAATAAATTTTTAAAAGATAGAGGTTTTGCACCTACTGAAGAACCATTCAAAAAATTGATCAATCAAGGAATGATTTTGGGAGAGAGTGCTTTTTTATATATTTTGCAAACAAGATTTGGAGAAAAAAGCGGACAAACTCAAGTTATTATCACTAAAGAATTATATTCTGAAATAAATAATGGTGGTTCAATTGATATTCTACCAAAAAAATTAGCGGATTTTCTTAAAGAAAAAATGAATTTTCATGTTCAATTTCATGATGATTTAAAAGATTTACCATATACTTTTATTTGTTACAAAACTCCTATTGATGTTAATTATGTAAATCTTAAAAATGAAATTATTGTTGAAGATTTAGATGATAATAATCGGTACAAGATTGATATTTTAAATTCTTCTTATTTTGATGAAAATACTATACTAAAAGGTAATGAAATTAAAACGCTAACTGTTTACAGAGAAGTCGAAAAAATGTCCAAATCGAAATACAACGTGGTCAATCCCGATGACATTTGTAACGATTACGGCGCCGATACCTTGCGTTTGTACGAAATGTTTTTGGGTCCGCTAGAGCAAGCCAAACCTTGGAACACAGCTGGAATTACCGGAGTTTCAGGTTTCTTAAAAAAACTATGGCGTTTGTATTTTGACGATAATGGTTTGATTGTAACCAATGACGAACCAACTGCAGAAATGTACAAATCATTGCATAAAACCATCAAAAAAGTAACCGAAGACATCGAGAATTTCTCGTTCAATACGTCGGTTTCACAATTCATGATTTGTGTGAACGAATTAGCACAATTGAAATGCCGTCATCGTGCTATTTTAGAACCATTAGCGGTTATTGTATCGCCTTACGCACCGCACATCGCCGAAGAATTGTGGAATCAATTGGGTCACGAAGGTTCGATTTCTACCGTAGCGTTCCCAGTTTTTGAAGAAAAGTATTTGGTAGAAAGCGAAAAAGAATACCCAGTTTCCTTCAACGGGAAAATGCGTTTTACCATCAAATTGCCTTTGGATTTGACCAAAGAACAAATTCAGGAAATCGTGATGGCTGATGAAAGAACCATCGCTCAATTGGCTGGAACTACGCCCAAGAATATTATTATCGTTCCAGGTAAAATCATTAATTTGGTTGGATAATTGCCCAGTTTTTTGTCATTTCGACGAAGGAGAAATCTCATCAAGTATACCTTAAATTATGAGATTTCTCCTTCGTCGAAATGACAAGGTTGAAGATTTTTTTTGTAAGGTCTAAATTTCATAATTCTTGATATTTGGATTTTTTTTAACAAGCGTTAAAGTTTTTGTAAAATAACAGTATTGGCAAACTCTTTGATTTTGGTTTTATACAACAAAAAACCACGCTTATGAAACCACTTTACCTTTTTTTGACCGTATTATTTTTTTCATTATCAACGGCTTCTGCACAACAAAATCCTCCATCTAATACTATGGATAATGATTTGGCAGTAGATTTGATGGTGTTTCACTCACCCATTTTAAACCGCAACTTTGTGGGTTTTGCCGCCGATGTAAAATATTATGTTGAACCCAATTGGGGAACCGGATTTAGTTTTGGGGTTGCCAATAAAAAAATCAGTACCGATTTTGATCTTGGTGCTCTTGAGCCCGATGTTTCTTTTGTAAGTATTGGTTGGCTCAATCAATGGGATGTAGTGAAAAGCGAAAGTACCCGAGTGGGTTTTAATTTGAATAACGGTGTTGCCTTCATTAATTTGAGAGATCGCTCGGAAACCGAAGTCTTTTGGGATGAGTTTGGCTACTCAGAGGTGCCAGTGAGTAGAGAAAGAAGCTTGTTGTATATCGTTGAACCCGGACTTACAGCTTCCTTTCGATTGGTGAAAACCAAAAACACACCCGGAATTTTCTTGACTACTCAAGCCAAATACCGAAAAGCACTGGGCAATCCTGATTTTGGAAAAGCTCAGGATTTCTCTGGATTTTTTATTGGTGTTGGCGTTTCATTTATTGGTGTATTTGACTCTTTGTAACAAAAGCACCTTTGTCAAAGTTCAAAACTTTGACAAAGGTGTTACTATAAGTTGTGAAAATGTCATCTTGTCATTTAAAAAAAATGGTCTGTAATTTGATGTTTTAATTGTAACTTTATAAAAAATTAAAATTATGGGAATGAGTTATATGTTGCTGGCAGGAATTATTATGCTGGCCAGTTGGTTGGTAAGTAGCCGACTAAAAAGCAAGTTTGAACACTATTCTAAATTGCATTTGCAAAACGGAATGAGTGGTGCTGAAATTGCCGAAAAAATGTTAGCCGATCACGGAATTAGAGATGTACGTGTTATTTCTACACCCGGAAGATTGACCGATCATTACAATCCGGCAGACAAAACGGTTAATTTAAGTGAAGCAGTTTACAATCAAAGAAATGCAGCTGCGGCTGCTGTAGCTGCTCACGAAGTAGGACACGCAGTGCAACACGCTCAAGCCTACCAATGGTTGACCTTGCGTTCGCAATTGGTTCCGATAGTTTCTGTAGCTTCTAATTTTGTTCAGTGGATTTTACTGGCTGGAATTTTAATGATTAAAGTATTTCCTGCGCTTTTATTAGTTGGAATCGTGATTTTTGCGGCAACAACCTTGTTCACTGTAATCACGTTACCCGTAGAATACGATGCGAGTAATAGAGCTTTGGCTTGGTTGAAAAACAAACACATGTTGAATCAAGCAGAATACAATGGTGCAGAAGATTCATTGAAATGGGCAGCCCGAACGTATGTAGTTGCTGCTTTAGGCTCTATAGGAACGTTATTGTACTACATTTCCATTTACATGGGAAGAAGAGAGTAATTTACTAACGAAATTAATATGCTAATCCGTTTTGCTAGTCGAAACGGATTTTTTTATTTCTTCAAATTAGTCAAAAAAGTAATAATCGAAAACCAAGCCACAGCATGAATGAAAATGCATTTGATGTAGCTTTTATCCGAATTGAAGTGTTTGTAGGCTTGAACACTCGCGTAAATCAAACTAATCGGAATCAATAAAAACATAAAAAGAATTCCTGAATTTGGGCTTTTGTCATTGCCTGGAAAAAGTAAATACAAAATATAGGCTAATGAAATGTAAACGATGTAAAAGGCTAACGTAATGGTTTCTTTGCTGTAGTTATTGAGGTTCATTTGGGTTTATGGTTTGTGGTTCATAGTTGAATTTGTCGTTCCAATTGTTGTTCTAATGAAATGAAGGTTTCGGTTCGGGAAACGCCATCAATGGGTTGGATTTTTTTGTTCAGCAATTGCATCAAATGTTCGTTGTCGCGGCAAATGATTTTAATGAGAATACTCCAATTTCCAGTAGTGTAATGACATTCGAGTACTTCAGGTATTTTTTTGAGTTCGCGTACGGCTTCCGAGTTACTCGCTGCTTTTTCCAAATAAATTCCGATGAACGCCATGGTTTTGTACCCCAATACTTTGTTGTTTACGATGAATTTGGAACCCGAAATCACTCCGGCTTCTTCCAATTTTTTCAACCGTTGATGAATCGCCGCACCCGAAATCCCGATTTTATTGGCAATTTGAAGAATGGGTTTTCGGGCGTCTTCCATTAAATCGCGCAGGATTTCTTTGTCGATACCATCAATCTCAATCTGAAGTTGGTTTATTTTCATAACTTGTGAATTTAAAGCAAAAATAGAGATTTTGTTTTAAATTAAAAGTGATTTAACCGCAAAGCCAGCAAAGTTTTTGCTAAGTGCGCAAAAAAGGACTAATCTAGCCCCGACCTGCCTGCCGGCAGGCAGGTTGAAGAGGAAATCCTTTTTTAAATTGCCATGGGTTTTAACCCTTGGGAATTTAAAAAAGATTGGAACGAAAAGCGGGACAACTGATCTTAAAAACTCAAGTTGTCTGCTTCTAAAAATTACACTTCAACGGTTAATTTATCGGGATTGTAACCGATGTACGGCATTACGGTTTCTTTGAAAATTACTCCATATTCTTCGAGTTCTTTGAGAATCGGCTCGTAGACTTCTTTGCGAATGGGCAATTGTACTCCGGGTGTTTTGATGTTCCCGTTGAGGATTTGTAGTGTTGCCATTGCGACAGGTAAACCCACGGTTTTTGCCATTGCGGTATAGGTTTGATCGTCGCCGATGCAAACCATTTTCGAATCAATTTGTTGTTCGTAACCGTTGAGTTCGTAGCCAAATTTGTGGTACATGACAATCATGTCTTTGTCGTTGGGTTGCAACGTCCATGAATCGTTGAGAATGCGTTCTAAAATTTGCGCTGGAGTGGCATTTTTGAGTCCGACTTTTTTGTTTGCGTTGAACAAATCCAGTTCCAATAATTTATCCCACATGATGTCATCTTGCTCGATATTGAGTGCCAAACGGGTTTTAATTTCAACCGAATCCGTTGGATGATAGGGTAAAAACGAGTTGGTATATTCGCGGAAACTCATGTTTTCGGAGTTTTCCATTATGTAGGTGTCGTCGGTCATTCCGAGTTGCACAAACATGTTCCATGCCTTAGAAAAACCTACTCTTCTGATGGTTCCGCGGTACAAGGTCAGCACATCGTCTAAACCATAAACGCTGCGGTATTTTAGTGAATCGCGGTTGGCATAACCTTCAAATTTGCCGTAACCTTCTACCAACAAAAACTCGGTTCTTCGGAATAATTTGTGGTACGGAATGTATTTGTATTTTCCTTCTTGTATGAATTTGGCAGCGCCGCCTTGTCCGGCCAAAACTACGTTTCGTGGCGCCCAAGTAAATTTGTAGTTCCACAAATTATTGTCTGATTCGGGTGCGACTAATCCGCCACAAAACGATTCAAACAACAGCATTTTTCCGCCTTTTTCTCTGATTTCGTCAATGACTTTCATGGCACTCATGTGATCGATTCCAGGATCGAGACCAATTTCGTTCATAAACACCAAATTGTTTTCTTTGGCGGCTGCATCCAAACTTTGCATCGCATCGGAAACGTACGAAGCGGTCACCATGTGTTTTTTGAAAGTAATGCAATCTTTGGCTACTTCCACGTGCATGTGCGCTGGCAACATTGAGATGACAATATCTGCTTTTTGGATTTCAGTATGACGTTGCGCTTCGTTGTTGATGTCGAGTTGAATCGCAGTAGCATTGGGATGATTGTTGGTTTTTCGTTGTGCTAATTCTAACGACAAATCACCTATAGTAAGGTGTAGATTTTGCTCGTTAGACTTATTTAAAAGATATTGTATTAAAGACGAAGCCGAACGACCAGCGCCAATGATAAGGATGTTTCTCATTTTAGTTTGTAATAGTAGGCAAAATTAGAAAAAAATATCAGATTTGGATTTAATATTTTTTTAACCACAAATACGGGGAGAATGTATATTTATGAAGAGACGCACTGCAGTGCATCTTTACAAATTAGATTATTTTTGGAATTTGTTTTTTGTCTTTTGGAATTTTATCTATTATTCCAAACCTTCCAATTCCTCCAATTCTTGTTTGGCTTCTTGTTTGGTTTCGATTTTTTGTTGTTCAAATTGTTGGTCAACAGCCACTTCGTCTTTAAAGAAAAAGGTTTTCACTACAACAACTGCAGCACACAAATACGTGATAATAAACAATCGTTTGGGCCAAACGCGTAGATTTACATCCGATTTTATAAATGTGATGGCTAGGCAAATTATGGCTAATCCAATCGGAATAAACGCCAAAGTATCAAAAGGTAAAGCCGTAAATAGAATGCTTAACGCAGTAAAAATGTAGGATAGAATTAAGAATATTTTTCTCATGATTTAGATTCCAGTTGCAGAAGTTAATGTCAATTGTCCGGTTCCAACAGGAATACTGAATTTCATTAAAGCAGGTACTTTTTTGGCATCGGCAGTCAACCAAATTAAGTTTTTGTCTTTTCCTTTTAAAGCATCCGTTTTGGCGCCGATGGATAATTTATAACACGATTTATCGCCTAGATTTCCTGCTTTTACGGTTTCGGTTCCGAGGTATTTTAAAGTAACTGGAATTTCTTTTTCGTCAAAAACAATCACAAATGATTTGGTTTGTCCCGCTGTCATTTTAGAGAAATCCAACGTACGAACTTTGTACAGTAAAGAAATGGCATCTTGAGTTGAACTTCCAATGTTGAACGTACGAACAGTTTCAGGTTTGTTGCGTCTTTTGGCCGTGCTGGTAACCGAATTTCCTTTGAAAGCGTATTTTTCTTTTTTGGTGTAACCGCCTTCGTCGATACTTCTTTTGTACAAGCTTGGTTTTAAAGTAGTCGGATTTACGTACGATTCGTAAATGTCTCTGATTTTAAAAAATTTGTCCCATTTGCTGAAAGTGGCTAATTCGCAATTCAAATGCAAATACGAATTTTTAGAAGTGTTGACCATTTCGGTTGACATAGTAACTTGAGCTAATTGTGTGATTAATCCGCTCATGTTGTACTAGCCAGCGTAAACTAACTTTTCGCCCGATGGAACAACCACATCGTCTTCGGGAGTGAACGAGCATAGAATCAACAAACTAACTGCTAAAAATAAAATCTTTTTCATGGATAAAAATTAAGCTGCAAATATAAAATTTTAAAATTGTTATCTTCCAAAAGAAAACCTAAAAGTCCTTTTTAATTCTATGGATAACTGATAAATTTGTAAAAAATTATAACCATTCAACACAATGGACAAAAAAATTATTTCTGCAGCTGGTTTCTTCGGAATGTCGGCAATTATATTAGGAGCTTTTGGTGCGCATGCCTTGAAAAAGATGTTGAGCATCGATCAGCTAACTAGTTTCGAAACGGGTGTTAAGTACCAAATGTACCATGCTTTGTTTTTGCTTTTTTTAGGTTTGAGTAGCCATATTCCACACAAAACCAAGAAGACCATTTTTATTTTAGTGGTCAGTGGAATCGTGTGTTTTTCGGGTTCGATTTATTTGCTTTCAACAACGGCTATAACCAATGTAAATTTTAAATCGATTGGTTTTATAACGCCAATTGGCGGCTTGTTTTTAATTGTGGCGTGGAGTGTTTTGATGATTCATTTTTTGAAGAAAAAGGCATAATTTTTTATTAAAACTCAGCGTTATAATAATTAATTTTTACCTTTGCACTCTATTTATAATAGCAACAAACTAAATTTTTATGGATAATTACGCTCAATTAACGAAATCGATTTCGTTAGAACAGTACGGAATAACTAATACTCAAGAAATTATATACAATCCTTCGTTTGAATTTTTATATAATGAAGAGTTGAATCCAAATTTACAAGGCTACGAAAAAGGTCAATTAACCGAACTTGGAGCTGTAAATGTAATGACAGGCGAATTCACTGGTCGATCTCCAAAAGACAAATATATTGTAAAAGATAACATTACCGAAAATACCATTTGGTGGAATTCTGATAAAGCTGCCAACGATAACAAACCGATTTCTCAAGACACTTGGAACGCCTTAAAGCAAACTACTGTTGATCAACTTTCAGGGAAAAGATTATTTGTAGTGGATGCTTTTTGTGGTGCTAATGAAAATACACGTTTGAAAGTGCGTTTTATAATGGAAGTAGCGTGGCAAGCACATTTTGTAAAAAACATGTTCATTCGCCCAACCGAAGAAGAACTTGAAAACTTTGGTGAACCCGATTTTATTGTGATGAATGGTTCTAAAACTTCATTCAAAGACTATGCTGCTCACGGACTAAATTCGGAAGTGTACGTTGCCTTCAATTTGACAGAAAAAGTACAGATTATTGGCGGAACTTGGTACGGTGGCGAAATGAAAAAAGGCTTGTTCTCGATGATGAACTACTATTTACCGCTTCAAGGAATTGCCTCAATGCACTGTTCGGCCAACAAAGGGAAAGATGGTGATGTGGCTGTTTTCTTCGGTTTATCGGGAACAGGAAAAACCACTTTGTCAACTGATCCTAAAAGAGAATTAATCGGTGATGATGAACACGGTTGGGATAATGATGGAGTGTTTAATTTTGAAGGCGGATGTTATGCTAAAACCATCGATTTAAGTGCGGAAAACGAACCTGATATTTACGGTGCCATCAAAAGAGATGCACTATTAGAAAACGTAACAGTTGATGCTAACGGAAAAATTGATTTCAAAGACGGTTCAGTTACTCAAAACACACGTGTTTCCTATCCTATTGATCACATTCAAAACATTGTAAAACCCGTTTCAAAGGCTGGCCATGCTACCAAAGTGATTTTCTTAACGGCCGATGCTTTTGGTGTAATGCCTCCAGTTTCTAAACTAACTCCAGAACAAACTAAATACTATTTCCTTTCTGGTTTTACTGCAAAATTAGCGGGAACTGAGCGCGGAGTTACGCAACCTGAACCAACTTTTTCAGCGTGTTTCGGAAAAGCATTTTTGTCGTTGCATCCAACTAAATATGGAGAAGAATTAGTGAAGAAAATGGAGCAACACAACGCTACTGCTTATATGGTCAATACAGGTTGGAACGGAACCGGAAAACGTATTTCAATTAAAGATACTCGTGCAATTATTGATGCTATTTTAGATGGTTCGATAGAAAAAGCAGAAACAAAAATGATTCCAGTGTTCAACTTTGAA
>JACCDI010404418.1_pt1 | contig 19803 bp, 18 predicted proteins | sample 7442791 | NCBI WGS metagenome assembly JACCDI01 (sample SAMN15323434, study PRJNA562643) | freshwater metagenome | isolation source: river surface water | place: USA:Blue River Watershed | collected 2017-08-15
ATGCAAATATGGACACAAGGCGAGCCCGAAGCAAACTCTTGCTGGTTTCCAACCATTGATGCACCGAATGAAAAAATGACTCAGGAGTTGTACATAACTGTAGATGAGCGATTTAAAACTTTAAGTAATGGGGTTTTGGTAAAAAGCACTAAAAACAACGACGGAACCAAAACCGATTATTGGAAACAAACTTTACCACACGCACCTTATTTAACCATGATGGCAATTGGTGAATTTGCGGAGATAAAAGACAAATGGCAAAATATACCAGTGAATTATTATGTAGAACCCAAAGATTCGGCAGATGCACTTTTAAACTTTGGAAATACACCAGAAATGATTGGATTTTTCTCCGAAATTTTTGGATATAAATACCCGTGGGATAAATACCACCAAGTTGTGGTGAAAGATTTTGTGGCAGGTGCCATGGAAAATACATCCGCAGTAATACATGCCAATTATGTGTTTAGAAACAAACAACAATTAATTGATATGAATTTTGAAAGTATTGTTGCTCACGAATTGGTGCATCATTGGTTTGGCGATTTAATCACTTGCGAATCGTGGGCAAATTTAACCTTAAACGAAGGTTTTGCAACGTACGGGCAGTTTTTATGGGCAGATTTTAAATATGGAAAAACCGAAGGAGAACGCGAATTATCTAAAGCCAAAAGTAAATATTTACAAGATACACCTTACAAACAAATTATTAGATACCATCATGAGGACTCTCGCGAGCTATTTGATGGACACAGTTATTCCAAAGGTGCATTGGTTTTACATCAATTACGCCATCATATTGGCGACGATGCGTTTTGGGAAGGTTTACAATATTTTTTAAACAAACATGCCTATCAATCGGTAGAAATTCATGATTTAAGATTAGCCATGGAACACGTTACTGGAGAGGATTTAAACTGGTTTTTTAATCAGTGGTTTTTAGATAAAGGACATCCGATACTTCAAGTAAAAACCCAACAAAAAAACGATACTTTGGTGGTGAATATCATACAAAAGCAAAAAAGTATGGGGATACAAAATTTTGAATTCCCTATGCCAATAAGTATTTACGCCAATGGTAAAAAAATCGACAAAGAAATTTTTATCTCCAAAGAAAACGAAAATTTTTATTTCCCTAATGTAATCGAACCCGAATTGGTAAGTGTAGATCCCAACCATGTGATTTGCGCCGAAATTATTCAGAAACTTACACCAACACAAGCTTTGTTTAAGTACCGAAACGAAAAACATTATGCCAGTAAAATAAACGCTTTGCAACAAATATCAAAGGATACTACAATGGCAAGTTTTGATTTATTAAGCGAAGCAATTAAAGATAAAGATGCCGATGTTAGAAGATTGGCAATGAGTGAATGGACTAAAATACCTGATGGTAAAACAGAAGATTTTAAAGAAATGTTGGCAAATATTTATGCAAAAGATAGCTCTAGCGCGGTACGTAAAGCTGCTATTTACAATTTAGTTCAAAATTTCCCTAAAGATACAGTGATGATTGATTTATATAAAAAAGCATTAAATGATAGCTCATTACAAGTAAAAACCGAAGCGTTAAAAGCTTTATTTAGTTTGCGAAGAGAAGATGCGTTGTTGCGCGCAGCAGAATTGGAAGAGATTAAAGATCCGGGAGTGATTTTAACTTTATCCAATATGTATAAGGATATCAACGATGAATCTAAGGCTAAATATTATCGTTGGGCAATTAACCAAACCGAGAGTGCTTATAAAAATAGGGCGATACAAAACTTTAGAGAATATTTATCTCGCAAAGGTACATCAACGATGAAAAAAGCGGTGGAAGAGCTAGAAAATCAGGCTTTATACGAAAACAATACTGCCGTTAGGGAAGTTGCTGCCTTAGCCATTTTTGATTTATATAAAATACATTTAAAACGTATTGAGGATATCGAAAAAGATATCAAGGATAAAAAATCGGCTAGTAAAGGAGGAGGATACGATTTAAAAATGTTAGAAGAAAAATTAGCCGAATTGCAAGAAAAAGAAAAAGAGTTGAAGGAAAAATTGAGCAATATTCGCAAAAATGAAATTAGCGCGAGTGTAAAAGCCAATTGGGAAAAAGAAGGATTTACGGCAGAAATTTTCGGAAATTAAAATGATTATAAAAAAGGATATTAGCAACATGGAAGATATCCAGTTGTTAGTGAATAGTTTTTACAGCAAGGTACAAAATGACGATTTGATTGGAGATATTTTTAATAAAAAAATTGGAAACAATTGGTCGCCTCATTTACAAAAAATGTACACTTTTTGGCAAACTTTGTTGTTGGATGAACGCACATATCATGGAAATTCTTTTGATCCACACGCACAATTACCCATCGAAAAAGAACACTTTAACAGATGGATTGCTTTATTTAACGAAACGGTAAACGAAAATTTTGAAGGCGAAAAAGCCGAAGATGCGAAGTTAAGAGCGCAAAACATTGCAGCTGTTTTTAATTATAAAATAGAGTATTTAAGAAATAATCCAGGTTAAAAGTAGTGGGTGGTTTCACGCAAAGACCGCAAAGTTTTACGCAAAGTTCGCAAAGGCTTTCAAGAATTTTTTATAAAATCAAAAATTTTTAAATCATATATTAAATATTATATTTTAATTTGTACATTTGTTTTAATTTTAAAAATTAATATATGAATGAAAATGACATTTCTTATAAAATTATTGGAACGGCTATAGAATTGCATAAAAGTATTGGAGCTGGGTTGTTGGAATCTGTTTACGAAACAACATTAGCTTTTGATTTAAGAGAAAAAGGAATGGAGGTTCAACAACAAGTTCCCATGCCTTTAGTGTATAAAGAAGTTAAACAAGATATTGGTTACCGAATAGATTTTATTGTAGATAATAAAGTTTTGGTAGAAATTAAATCAGTTGAAACCCTTGCTCCAGTTCATTTTTCTCAAACTTTAACGTATTTAAAATTATCTGGATTAAAACTAGGGTTACTTATAAATTTTAATTCAAAAACTTTAAAAGAAGGAATTCACAGAATAGCAAATAATTTATAAAAATCATTTATTAAATACCTTCGTGGTCTTTGCGTGAAAACTTTGCGCCCTTCGCGTGAAATAAACGACATTTTAGTTTATTTTTAAAATTATTTAGAGTTTAACTACCCGATTTTTATTAAATTTGAAAAATTGAAATTTATTATGGCAGGAAATTTAACTTTTACAATGATTAAGCCTGAGGCGGTTGCCAATGGACATACTGGAAAAATAATTGCGAAAATTATCGAAAATGGTTATACCATTAAAGCATTAAAAATGCATCAATTTTCTGTAAATCAAGCAAGTAAATTTTACGAAGTACACGTAGGAAAGCCATTTTTTGAAGGATTAGTGGAATATATGAGCTCCGGACCTTTAGTAGCTATAGCCTTGGAAAAAGAAAATGCAGTAGTGGACTTTAGAAAATTGATAGGTTCCACCAACCCAGAGGAAGCAGCAGAGGGAACAATACGAAAAGAATTTGCCGAATCTAAAACCAAAAACGCTGTTCATGGGTCGGATTCCGACGAAAATGCACTTATTGAAATAGGATTTCATTTTTCATCATTAGAGATTTTTTAAATTAGCAAAGGAATTTTTACATGAAATTGATATTATTTTCCCCCACAGCATCCGTAAAAAACGAAACAACTATATTAGTTGAATTGTTTGCTTTGGGATTGGAAACCTATCATTTAAAAAAACCAACCTATACCGAAAAAAAAATGAAAGCGTATTTGGAAAAAATTCCTACCGAATACCACAACCGTATAGTATTACACAGTCACCATTTCCTAGTAAAAAAATACAATTTAAAAGGAATACATTTCCCAAGTAAATTGTTGAAAAAGAAATTTAAAACTTGGTGGATTTTAAAACGAACTAAAGGCAAACAACCTTGGTTAACCGTATCTACTTCGTTTCACTCGGTGAAGGAATTAGATGTTGTAAATCCAATTTTCGACTATGTTTTTTTAAGTCCGATTTTTGATAGTATTACTAAAAGTCAGTACCAAAGCGGTTTTAAAGAATTTAGCTTAACCAACAACTTAAAAAACACACCCTACAAAGTAGTTGCATTAGGAGGCATAACCGACGAAAAAATACCAATTGTAAAACGCATGGGATTTTATGGGATGGGCTTATTGGGAGCCTTGTGGACATCAGAAGAGCCGGTAAAAATATTTGAAGGCGTACAAAATAAATTAAACGAATTAACATAAAAAAAATGGATATCAATACTTATTTCGAATCAATAGGAGTTTTGGGAATTATCAGTTTAATTGTACAAATTTATGCAGCCATACACGCCTTTAAACGCCGTAATATTTTTTGGGGAATATTAAGTTTAATATTCATATTCTCGGCAGTATTTTATTTAATTTTATATATCATCCCCGAGTGGAGAGGTAAAAAACCTATGGGAATGATGGGTATGGGAGCAGGGAATGATTTTGACATTAAAAAACACGAAGTAAAGTTACAAAACAAATACAATCCTAAAGAAGAAGTAGAACGATTAGAGGAGTTGGTGAAAGAATCGGATACGGTTGCCAATATCCGTAAATTGGGCGATGTGTATATGGAATTACAAGAATACGAAAAAGCGTATGCCAATTACACAAAATGTTTAAAAGGTGTGTTTAAGGACGATGCTTATATTTTATTGGATGCCGCAAAAGCTGCCTATAAAGCCAAAAAACACAACGAGAGTATTGCGCATATCCAGTTAATTTTGGATAATTCGCCTAAATTCCCCGACCAAACTTACTGGTTTGTTTTAGCAAAAAATTATGAAGCTATCAATTTACCCGAAAAAGCATTAGAAATATACAAAAATCATATTTGGGATATTAGAGGCGAAGAAGCTAAATTTAATTACGCAACGCTTTTATTCCAATTGGGAAAAAATGATGAAGGTGCCGAAGTTGCCAATACCATTGTAAAAGATGTAAGTAAAGGAACACCTATGTACAAAGCCGAACAAGCTTTATGGATGGAAGAAGCCAAAAAATTGTTAGATAAAATGGGGAAATCCCACACTTTGAAATTAAACGATGACAGAAGTTAATCGTAAAAAAGAAGCCTTAGAAATATTACAAAATCAGTTTGGTTACTCGGTATTTAGAGAAAACCAATGGGAAAGTATTAATGATATTTTACATCAAAAGGATACCTTAATTTTAATGCCTACTGGTGGGGGTACATCCTTATGTTACCAAATACCTGCCTTAATGATGAACGGAACCGCGGTGGTCATTTCGCCCTTAATTTCGCTCATGAAGGACCAAGTAGATAGTTTAGCAGCCAACGGAATTTACGCAGCCTTTTACAATAGCTCCTTAAACGAGGAGGAACAGCGCAAAATAGAAAGTGAGCTGATGCAACAGCAAATTAAGTTGTTGTACGTATCGCCCGAAACTTTTGTAACTGATATTTTTATATCCATGTTGCAAAACGTAAATTTATCCTTAATTGCCGTGGACGAAGCCCATTGTATATCCTCGTGGGGACATGATTTTAGGCCCGAGTATGCTAAAATTGGGAGGTTTAGGAACAAGTTAAAAAATATACCTTTTGTTGCACTAACCGCAACAGCCGATAAATTAACCAAAAAAGATATTGTAGAGCAATTACAATTGAGCAATCATACCGAGTATGTATCTAGCTTTAATCGCGCCAATTTATCCCTAAATATTTTACCGGGTAAAAACCGTTGGGATAATATTTTAGCATTGTTGTTGGAACGCAAAAACACCAGTGGAATAATTTATTGTACAAGCCGAAAAACTTGCGAAAGTTTAGCCGAAAAGTTGTGTAGTTTTGGCTTTGATGCAGCACCTTATCATGCAGGTTTACACAAGGATGTTAGAGAAAAAACCCAAAATGATTTTATTAAAGATGAACTACAAATTGTAGTGGCTACCATTGCTTTTGGGATGGGAATTGATAAATCCAATGTGCGGTGGGTGATACATTACAACTTACCCAAAAACATCGAAAGTTATTATCAGGAAATTGGAAGAGCCGGAAGAGATGGAGCACCTGCAGATACTTTTTTATTTAGCACTTATGCAGATTTTTTACAAATTAAAGATTTAATTGCCCAAAGCGGTCAGCGGGAATTTATGGAAACCAAGCTGCAACGTTTAATGGATTATGCCGAAGCCCGAAGTTGTAGAAGAAAAATTTTACTAGCTTATTTTGGCGAAATTTTACCCGAAAACTGTGGGAATTGCGATGTTTGTGAACATCCACCTAAAGTTTTTGATGCTACCGTACTGGCTCAAAAAGCTTTATCGGCGGTAATTAGGTTAAAACAAAACGAAGGGGTAAACATGATTATTGAAGTTTTACGCGGAAGCTCCCGAACAGCCGTTTACGAAAAACAATATCATTTATTACCTACTTTTGGTGTAGGTAAAGATTTAAGTTTTAACGAATGGCAACAGTATATTTTGCAGCTAATTAATTTAGGTTATTTTGAAATTGCTTACGACAATCATAACAATTTAAAAGTAACCGATTTGGGTAAAAAGGTGTTGTTTGATAATCAGAAAGTAGAATTGGTGAAAAGTTTAGAGCGACAAGCAATTCAAAAACGTGTAGAACCCATCAAAGAACAAAATGTTTTTAAATTTGGAAAAACCGATTCTGTTTTGTTTGAAAAAATGCGCAAATTACGTTTGGAAATTGCCAAACGCGAAAACAAAGCACCTTACATGATTTTTAGCGACAATACTTTACAACAATTGGCGGCGGTTAAACCTAAACAATTAAAAGAATTTACCACAATTGAAGGTATTGGGAATCATAAAAAAGACCTATATGGCGCACCATTTTTACAACTAATTTTGGAAAACAACTAAATTAAATGTAGCTTAGTTAATCGATTTAAATCTGCTTACAAATGATAAAATATTGGCACATAATTTTACTTGTTTTCGCATTAATTTCATGCGAAAAATTATTTTTAAAAGATGATGTTGCTTCAACAAATCCATTCGAAAATTTCGATTATTTATGGAATGAAGTGGATAAAAAATATGCTTATTTCGAATTAAAAAATGTGGATTGGGATGCGGTAGGACAACAATATCGAGCTAAATTATATCCAGAAATGCAGCAAGATTCCCTGTTTACTGTTTTGCGCGATTTATTATTTGAATTAAAAGATGACCACGTGAATTTAGTAAGTCCGTTTAATATTGCAGTATATAATGTTGAGTTTAAATATCCGCCCAATTATTTTCGCCGAACAGTAAGCGATTATTATTTAAATCAGCAAATCAACTATACAGGTGCTTTTACACATGGATTTTTACCCAATAAAGTTGCTGGATATGTTAGGTACAGCAGTTTTATGAATATGGTAAATATGAACGATTGGGTAAAGATTTTAAAAACCTACGAAAACACCAATGGTTTAGTATTGGATTTAAGAGAAAATGGTGGTGGTGTGGTGCTAAATATTCCAGCTATTTTATCTCCTTTTGTTCAAAAAGATGTAATTGCAGCTTATACGCGCACCAAAAACGGACCGAATATCAACGATTTTTCGGCAAGAGAAAATTTATCGATTACGCCACACGAAAATTACTTTTTCCCAAAACCTGTAATGGTTTTAACAGATAGAGGTTCCTACAGTGCCAGTACATTTTTTGCTGTAGCAACTAAAGCCTTACCAAATGTGGAATTGGTGGGTGATACAACTGGTGGCGGTGGTGGATTGCCAAACGGAGGACAATTACCGAATGGATGGACCTATAGATTTAGTGTTTCGCAAACCTTGTATTTAAACGGCGACAATTCTTCCGAAAACGGCGTACCGCCAGATTATCCAGTACTTTTTAACTGGACAGATTTACAAAAAGATGAAATTTTAGATAAAGCAATAGATATACTTCAAAATTGGTAAAATGCAAATTCCTACATTTATAATTCACGTTAGTACGCATACCCAACGCGAAAAACATATTGTTCATCAAATTCAAAAATCTAAATTTTTACACAATTACCAATTCATTACCAAAGGAGATATCCAAGATATTGATACGAGCATACATCAACAATATTTTGGTGGCACGCTACATACTATAAATGCTGGGGTATCTTGCGCGTACAAACATATTTTAGCTTACGAAGAAGTTGTGCAACAAAACCTAGAATTTGCCTTGATTTTAGAAGATGATATTTTTTTAGAAAACAATTTTGATGAAATTATAGCTGCAGCATTGTACGAAGCACAAAAATTGAATTTAAAAAATTATTTTATTTCCTTGGAAGACTCGAACTTAAAGTATGTTGCAGGAAAGGAATTAATTGAAGGAAAATATTTATACCCAAAATTCAAAGGCAGATTGGCAGGAGCTTATTTAGTAGATAAAATAACTTGCCAAAACATACTTACAGAAATTAAAAATAACAAATGTAATTTAACCATCGATTGGTTTCATAATTATTGTGCAGAGCTTAATTTATTGCAAATATATTGGTTACACCCTACCATTGCTTATCAAGGCAGTTTAACTGGCAGTATCCCATCTTTAATTGATAATAAAAAAACAGGTTGGAGAAGAGAATTGGGCTATTTTGCTCAAAAAATTTATAAAAAAATACTATATAAATTGAGATAAAGCTATTTAGACGTAGTGATAAACTAAAATTAAAAAATATATTTGCAAAAAAATATACAAATGGATAACCATACCCAAAATTTTGGCGCTATAGTACCTTTGGCTTGGCCAGATAGCTTGGTGAACAGTTCGTTTAAATTAATGGATCCATTTTTTTCCGTTTTAAATATCTCTAAAAAAGGTTATTACAAAGTTGGTCATGCTGCAATGGTTCTTGCCCAAAAGGACGGAACCTTGTTGTATTTTGATTTTGGCAGATACATTGCGCCAAATGGGAAAGGACGAATTAGAGGATGTACTACCGATCCCGAAATTACGCTTCAAAATAAAGCCATTTGGCAAGGGAATCAATTGCAAAATTTAGAGGAAATTTTGTTGGAAATTGCTCAAAACAGGCATACTCATGGAGATGGCAAAATGTATGCAGGTGTACATTATATTCAAAATACACAACAAGCACTACAATATATTTTAAAACAGCAACAGCGCGATTTCATTAGCTACGGACCCTATGTTCCTAATGGTACCAATTGCTCCAGATTTGTTGCGCAAACTATTGCACATGTGAGCGATATAAAGGAAAAAATAAAATTTTTATTTCCCTTTTACACCACACCGAGTCCGTTGGGAAACATTTTTAACTCTAACGGAAAATTACTTTTAGAAGTAAATCATCCTCAAATTCAGGCTATTCCAATAGATACTTTGCAACAAAAAATTAAACTTTTAAAAAGTAAAGTTTTATTTAATAAAAATGAAGCGCTATTACAAAATATAGATTTAACCAAACGTTACCAATTTAACGCACCAAAACCGCATGAAAATATTTTAGAAAATGCACAATGGTTAGGCGGAATGGGAGCTGGAGCTTGGTTTACTGTAATTCCTCAAAACGCAACAAGCATTTTGGTTAAGCGCCAACAAAAAGATGGATTTATAGATTATGAAAGTATTTTTGAAGTACAACAAGGAAATTTTCATCCCACAATAGGCTTTAAAGTTGCTTATGGAAGCAATTACCAAAAAACAATTTTGGTACAAAACAATCGATTTATAGTTTTTAATAGGAAATAAATTGATTTTTATTTTGAGGAAAAATTTGAAATTTTAGTAAATATTAGATTAGTAATTTAATCTAACTTTAGATAGTTCGGTAATTAAATCAGGATTTTGCTCCAAGCTGTTTCCAATTACCAATAAATCTGCCCCTGCTTTATAATTTTCAGCAACTTTTTCGGGGGTTTTAATTCCTCCACCAACAATCAGCGGACAATCGATTACCGCCGATGTAGCTTGTATCATGGCGCCTGAAACAGGATTTTGTGCGCCACTTCCTGCGTCCAAAAATATAAGTTTTAAACCCAACATTTCACCCGCCATTGCAGTAACTGCTCCAATACTAGGTTTGTTGTGCGGTATAGGCATACTGTGACTAATATAAGATGCTGTGGTTGGCACGCCACTATCTACCAAAATATATCCTGTAGGTAATACCTCTAAACCACTTTGTTTTACTAAAGGTGCAGCTATAACATGTTGTCCAATTAATAAATCTGGATTTCTACCCGATATTAAAGATAAAAACAATAAAGCATCTGCCTTAGGATTAATTTGATATACACTACCCGGAAATAAAATACAAGGAATTTGTGTGTGGCTTTTAATATATGTTAAAGTTGTATTTAAGGAATCATTTGTGATTAAACTACCGCCAACAAAAAAATAATCCACTGCATTTTCAATACCTAATTTAACTAAATCCCTCAAAATCAAAGGGTTTAGATTGTCGGGGTCAATCAAAACTGCAATAGTTTTTTGATTCGCCTGCTTTTTATTAACTATATTTTGATATATTTTAACCATAATCGACCGCTAAAATAAAGCATATTTATTTTAACACAAATAATATTCAATATTTTATTTTGCATTTTAGCAACTAAATCTCTAGTTTTACGAAAAATTTTTAAAACACATGGCAAATATTAAAACAGAAAACTTTAAAGTTAAAGACATCAGCTTGGCTGAATGGGGTAGAAAAGAAATTAGATTAGCTGAGGCGGAAATGCCTGGTTTAATGTCTTTAAGAGAAGAATTTGGTAAAGACAAACCTTTAAAAGGTGCGCGTATTGCAGGTTGTTTACACATGACTATCCAAACGGCGGTTTTAATTGAAACTTTAATTGAATTAGGTGCTGAGGTTACTTGGTCATCTTGTAACATTTTCTCCACACAAGACCATGCAGCGGCAGCGATTGCAGCAGCAGGTATTCCTGTTTTTGCTTGGAAAGGTATGAATGAGGAAGAATTTGATTGGTGTATTGAGCAAACATTACATGCTTTTGAAGGCGGACAACCTTTAAATATGATTTTAGATGATGGTGGCGATTTAACCAATATGGTTTTTGATAGATACCCAGAGTTGGTAAAAGGTATCAAAGGTTTATCCGAAGAAACTACAACAGGTGTACACAGATTATATGAGCGCCAAAAAAACGGAACATTAGTTTTACCAGCAATTAATGTAAACGATTCGGTTACAAAATCTAAATTTGATAATAAATACGGTTGTAGAGAATCTTTAGTAGATGGTATCCGCAGAGCTACTGATGTAATGATGGCTGGTAAAGTAGCTGTAGTTGCTGGTTTTGGTGATGTAGGTAAAGGTTCTGCAGAATCTTTAAGAGGTGCTGGTGCGCGTGTAATTGTTACGGAAATCGACCCAATTTGTGCTTTACAAGCTGCAATGGAAGGTTTTGAGGTGAAAAAAATGATTGATGCAGTTAAAGAGGGTGATATTATTGTTACTACAACAGGTAATAAGGATATTATTGTTGCGGAACATTTCGAATTAATGAAAGATAAGGCAATTGTTTGTAACATCGGACACTTTGATAACGAAATTGATATGGCGTGGTTAAATCGCACGTATGGCCATACTAAAGATACTATTAAGGACCAAGTAGATAAATATACTATTGGTAACGGTAATGAAATTTTGATTTTAGCAGAAGGTAGATTGGTTAACTTAGGTTGTGCAACGGGTCACCCTTCATTTGTAATGTCGGCTTCGTTTACTAACCAAACTTTAGCACAATTAGAGTTATGGAAAAATTCGGCTAGCTACAAAAACGAAGTATATACTTTACCTAAGCATTTAGATGAAAAAGTAGCTCGTTTGCATTTAGCTAAAATTGGTGTGGAGTTAGATGTTTTATCTAAAGATCAAGCTGATTATATTGGTGTTGATGTTAAAGGACCTTACAAAGGCGATTTTTACAGATATTAATCGTAGTTTAAATAAAATTAAAAAAGGTGTTGCTAGTTTTAGCAACACCTTTTTTTTGTGTTTAAGTTTTATATTAAGTCACTTTTGGGAACTAAATAATTTTATTTTAGTGAAAAAAATGCTTTTCTGATTTACAAAAAATTTGCAAACAATTCATCTCTTTGGTGAACGTAGGATAAACCTTAGTACCTTTTGTTTCGAAAAAACTTTGCTCCCTATTGTTTGAAATTAAATTGGGATTGTACAAAACTTACGACATTTGTTCAAACATTCCTTCATCCGTTCCAGGATCCTTTAAAGGTGTATTGGTTTCGTTTATTTCTTCGATAAATATTTGAGGGCTAACCCATTGTTTTTTAGCTTCCATGGTATACTGTTATTTTAATCTTACTGAATAATTACTTTTTCGCGCGTTACAACATTTCCATTAACTACCTCCACAACATAAATTCCGCTTGGTAAAGTAGTGTTAATTTGTGTAAGTGTGTTGGTTAAATTTGCCGTATGTACTAACTGTCCGCTTGTACTATAAACACTAACTTTTGCATTATTAACATCGGAAAGCTTGATGTTAATTTGCTTATTGTTGGCGTATATTAAGCTTGAATTTTGAGGAGCACCTACTGTACTTAAAGGGATATCACCAAAATGAATTGCAAAACGATTTACATCGCTTGTTTTGCCTTTAAAACTGTACTTTTCGCCTGCATTAAAACTTACTTTATTCCCAGTGTTTTTATCTTCTAAAACCACTGGGATACCTTGTAAATTTCCTAACTGTTCTGTAGCTTCTAAAACATACAAACCTTCCTCTTTTAACACTAATTTTGTTTCAACAACTGCATGATTTGCATCAGGTAAAGAATTAATCACTACATCTTCCTCGTTGGCAATAGTACTTATTTGGGTAGCCGAATTTGTCCAAAATTTTCTCGAATCATAGTCGTCAAAACTTTCATCCGCATTAAAATCAAAATGAATAACTGCTTCATCACTTTCGGTATTATCAACAATTTTAAAACGGAATACATCTTTAGAACCAACTGTTCTTAATGATCCAATTTGATGCGATCTCATCGTATTATCAAAAACAATCCCACCTGTTTGTCCGTCTTCATCTACCCTTACCCAAAATCCTTGTAATGGCGGTAAAAATTCGTTAACAGCACCCGTTCCTGTGTTATTTGTTCCTATATCCGATAATGCATTATAGGTATCAAAAACACCACCTGTTCTGGGGAACCAAACAGAACTTTCTAAATTGGTTTTACTTACCAATTTCCAATCTACAAAAGAAGTATAAGGATTAGAAACTAAATTATAACCTCTTTTTTCGTTTACCAATCCTGTTCGAGGTAAATTTAAATTACTTAATTCGCCATTGTTAATTGCTCCTGTAAATGTAACCGTTTCCGCATCAGAAAAACGAACTACATAACCTTGTAATGGACTTAATGTGGTAGAATTATTAAGTACACTATAACGTTGTGTACTGGCGTTGTGCGAAAATTTTGTTTCCGTTCCTGTATTCAATACACTAGCTGTAGCGTTACTAACAGGCGAACCTACATAATAATTTTTATTGCTACCGCTAAAATATTGTTCAATACTATTATTACCTTCTCCACTAATTTCGCCATCTACGATTAAAGTTGCAGAACCATCTGTATTGGATTGTAGCAATAATGTTCCGTTGTTAACAAAATTATTACTTACAGTTAAAGCATTTTCTGCAGCAATAGTTAAGGTTGCTCCGCTGTAAATTACTAAGCTGTCTGCTAATGCTGGAGATGTTGCAGCATTAGCAGAAATAAGAGGTTGATTAGATGTGTTAACAATTACAACACCTAAACTAGCATTAGGCACAACATTTCTACTCCAATTGTTTGCATCGCTCCATGCAGTGCTGTTTCCTAACCAAATATTTGGAGAAACTTGTGTTCCTGGCTTTGTAATCGGACTTAAATTTTGTAAATAAGGATAAGATATATTTACTCCAGATAAAATAGCCCAATCATTATCAAAATCCCATGTATTAAATGATGTTTGTAATTTCATAGCAAAATTATCCAAACCAGTTCCAGCATCCGAAGTATCTTGTAAAGAAGATATATTATCCCAGTAACTGTTACTTATAGAGCCAGCATTTACAGTGCCCACAAAACCTCCTACATTGGTTAATCCTGTTACTTCACCTGCTGCATAACTGTTGGTAATAGTAGATCTACTAAAACCAATAAAACCACCAATATTATTGCTTCCACTTACATTTACTAAACTATACGAATTACTTATAGTGGTACCGGTGTTGGATAATCCAACTAATCCACCTACATTAAATCCGTTAGCATCAATATCTCCTAAGGAATAACTATAACTTACACGGGTATTGTTATTCATAAACCCTACTAATCCACCCACTAATCTACCGGATGAACTCATATTTACATTTGTGTAACATAAAGTAACCAAACCAGCATCAGCAGCAATAGTGGCATTAACACTTAATTCACCAACTAATCCTCCAATTCTATCTTTTCCTGTTAAGCTTGCTTGTGCGTTACAATTACTAATGTTACAGTTACTTGCTAAGCCTACAACAGCTCCTGTTTTAACATGCTCATTGTCGTCTCCAATTAAATCTTCTTTTGTTGCTGTTATCGAAGCATTACTGATTGAAATATTTTCAATAGTTGTGATAGTGGTATTGCTTACATCTCCTGTTCTACCAACTAAAGCCGCCACCATTTCTAAGCCTGTTATATTAGCATCTGTAAGATTTAAATTTTTAATCGTATCACCTTCTGCCCAGCCAAATAAACCTACATAAGCATCATTAGGCATATTTATAAATAAATTGCTAATGGTATAATTTGCGCCGTTAAAACTTCCTGTAAATTTAAAAACGGAATTTCCTATTGGATAAAAACCATCACCACCATTCCAACCAGATGTTGCTGAAGCATCGATTGTATTGGTTAAAATAAAATGTTTATCCCAATCTAATGACGTAGATGATAAATCCCCTAAATCTGTTAAATTGGCAATCTGATATGGATTTACTTTAGTTCCTAACCCGCCAGAATATTGAGCAAAAATTAAACTAACCCATAAATTTAATGCTGTAAAAAATACTGTTTTTTTCATTGAGTAATAATTAATTTAAAAGCTATTGGAAATCCATAATTATTTTATTTAAGCATATCAAAACGAACAGATATATTAAATAAACTTAAATATTTAATTTCGCTACAAATATAGTTAGGATTTATAACCTTAAAATTAATTTTATCAACAATTTAGTAACAATAATTGCAAGTAAGAGTTATTTTAGATTTTTTTTTGCCTGAATAATATGTCGGGAATTATGATAAATCACTACTCTTAAAGTATCACCTAATCGTAATTTTATCCATTTAGATATGGAAATATTGGTTTTTATTTTAGTTAAATCAACATTTTGCACTTGATTTAACAGTTCAAGTAAACTATTTTGTTGTGTTATAAATTCCTCTAAAACCTCAATAGATAAATTACTACCATGGGGATTCATGGAAGGAAAGGTTTTCATTTTATTGAGTTTTTCTTTCGGCTTCATGGATTTCGCAAAATATTCGCCTAAAATTCCACTAGTAAATATCGTAGAGTTTGGATATTTATTGTTTTTGATTCTTTTGGAAATTTCAGGAATATAAAATCTTCCATATCTGTTTAAATGTTCTAAACATTCTAAAATACTCCATTGTTTATCAGTTGTTTTGTGATTTAATTTTTCGATAGGTAATGTTTTAAAAAACGCTACTTCATTTAAATTTTGTAAAGTTTCATCTTTTAACTCCTGAAGTAATTTTTGCTTTTCCATTGGTATAATTTTTAACAAAAATACACCAGTATTTCAGGAATTAAATTGATTGAAATCAAGAGTTTTTATTTACTTTTTAATCTCGATAAAGTTTCGGGAGTCATTCGTAAATAGGAAGCTATATATTTATGTGGAATTTCTTGGAACAATTGCGGACTTCTATCTAAAACTCTTTGGTATCTTTTGGAGGGCGAAACAATTAATATATCCTTTTCTCTTTCTATTTGCTGATAAATTAATTGCAACAAAGTTTGCTCCCACAACAACCTGAAATCTCCATTTCCGGCTAACAATTGGTTAAACTTTGATTTGCTAATTACCTTTAATTCGGTTTTTTTAATTGCTTGAATATATAAATCCGATGGTTTTTCGCTGATAAAACAATCCAAAGCTGCAATAATATTATTTCGATACCCAAAACGAATAATCATTTCCTGATTATCCTCCACAATAAATAATTTTACACTTCCCTCCACCACAAAATAAATATTTGTATCCTTGGAACCAGATTTTTTTAAATACTCGTTTCTTTTTAAAACCAATGTTTTATCCCACAAATTTTGTTCTTGTATTTCATGTACTATAATCTGCATATTTTACATTTAGCTATATTATTTTTTCTTAGACTTTATTAATCTAAGAATTAAATGTTTTATTCTAACAAAACATAATGATTTTGAACGATATGATTACTAAATAATACCGTATGGACACATTTAAAATGAATCATATTGTTTATGTTACTAAATAAAGGAATGCCACCGCCTAAAATTATAGGAATTATTGTTACGATTATTTCGTTTATTAAATTTTTATTTAAAAAACTCTGAATAGTTTTTCCGCCATCAATGTATAAATTTTGATGTCCTTTGGCATGAATTTGTTGTACAATTTCATTTAAATCTCCTTTAACTAATTCGGCTTTATCTTTAATTTTTTCGGGAATAGTTTGTAAGCTATTACTGATTACAAAAACAGGGACAGTATATGGCCAATCGATATCAAATCCACAAACGGTTTCAAAAGTATTTTTACCCATTACAATAGCATCAATACCTTTCATAAAGTTATTGTATCCCATATCTAAGTTATCAGGATTTGGGATATTCTGTAACCATTCTATCCCGCCATTTTTATCCGCAATACACCCATCTAAACTTGTTGCAATAAAAACTTTATTCGCCATATATAATCCTGTTAAATTTTATAAATCTTTATTGGCGGCTTCTTTTACTATCTTCCCACCATATAAAGTTTAAAAATAGGGATAAAAAATTAAATGAAATGAAACTTAAAAAGTTTTCTAAAACTTAAATATTTTAATTAGTTTAATTTTAAAGTAAGGTATTCATGATTAATAAGAGCCCTGCTAAATCAAAATAACTAGCTTTTAACCTAAGATATTTGTTATTGCATAACTAGTATTTTGTATATTTGTTTGCTTAATTTTTGGCTATGTTTAGATTTGGATTTATTTTGTTAATTTTTGCAGTTGTTTTTTCGTGTGTCAACACTAAAAAAGATAAACATGTTTCACAACAATTTTATTATCAAATCCAAACTGATTTGGGTACTATTATAGTAGATTTATATCCTCAAACACCTTTACATAAAGCTAATTTTGATAAGTTGGTTTCCGAAAAATATTACGATAGTACTTTGTTTCATAGGGTGATTAATAATTTTATGATTCAGGGTGGTGATCCGCAATCTAAAAATGCATCGCCCAATCAAAATTTAGGTAACGGCGGACCAAATTATACGATTCCGGGCGAATTTGTGGATACTTTACATCATTTTAAAGGTGCTTTAGCTGCCGCACGCCAAGGCGATCAAGTAAATCCAACCAGAGCATCCAGTGGGAGTCAGTTTTATATCGTGCACGGACAAAAAGTTACGGATGAAATGTTAAATCGTGTGGAAGTTATGGTGAATACAGATAGAGTGCAAAAAATTGCCGAAAAATTATTTAACGATTCGGCTAATATTGCTCTTAAAAATAAGTTAACGGTTTTTAGAAACACCAATCAAAAGGATTCATTCGACTTTTATGTGCAAATTATTACGCAAATGGCGGAAAAACAATTGGGAAATAATCGTTTTAAATACTCACCGCAAGCACGCGAAAAATATTTACAAGTAGGAGGGAGTCCGCAGTTAGATGGTTCGTACACTGTTTTTGGTTATGTAAAAGAAGGGTTACAGGGGGTAGATAGTATTGCAGTGCAAAAATTAGGAAGAAACGATAGACCCGAAAAGGATATCAGAATGACAATTACAAAAATAAAAAAACAATAATTGATATGTTGGAGTCCACTCAAAAAGCATTAACCGAAATTGAGCAATTTCCTGTTGAAAATGCACAAGATTTGGAGCAATTTAGAATTAAATTTTTAGGAACTAAAAATGTTTTAAAGGATTTGTTTGCGCAAATGAAGGATATTCCTGCCGAAAATCGTAAGGAATTTGGTTTGCAAGTAAATCATTTAAAACAAAAAGCGCAGGAAAAATTTGATTCGTTTGATTTTGCCGGAAATACCAACAACGATTTTGCTAATATGGACTTAACTCGTCCGGGTTATGCTTTGCCTTTGGGCTCTCGTCATCCAATTTCTTTAGTTACCGAAGAAATTATTTCGATATTTAAACGTATTGGTTTTAACGTATCCGAAGGGCCTGAAATTGAGGACGATTGGCATAATTTTACCGCTTTAAATTTACCAATGGAACACCCAGCTAGGGATATGCAAGATACTTTTTTTATCGAGCAAAATCCCGATTGGTTGTTGCGTACACACACTTCATCCGTACAAGTTAGGGTGATGGAAAACAGCAAACCGCCTATCCGTACCATTACGCCTGGTAGAGTTTACCGTAACGAAGCTGTTAGTGCACGCGCACACTGTTTTTTTCATCAAATAGAAGGTTTATATATTGATAAAAATGTAAATTTCGCCGATTTAAAACAAACCTTAGATTATTTTGCAAAGGAAATGTTTGGCGAAAAATCTAAAATTCGTATGCGTCCTTCTTATTTTCCTTTTACCGAACCAAGTGCTGAGGTAGATGTTTCCTGTTCCTTATGTAATGGTAAAGGTTGTAACGTTTGTAAACATACCAATTGGCTAGAAATTTTAGGTTGCGGAATGGTTGATCCTAACGTTTTACGCAATTGTGGAATCGACCCTAACGAATACAGCGGATTTGCTTTTGGAATGGGAGTAGAGCGTATTGCACAATTAAAATATGAAGTAAAAGATTTAAGATTATATTCCGAAAATGATGTTCGATTTTTGGAACAATTTAAATAAATGATCATCAAAAAAAAAGGCTAATTTCAAATCGAAATTAGCCTTTTTTGTGTTTGTTTTTAAAAATATGCAGTAATATTAGATATAATCCATGTCATTTTATGATCAGGATTACCAATACTACTCAAATAATGATTGTCTTCAGCCCAAAACTGCCTTGCTTCTAATCTAAATAATGCATTTTTATTCACATTATAATTAAAACATAAACCACCGCTATATGATGAAAAGCCTGGTATTAAATTAGTGGAAACTACTTGAATATTGTTTGGATCTTTAAAATACTCTATTCGACCCGATAAGGAATATTTAGAATTAAAAGCGTACTTACCGATTAAATTTGCCTGCCACCATATATTATTTTTTGATGTGTTATCACTGTTAGTTATCTGATTTCCAATATACAAACACGAAGTTGCCGACCATTTGTTTTTAGCGTAAATCCAATATAAATCTGAAAAATATCGCATAGTAAAATTAGGATTTAATATAGACTGTTCGTTACCTATGAAGGTATTCCAGTTTAATAAATTGTATTCGTTAGGTCGATATTCCAATTGTGTCCCCAAAGATTTTTTAGAATTGTTATCTTGTATTACTTGCCAGCCATTTAATAAATATAAGTAAGCTGTAAATTTTTGATTTAATGGAAGGGTAAATTTAACACCAGATAAGTAATAA
>JACCDI010561955.1_pt1 | contig 19800 bp, 1 predicted proteins | sample 7442791 | NCBI WGS metagenome assembly JACCDI01 (sample SAMN15323434, study PRJNA562643) | freshwater metagenome | isolation source: river surface water | place: USA:Blue River Watershed | collected 2017-08-15
AGAACGATGAGGATCTCGTTGTCTGGGCATCGACCGATGTCCTTGCCATCTTCCCGCACGCTTTCATTAAGCCGGCCGAGACTCGCCTCTATTCGATGCTCGTGCTCGCTCGAAATATCCTCGTCTTCGTACCGGTAGCTCTTACCTGGCTTGCGATCTCTAAGGCGACTACCGCCTTCTCGCTCTACACCGCACAGCAGACTGGCTCAGTAGCTAACTTCCTCCAGTTCTGGGAAGACGGTTATGGCTACCTCGATAAGAAGTGGACGATTAGCGAAGTTGCACTCCTCGACTTCTGGATTATTGCCGCAGTTATTGCCCTGACCTTGATTACCCCAATCATGGCCCATAACGCTGAAGAACGTGCTGAGAAAGAGGAGCTCGATGCCGAGCGCGAACGTATCGGTCTCGCTGTAGAAGTAATGGCCTACCTCTTCGATAAGCGCGAGGTAAATAACGTCACGATGAACTCTGCCCTTGCTCGTTCAGTCGCAAACCTTCGCACCTCTAGTAAATCTCTCAATGATGCAGCGAAGCGAATCGAGAAGATTTCAAAGTCGCTGCCAAATAATGCAAATATCATTCAAGAGATTCGCAAGATAGGTAAGTAATGCTGCGTCAAAAGCGTCGCCAACGCGAAGATCCATCTGCGCAAGCAGGCTGGATGTTTGCTGACTTGCTGTTGGCGATTGCAATTATCTTCTTGGCAACAATCTCATTTGTGCCGAGTGAAGAAGCGCTCTCGGCAGAGATGATTGCGGCGGCAACTGCTGCCGCAGACCCTGAGGTCAATGTAAATAAGAATTCGATTCCGCTTACTCAGTTTGATCAGATCACAATTATGTTGGCGATGCAGAAGTACGCCGAAGATAACGGCTTGCCACCTGAGTACACCGTCAGCTCAGTATCGATCATCGGTGGATATAACCCAGAGACTGAGACTGCAGATCGCGGAACTCAAACAGCGCTTCGCTATGCCACGGGAATCGCCGAACTCAACCTGCCGTACTTTAAAAACACATCAACGATCTTGAGCGCCTCTTCAACAATTCCATCAGGCCAAGTCGTTCTCAATCTCACCATCACCTCAGCCAAGTAACGTCCCTCAAAATAGGGGACAAGTTGTCCTATAAAAACCACCCATTTTGGCGACCTTTTTGTAGCGCTTGAGCGTTATTTGCGATACTCGACGTTCGTTATGCCCCGATTAAGGGGACGGTTTGAGCTGTCGCAAAGGAGGTGTGTACGTGGAGTTTAGTCATGCGATGACAAGTAATTCTGCGAAGCGCTTCCGTGTTGGCGTGATCAAATCAATTGTTTACATACTTCTTGCCGGATTCATTCCAGTCAATGTTGTGATGAGCGCACCAGCAGCTCAAGCGGCGGGAACAATTACATTTAACGCAAACTTTGGCGCTACACCTGCCACAGCAACACAAGTTGTCTCTGGCGCAAGCGCAACTTTGAACGCAAATACATTTGTTCGTCCTGGTTACACATTTATCGGCTGGTCCACAACACAGACCAACTGGTCGGTAACAAACGGCGTTGGTTCATTTGGAACACTGATTGCAGATCAAGCGCCGAATTATGCAGTGCCATCGAATACAACTTTGTACGCACAATGGATCTGGGATTTTGCAAATACTACACGTGTAACAAATCTGAGCTCTGGCCCTAACTCTTCTGCGGCAACCCAAGGAACCTCGACAGCATCACGAGGAACACCTGGTTTAGTCCAAGTAGATAGTGTTAATAACCGCATTTATATGGGAGTTAATTCAGCTAACAACTATTCGGTCGGTACGACAGATGTTGTAACACAGGCATTCGATAAAAATAATACAACGAGATTCTCGATCGATAAGAATGCCACCGCTTCCTATGCCACATCTTGGCAGAGCGATGGCATCGTTATGCAGTACCAGGCGCCAGTTATCGTCAATGGCGTCGGATTAGTCTCGGGCTCGACGGTAAATAACACGCCAACTGCTTGGACTCTCTACGGTAGCAATACGGCAGCGACCGGCCCTTGGACTACGGTCCAGACAACGACGGTTGGTGCAAATACACCAGCAACAGCCAATACGCCATTTCCTGATGCCTACTTCCAGAACCAGAATGGCTACAAGTTCTATAAGTTCGTAGTAGATGAAGTTCGAGGAACGCTGGCCACAACTGGCGCCTACCAAATTGGCGAGCTGAAGCTTCTCTATAGCCCAGCGCCAGTTATTAGCGCACCGCTTATTGTCGGCGGCCCACAAGTTGGCTTAGCGCTTGCTGCATCGACCGGAACCATCGGTGGCGGAACTTTCGGTATCTCACTCTCATATCAGTGGCAGATCGCAACGTCGGCCGCTGGTCCATTTACAAATATCGCTGGTGCAACAGGTGCGACTTACACACCGGCTGCTGGTGATGCCGGTGATTACTTGCAGGCGATTGTTACCGCATCGAATGCGGCGGGATCTTCTTCAGCTACAACACCTGTCGTGGGACCTGTTGCGACAAGTGGTTCGGCACCTTGGCCAACTGGAGTATCAACCACTCAAGTTTCACCAACATTTACATCATGCAACATCTCTGGTCCAACTGGTCCAACACTTGCTAACTGTCAGAGCGCTTACTCTTCACAGAGCGTCAGCGCTGTCTCTCAAGATGGCACCTTGGTCACATACACAACAGCCACGCCGCATGCCCTAGCGGTGGGAGATACCGTCACGGTCTCTGGCATCACGATGTCCGGGTCTCCACTGCCAGCCACCGGATTTAATGTGACCAACGCTCAAGTTGCACAAGTGTTAAGCGCAACTCAGTTTGCAATCGTGCTAAGCACATATGGTGGAAATTATTCTTCCGGCGGAACTGTTACCAGCACAGCACCATGGCGAAATAGCGCAACTGCTTATAACGTCAAAGATGGTTATCAATATTGGACTGTGCCGGTTACTGGTACTTATCAAGTAAGCGCTATCGGCGCATCGGGAACTGGGCACAGCACTTTCACGTATGTTTCCTTCGGTGCAAGTGTTACTGCAAAGCTAACTCTCACCCAGGGGCAAGTTCTCAAGATTTTAGTTGGTCAAGTAAATAACAACACAACGACCTGGTTTAATGCCGGTGGTGGTGGAACTTTTGTCGCAGCACTCGATAATACGCCGCTACTCGTTGCCGGCGGTGGCGGCGGATCAAATGCAACCAATGCGGCTGCTAATGCACCAATTGCAGTAACTTCATTGGGATCGGGAACTTTTGTTGGTGCTCGAGTTACAACACCAGGCGCAGCTTCAGCCGTGTACGTGGGCGCTGCCGGAAATACCTCGACTGGCTCGGCTGGTACAGGCCCAGCGGCTGGTATCTATGAGAATCGAATAACTTCAGGTGGCGCCGGCTTCTTCGGCGATGCCGCCTTCCTGCCTGGATCATCATTCGTTAATGGCGGCGCTGTCACGACGACTGTTCCAGGAACTTATTCAGGAGGATTTGGTGGAGGCGGTATTGCAGGTTATACCGGCGTTAGCGGTGGTGGTGGCTGGGCGGGAGGTGCAGGAGGCTACAACAATGAATCTGGTGCAACCATTTACGGTAGCGGCGGTGGATCATTCATTGCAGCTGCAGCCACGGATCCGTCAGTCTCACTAGCCAGTACGTACGGCAATGGAGCCGTCACATTTACGCTGCTTTCCAATACCAATACTCAACCGACCAATATCAATGCGCCGGTGATTTCAACTCCCAATAATGAAAAATCGTTTGGAACAGTGATCTCCAGTACGGCCGGAAATTGGAGTAGCGCTAGCTCATACACCTACCAGTGGTTCTCTTGTGCATCAGCTAATCAATTGGATGGCTGCCTTCCAATATCTGGCGAAACCGGTACAAGCTATGCCGCCAATTATCTAGCAGATGCTCGTTTCGTCTTCTCTGCGGTAACCGCGACAAGCTCTACTGGGACAAAATCTGTTGCCTATTCAAATTTGATCGGCCCGTTCCAATCCTCAGCGTTATTTACTCCATGTGGCGCAACCGGATATGCCGGACCAACTAATTGCTCTACTTCATATTCGGCGGCTGCCAACAACAAGATTGCTTACCCAGCTGTACAGGGTAGCGCGCCAACTTTGACCAACCTCGTCTCTGGAATTCAATACTGGACCGTTCCAGTAACAGGAACTTATCGGATCAAAGCTATGGGAGCCTCAGGAAATAGATATAACTCCGGCTTAGGTGCAATCGCATCAGGCGATATCTTCCTAACAAAGGGCGAGATTCTTAAAATAGCAGTCGGTCAAGCCGGTATCTATTATGACTACTACCGGATAGGTGGTAGTGGTGGCTCTTTTGTTGCAAAATCAGATAACACGCCGCTAGTAGTTGGAGGTGGCGCTGGAGCACGAAGAGCAAATTCCAATGGAAATTACTCTCAGATCACCGATCAAGCCAACGCTCCAATTGCAACGGTGACACTTGCATCTGGCACTTATCAAGGATCAACGGCAACAGCGGCAGGTCCATCATGGGCATATAACCAGAATGGCTCGGTTGGATCTAATCTCACCGGTGCTGGCTCAACGATTTCTGGCTCTCAAGGAGCGGGTGGTTTCAACACTGATGGAACTACCAATCCAAATTCTGCATTTATCAATGGCGCACTTGGCGGTAACTCTGGCGCTGGCAATGGTGGTTTCGGCGGCCGCGCATCTGGTTGGGGTTCCTGGCACTATGGCGGCGGCGGCGGTTGGGCTGGAGGCGCCAGCCATTACTCAGCAATTGATAGCATTAATAATTACAACGCTGGCGGCGGTGCATCTTTTATCGCGCAAGGCTCATCAAATGTTTCAGTCACGCAACAACTAACCAATGGCGACGGCCAAGTTCAGATCGCGCTCTTAACGCCGGTAACTGCGGCGCCACAGATTGTGATCGCACCGATTGAGACTGCAACTTCGCTAACTTTCGGCGGCACATTCTCTGTCGATACTGGAACTTGGACCAACTCGCCAACATCTACCTCAATCCAATGGTTTGTCTGTCCTTTGGTAAATATCACCTCTTGTCAGCTCGTCTCAGGAGCAACAGGAGAGACCTTCACAGCGACAGAGGCGGCAGATACCAAGTACATCTATGCTTTAGTCACCGCAACTAATGCCGCTGGTACTTCGCGCGCATGGAGCAATGGCCTTGGTCCAGTAAATTCAGGTGCGCTCTTTACAAGTTGCGGTGTTAACTGGGCCTCTGGACCTTCGCAAGGTGTCTGCGATACCACATATAGTGCAGCATCCATCTCAAACCTCACCTCAGGATCTGCTGCCGCTTCTTCGCCAGCGAAAAATGTAACTGTCAATGCTGGTTATCAGTACTGGACTGTTCCGGTTTCGGGTACCTATCGAATTAAAGCGATGGGTGCTTCGCTTGTAAACAGCACGGGACTTGGTGCCATAGCTTCTGGAGACTTTAATTTAGTTAAGGGCGAAGTTCTGAAGATCCTTGTTGGCCAGACGCCACGTCCTCAAGGCTTTAACTATTATGGTGGTGCGGGTGGAACCTTCGTCGCTAAATCAGATAACACTCCACTTGTAGTTGGTGGTGGTGGCGGCGGCGCAGGTACGACTAACGCAGCCTCAAATGCTCCAATAACCACTTCAACATTGTCATCAGGTACGTTCAGTGGCAGCGTCGTGACAAACCCTGGTGTCGGTTTTACAACATCATACTCATGCTCGGTCGGTGACACAGTCACGGGTTCTGCAGGCGGTCAATGCTCAGGCGGCGTATTGGCTTACGGTGGCGCGGGTTTTGCGGGAGATAACGGCTTCCCAGGATCATCATTTATTAACGGTGGAATTGGTGCCAATCAGTCCGGTACCTATCAAGGTGGATTTGGTGGCGGTGGCGGTGCAGCTAATGGCACTCTCTACTTCAATGGTGGTGGTGGTGGTTGGGCTGGAGGCGCAACTGCCTACAACGGAAATACAGCAAGCTATTACGGTGGTGGCGGTGGTTCATTTATCGCAGCAGATGGAACCAATATCTCCGTTGCTCAGCAGACTTCAAGCAGCAGTGGTCAGGTGTATATCTCGCTCTTGCAGGTCACAGTTGGCTTGCCAGAAAATACAGTCGCTCCAGTTCTCTCTGGTTCGACCACAATCGGCACGCCGCTAACTGTTGCAAACGGAACTTGGAGTGGCACTCCATCCAGCTACAGCTATCAATGGCTCGCCTGTGCAAATCTCGATGGTACAAACTGTATTGTAATTCCAGGTGCGACATCTTCCTCTTGGATTCCAAATTATCTTGCTGATAACGAATACGTCTTTGCGCGAGTAACAGCGACTAATGCCTCCGGTTCGACGCCAGTTCTCTCCAATCCAATCGGTCCAATTAGAACAGCTGCGCTCTTTACCTCATGTGGAATCTCTGGATCGCTAGTACCAACTACAAGCGATTGCCGAACCGCCTATAGCGGAACACTCACCAACTTAATTCTTAATAACGGAAGTTCAAGCTCGGCACCTAGCGCAACTGGTGCTGTCATTAGCAATGGTTATCAATATTGGACAGTGCCAGTCACTGGCCTCTATCGAATCTCCGCACTCGGTGGTTCCAATAATTTGTACGGTGGTTCTGCTGCAGTCGCATCTGGTGATATTCAATTAATTAAGGGACAAGTTCTTAAGATTTTAGTTGGGCAGGCTGCGAAGAGTGGCCAAGCGATTATCTCTGCAGGTAGCGGTGGCTCTTTTGTCGCTCTCGCTGATAACACTCCTTTAGTCGTCGGCGGTGGCGCCGGCGGTGCTTCTTCGCTCAATCCATCAGCTAGCGCTTCTACTACTCTCACGACAATTCCATCTGGCCCATATGCGGGTGCTACAGCTACAAATCCAGGCACCAGCGTTGGCTCTACATATACAAATGCGCCAGGATCAATAGTCCTTGGATCTGCAGGAACCACGAACAGCTCTTATGCAGCGGGCGCTGGTTACTTCACCGACTCTAAATTTGCAGGTTCAGCATTTGTTAATGGCGGTGCTGGTGCATATCCAGCGGATCAGGGCTACACCGGAGGCTTTGGTGGCGGTGGTGGAGCTGGTGCAAGCGATTACTTCCATGGTGGCGGTGGCGGTTGGGCCGGCGGTGCATCAAGCTATAACGGAACTGTTACTTCTACCTCCTATTACGCAGGTGGAGGTTCATCTTTTATCGCAAGTGGTGCAACCAATGTGAGCGTTACAAGGCCGGTCATTTACGGAGATGGACAAGTTTTTGTTGCACTTCTCTCGGCGCCAAATGAATTGAGCTCACTTCCAGTGAATTCAGTAGCTCCTGTTTTAACTGATTCAGCGACAACGCTATCGACTGGTGATGTTGTAACTCTTACCAGTGGAACGTGGAGTGGAACTGCTTCTGGAACAAGTTACTCATTCTTGGTTTGTCCAAGCAATGCGTCCCTTGCCGGCTGTTCGAATATGCCAGGTGCAAGTGGCAACTTCCAGAGTGCAAATTCGGTCTCTGCAACCATTCTTAGTGCAGCACTTGGCAAGTACGTGGTTGCAGCGGTAACTCGCGGTACCTATCCAAATGCGACTACGGTCTATTCCAATTTTGTAGGTCCATACACCGCAATCGCTGCCAATGGCCTGCCTGATGCAACAATTGCGGCACCTGCTTCACTAACCGCAGTATTTACGCCATCAACTTCAACAGTCGCACTCTCATGGCCGGCGGAGGCTTCGCTGACGAGTTATCGAATTGACTATCAATCACGACCAATCGGTAGTAGCACTTGGTTGCCTGTAGGGGGAACCACACTCATAACCGGTTCAACGGGAAATGTCACCACTTTTAACTTTAGATTGCCAAACCCAGGGTATGAGTACAGCTTTAATGTATATGGAACAACTTCGAGCGGTGATTACTCGCTATCAAAGGCGACCTCCGCCTCGATCTTTAATTACGTAGCTACTTCAGCGCCTGTCAATCTTGTCGCCGCATCCGGCGGAAGCTCTGCAGTCACACTGACCTGGCAAGCTCCCACAACTCTTAACGGCAATACTGTCTCGGGCTACACAATCTCTTACTCAACCGTTTCTGGATTTTCATCTGGCGTGGTTACTGTTTCGGCAAATACCGGTACGCCTGGAGTGCTCACATACACGATTCCTGGCCTCGACAATGGAACTACTTATTACTTTAGAGTTGCCGCAATTGCAATTGCTAATGGCTCAATCCTTCAGAGTCCATATTCATACACTGTATTTTCAGCGATTGGTTCCTCAAATCCGGTGGGAAACCTTGCCGCGACTGCAAGTGATCGACAGGTTGCCCTGACCTGGTCGGCACCGGTCGTTGCAAGCACCGGTTCAACTAGCTCTAACTTCTCCGGCGTTTCAAATAACAATATTGTTGGATACCGAGTCGAACAGTCGACATCAGCTGATTTCACGACTTCGACTCTAGTTTCACCGCTCACAACGACTTTGGGATATACCGTCTCAAGTTTGACCAATGGAATCACATACTTCTTCCGAGTCACTCCGCTTACTCCCGCTGGTGCTGGTATTGCAAACGTCACTTCTGCGACACCATTTGCATATCCAACTGCGCCACTCGGATTGACGGCGGTAGCGGGGGATGGCCAAGTTCAATTGAGTTGGCAAGCGCCGTACAACACGGGCGGATCGCCCATAGTTGGCTACGCCATCGAATACTCCAATATTGCATATGCGACATCATCAACTCAGAATCCAAGCGCCGCCTCGAACCCTTTTTACACTACTTTGGTAACAAATACAGGAAGTACGGCTACCAGTTATACCGTCCTGGGACTTACCAATAATCCAGCCAATGCTTACTCATTCCGCGTCAGCGCAATCACCGCAGCAACGCTCGCATTCCAAACGTCATCTTCAAGCACAGTAGTTGGTGCCGCTCCAGGCGCAACCGTTCCGGCATATCCAACCAATCTAACTCGTAATCCTTTCTACACGGTTCGTGCGGTAGCCGCCGATAGCCAGGTCACGCTCGATTATTCAGGTGATATGAGTTCGGGTTCAGGCGCTGGATCTGGTGGCGGTCCGGCAACTCTTATGGGTTGGCAGATTGAGCAATCGACCAATGGTCAGACCTATCAAGTTGTTGTCCCGTTTAGCATCAACTCTGCAGGAGTCAATGTAATTAGCGGACTCACAAACGGACAGCTCTATTACTTCCGTATCACTCCAATGACCTCTTTTGGCCCTGAGCAACCGCGAGTTGTGACGACTACGCCGTTTGCTGTACCTGGTGCTCCATCGCAACTGACCGCTGCAGCAGGCAACAACCAAGTTACGCTCAATTGGAAAGCGCCAGTTGTTACTGGCGGTGCAACCATAAGCGGATATCAAATCACCTACGATGCGATGTCGCCGCCGCTTTTGCCAGCTAACTATGCAAGTAAGACTTATACAACGGTTCCAAGTAGCACAAACTCTTGGACCATTACCGGTCTACAAAATGGAACTTTGTATAGCTTCTTAGTACAAGCAATCACTTCAGCTGGACAAGCAATGACGTCGGTGCCTGGGGCACAGATCAGTGCAATTCCAACATCGACTCCGTCGGCAGTTGGATCGCTCTACATTTCGCTCTCGACCGGAAACTCGGGAACTCTCTACTGGAGTGCGCCAACATTCAATGGTGGAGTTGCGATTTCTGGATACAAAGTTGAACAGTCTAGCGACGGCAGCAATTGGACTATTGTCACGTCACTGACCAATCAGACCTCACTCGCGATTTCCGGCCTGACTCCTGGGCAGACCACCTTCTATCGAGTTTCAGCGGTGAATGTAAATGGTCAGGGCGTGCAAACACTCACCTCAATTTCGCCACTGACAACTTCTGGGGCGTTACCGCCAGCTCCACTTGCTTTATCAGCTGTCTCATCCAATCGATCACTGATTGTGAACTGGCAACAGCCAGTAGGCGTGATTCCGACCGGTTACAAAGTTATTTACTCGATTTACTCAGATCTATCATCGCCTACCGTTGTCACTAACTTGACTGCGGCAACTTCAGTTGTAATCAACGGTCTTACAAATGGAACGACATACTACGTTCGAGTAACGACCATCTTCGGCTCAGCCAACGGTGGAGATTCGACAATTAGAGGCGTTCCTTTCGCTACGCCATCTGCTCCTGCTGCCATTTACGCCAATGTGGACACAATCAATCAGGGCACTGTAAGCATCAACTGGTCATCACCAATAGAGCCAGGTGGTGTCACTGCTAGTGATTATCAACTTCGAATCCGCAGTGCTCAGAGTATTGGGGGAGTAGCTAATTCAGCTTGGACGATTCTCTCCAATAATGCACCTGCCAGTGAGAACGTCATGATTTTGAACGGCCTCATTGCGGGACTTACTTATGAAGTAGAGGTTGCGCGATGGAGCTCTGGTGGCCTTGGCCAACCTGCTCGAGTTCAATTTGTAGTTCCGTTCTCGGCCGGCGTAATTCCTAATAGCGCATCTTGTTCGACCGAGTACCAATATGCCAATGGTGTCTCTGGAACTGTGACTTCATCAACCACATCGAGCGCTTGCGATAATTTGATTAACGCAACCTTCGTCAATAATGCTGAAGTAGGAACTTATGCTGCTCTAGTTATTAACATGGGAACTCCCGCTGTCATTAACGGATTGAGTCTTACAACCTCGCACTTGTCTACTTCAAACCCAGAGAGAGATGTAACTGCATGGACTTTGGAAGGTTGTACCGCGGCAACGATAACAACACCAGTATCTAGTCTCTCCGGTTGCTCCACAATTCATACCTATGTTGGTGGCCCGCAATATGCGCCAACTACAAATAGCACCCGATATAGCGATGTCATTTTTACCAATACCACCGCTTATCAGTTCTATCGCTTCACTCCTACTGCAGTAAGAAATGGCGCTGCAGCGGCGGCTTCTCAATTCTCCGAAATTCGACTTCTCTCTGCCGGAAGATCCAATGCAGTAACCCAATTACGCACATCAATCGATCAGAACACAGGGCTACTCACCCTCAACTGGGATTCAAATCTAGTAGCTAATCCAACCGGATATCGAGTTCGTTACTACGCTCAAGCATCGAGCGGAACAACTACTTGGTCTACAGCGTGGCCAGCGAGTGCTCTTGTGCTCAACCCATCGCTGCCGGGAGATGCAACTTCGTGGGTAGTCGGAGCTCTCGCTGAAGATCAACGTTATTGGTTTGAAGTGACGCCATACTTTGGAACAACGCTCGCTCCGATCTATGGCGTACCTGCCTATATTCAGAGCACCTGGGCGCGACCTGCTAGCGGACCGCGCGCGCTGACAGCGACTCCTTCAAATGGCCAAGTAGCTCTCTCTTGGAGTACGCCACAGTTCTTCCGAGGAACGCTCGATGGTTATCGCTTGCAGTATCGCCCTAATGGTCAAAGCCAGTGGAGCGATCTCTCGACACTTCTCGGAAATATCTCATCATTCACAGTTACTGGCCTTACCAATGGCGTCTCTTATGACTTCCAAGTTGCCGCTCAAGTCTCTCAATGTGCGGGAATGTCCACATCGTCTGGTGCGGTTTGCCAAGGCGCATTCTCAACCATCACTGCGACTCCGGTAACTTCAGCGGGCGCACCTCGTTCGATCTCGCTCATCAGTGGTGATGGTGAGCTCGCCGTTTCATGGCAAGCGCCTTCATCGACTTTATTGGGCGGCGGAACGATTACCGGCTATCAGCTCCAGGTCTCCACGGATGGCGGCACATATACAACTGTTGTGGAGAACACAGGTCCTGGGGTAACTGCTTACAACCTCACCGGTCTAACCAATAATTCTATTTATTATGTACGAATAGGTGCTTGGACAACCGCTTCGAGCAGTGTTGGTGCATACACAATTTCGACTGGATTGCCAGGTGCAGTGCCAGGTGCTCCAACATCATTTACGATCACAGATAACACAGTGAATACCACGCTCAACTATGTGAGCCTCTCGTGGAGCGCACCACAAATTGCAAACGGTTCAATTATTGGTTACCAAGTTCAACGAAGCATTGATGGCGTTAACTGGACAACAGTTTCAAATAACCTTGGCCCATCTGTGACTTCATACAATATGTATGGTTTGACACCAGGTGTATCAATTCGCCTCCGTGTTGCGGCAATTAACTCAATAGGCGTTGGCGCCTTTACATATGGGCTTATTACTCCCGTGGGCCAAAGTAGTGCGGTCCAGAATTTGACGGCCACTGTCGTAGGTACCACGCCTTCGATCGCCTATGTGCAATTGAGTTGGATTGCGCCTCTGAATTCTGGTGGCCAAGCAGTAGCGGGATATAAAGTCGAGCAATCAACCGACAATTTCTCAACTACAACAGTTCTTACTGCACTTACTACCGACACTAACTATCAAGTTACTGGACTTACTCCTGGCGCTACTTCCTACTATTTCCGAGTCACACCAGTCACCGGAAACACCAACGCCTCATTCCCAAATAAGTCCAGCGTTGTAAATACCTACTTTGCGGTTCCACCATCTCAGCCAACGAGTTTGTATGCGCAGGTAGTAACTTCAGTAGTGGGGCGTGTAACCCTCAACTGGTCAGCGCCAGCAGAGTTATCTGGTGGTTCGATTGTTGGCTATAAGGTCGAAGTTTCAAGTAACTTAGGTGTTAGCTGGTCGACTTTGACGCCAAATACGGGAACTACAACAACACAATATTTTGCCAGCGGACTTACCAGTGGTACCACCTGGCAGTTCCGCGTCTCCGCAATAACCAATTATGGCGGCGTGAGTATTCCGTCTAACGTTGCTGTGGCAATTATCTATGCCGCATCAGATGCGCCACTGAATTTGACCGGAACACCAGGCGATGGCCAAGTTCAACTCAACTGGGCTACTCCTGCCAATACCGGAGGATCTGCAATCTACGGATATGCAATTGATTACTACACCGGAGATTTGCGTGCTCCAGTTAGCGGTTCTTGGGTTCAGATGACGCCAAATACAGGTTCAACAACAACCTCATACACGGTGGTAGGACTAACGTCTGGAACGCTCTACTCTTTCCGAGTTCGAGCACTCACCTCTTTCGGTGCAGGTCTCGGCGCAATTGCTCAGACAATCCCACAACGTCTGGCGCTTCCACCGCAATCCTTGCGAGTCAGTTCGCAGCCTTCCGAGGATGCAATAACTCTTGCGTGGAGCTCACCTTCGATTGAAGCCTCTTCTCTCGGCTTTAGGTATAACTCTGTAGCTGGCTACTCGGTTGAACAGCAAGTTAATGGATCATGGACTGTGCTATCTCAAATTATCGATCCAAATATCGTCAGCTACAGCGTTAATGGCTTAACTCCGGGAGGGCTTTATAGCTTCCGAGTGGCTGCAATTACTACCGGTGGATCAGGAACTCTCGTAGGAATTAACTCTTCTTCAATCATGGTGGGTAAGTACGCATATATTCTCGCAACCCCGGCTGGCCTACCTGGAACAGTTCAAGGATTGCAAGCGACTGCAGGCAAGAATGCTGGCGATGTGGTTTTGAGCTGGAACGCACCTCTTAAGAATGGTGGTCAGCCAATCTCTGGCTATCAAGTTGAATTCTCATCCGATAACTCAACTTGGACTACGGCATCGCCACTTGTCTCATCGACCTCGCTGACAATAAGTGGAATTGTTACCGGCACCAATTATTACCGTGTAGCTCCCATCACTACTTATGCGCTCACAGTTTCAAATTCAACATGGAATTGGGCATCTACGATGTTCGCATCCGTTGGTGCGGTCGCATCAACGACGCTGACACCTGCGGTACGAAATCTCTATGCCGCCATGTCTACCTCAGGACAGAGTTATGCGCCCGATACTGTCAATCTCTACTGGAGCGCACCAACGCCTGCCAGCGGAGTAACTCTCTCGGGCTACTCGATTGAGAAGAGCATTAATGGTGGTACGTCTTGGATCACAATTACCAACAATGTTTCGGTCTCTTCGTGGCCATATGTTGTCACCGGCCTCAACTCTGGTCTAACCACCTTATTTAGAATTACCGCACTGACCTCTGCTGGCCCATCACTTCCAGCCATCACCTCAATTAAACCTGGTGGAAAATCAAGCGCAGTGCAGAATCTCACCGCCACTGTTGGCCTAAGCCAAGTCGTGCTTTCGTGGAACGCACCTCTCAATACCGGTGGATATCCGATCATTGGCTACCGAATTGAGCAATCCAGCACGGTTCTTATTGCAAATACCGGTACCACGGCTACCACCTTCACCCTCGATGGTGTTACCGACGGCTTGACCTACAGTTATACAGTTTCACCAATTACATCACTTCCGATGACACCTGGCGATACAAACGCTGGCGTTGGAGTTTCAAACTCTGTGACGGCTACAACTTATGCGGCAACTGGCGCAGTTAATGGATTACGAGTTACAGCGGTATCTCGCGGAACAGCAACTATCACTTGGAATGACCCGACAGATATGTATGGCATTGCGGTCAGTGGAAATGGTAAGCCGCTCATTACTGGATATCGCGTAGAAACTTCTGCAGATGGAATCTCTTACACGGTCGTACAGAATTTAACTTATGCAAATACGTCGACTACAACAACTATCGGTGGATTGGTAACCGGTCAGCAGAATTGGCTACGAGTTACACCGCTCACTACGATTGGAGCAGGTGTTTCAGCTGCCGTAGCAGTGATGTCAACCGATATTGCTGGTGCGCCAACGCAGCTTATTGCGACTCCTACGGATGGGGGAGTATCGCTCTCATGGCAGGCACCTGATTTCAGTGGTGGCTTACCGATTATTGGTTACAAGATTGAGGTTTCCAACCCAACCTCTTCCGGTGGAACCCCATCGTTCCCAGGTAACCCCTACATGCCTAATACTGGTAATACCTCCACCTCATTCTTGGTTGCCGGTTTGAATAACAATAATATTTACGGCTTCCGAATCTCTGCGATCACCGGCGCTGGCACTAGTACCAACTCAACTTCGGTAATTAGCAGTCCTGTTGCTCTCTCCGGAGCGCCTTCAGGACTAACGGTGACACGTGGCGATAGCTTCCTTTCGCTCTCATGGTCGGCTCCGGCCCGAACAAATGGAACAACAACAACCGGGTATCAAGTTGAAATTACCGAGGCAGGACAAGCATTCCCGCAAGTACCTCTCTCTGCCTTAACTAACCTCACCAGTTACGTCATTAACGGTCTTAAGAATGGAACTACATACCAAGTTCGAGTAACAACTGTTGCTGATACTGGTTTAGGAAATTCTGTTCTTGCTACAGGTATTCCGGCAGGCCTACCAAGCGCGCCAACTGCCATCTCATACACATACGACCCAACAACTGCCAATGTGGCTCTCACCTGGACACCACCAACAAATACCGGCGGTTTGCCGATTACAGGTTGGGCGATTAATTACTGTCAGGTAAATACCACAGTTGCAAATCGTTGCGTGGGCACCAATAGTTATACGACGACCCTGGTTGCCAATACATTCTCGACTTCAAATAACTACACAATTCCCGGAATTTCATATGGCGGATTTGGCGCAACTATGCAATACGGCGTGGCGCCGATTACTCCAGCCGGTACTGGCGCTTATGTCTATACAACTGTTGTTCAGAATCGCTTCATCACCTCTCCTACTGCAGTAGTGACAAATAACGCGCTTGGTGCCTCGGTATCCATTACTGCAACAGATACTCCTGGTCTTAACCATATTGGCGATCTCATTGAGATAGCCGACAACTCTGGCGGAAACTTCACACCATTTAATACAACTCCTAATTCAGCGTGGAACTCAAATCCGTTCTGCGCAACCTATGTAAGCAGCTCGCCTCTGAAATGTGACCTAACTCAGACCTATCAATTCACTGGGTTAGCAAATCAAGTTCCACGAATCATCAGAATTACAGCGCAATATGCATCTCTTGATGGCGTAACAACTTTCTCAAGCCCATCAATTTTGGCAACAATTATCCCGAACGCTCCGCCGGCAGGAGTAAATAATCTTGCAGCTACTTCACCAAACCCAGGACAAGTTGCTCTTACCTGGACTGTCAGCTCCAGCGCCCAGAATGATGGCGTAACTGGATACCGAATTTACTCATCAACGACTGCGCCCATATCTGGAATTACTTCAGGAAATCTCACAAGTTATTCATTTACGTTAGTTGCCAATGCAACGAGTGCAAGCGCTGCGTATGCGGTCAATAACTACACAGTCACTGGTTTGACCATTGGAACCTCATATTGGTTCGCCGTAGTCCCGGTTGCTCCGCAAGGTCTCGGCCCAATGCGCACAATCCAATATGTGCCAACAACGTCGATCAGCGCGCCAATACTGGGAAATCCAGGCGTTGATATCTCAACCGCTGGCTCTATGACTATCCGATGGGCGGCCCCAGTTTCGAACAGTGGCTCGACAATTCTCGGTTACCGAGTAGAACGCTGCGATGATCGTGCGGCAACCTCATGCACCGTAATAAATCCGTTGCAGACCGCTCTTCTATACACTGCGCCGGGTTTGACTGCTTCAACAACATACACATTTAGGGTAACTGCAGTCGGCTCACCAATCTCAGGTGGCTCTCTGGTCTATGGCATTCCGCTAGTGATCACTGCGCAGAGTGCAGCAGGGGAGTCGCCATCAGTTGGTTATCCTGGAGCGATAAGTGATCTTCGCGTCAGAACAACCTCTGTTGTAGGCACTAACGCAAACGTCGAAATTAGTTGGAATATTAATGCTGCTGGAACCGCGGCGACGCGATTCCTAATACAAAATATCTTCAGCGGAGGCACGCTGACAAATTCAGTGGTCACATCTCTTAACGGCCTTACTGCAAGTTCCAATGGATTTGTCACAGCAAACGTTGGCGCAACCTCCTTCTCTTTGGTAATAGCTAATATTGCAATAGGTACTTATCAGAGTCAGCTTTTCTCCGTCACCCCATATGCAAATGCCAACGCAGGACCATCCACCACGCTTCTAACGACTATCTACCCAAATACAGCTTCAGCGACCGGACTCACAGCAACTGCTGGTGATGGCCAGGTTTCACTCTCTTGGACCGCACCTTCAGTTGCTATTGCTCCGGTCACATACACAGTTCAGTATCGAGTTGCCGGTACAACACAGTGGTATGCATTTAACTCGGCCCAAAGCGCAGTGACCGCAATTGTTCCAGGCCTGACAAACGGAACGACTTACGAATTCTCGGTGATAGCTTCCTCAGCCAGCGGTGCTGGTGGCCTCTCAAATATCGCCTCAGCGAAGCCATTTACCGCGCCTAGCAAGTATCAACTGGTGGTGGATAACGTTCCAGGAGATGCAACTAAGCTGAATCTTCAATGGAGCACGCCAAGTACTGGTGGATTCGACATCTCATCTATAGCGATTTGGCGAAATGCTGCTGCTGCAGGTTGGCTCCTGCATAGAACTCTTCAATCCAATGTCACAGCCGATAAAGCGATTATGGATGCCGGTAGTTGGATTGATCAATCCTTGACTGCAAATACCAGTTACGCCTATTACATCGTAGCTACCAGCTCCGCCTCAACAGCGCCAACCTCTCCCGCCTCTTCGGTTGTCACCGGCTACACCATCGCGACCTATGTCGCACCAACGAATTTCATCGCGTCTTCAGCAAATGGTGCAGTTGTACTTACCTGGACCGCGCCGACTCAGGTAGGTCAGCCAATTCAAGGTTACATAGTTCAACGCTCGACCGATGGTTCGGTGTGGAACACCATCGTGGCTAACACTGGAGCACCTACATCAGGTACGCAAAATACTTATACAGATCAAGGTGTCACTAACGGAACTCCGTACTATTACCGTGTTGCTGCACTGACTAGCTTGGGCATCGGTGCCTACACATCTGTAGTTTCAACAACGCCAGTTGGCCCATCTCAAGCTCCTGGAAATCTCTTTGCTGTAGCAGGCGACACTGTGGTGCAACTGACTTGGAACGCACCAATCAATAGCGGCGGGTCACCAGTGACGGGTTACAAGATCATTCTCTGTGATACTGCGACTCGTACCGGATTTGGTGCTTCAGTTACAGGTTGTACGACGACAGTTATTACGCCAAATACAAATACGACGACAACGTCTTATAACGTCACTGGTCTTACAAATGGCACCACCTACAACATCGGCGTTCAAGCGCTGACTGGATCTACGCCGCCACAAGGATATGTCTCAATTGTTACCGCTGTGCCACGTGCGGTCATCTCTGCAGTGACATCGCTAGCAGCTACCGCCGCGGATCAACGAGTGACCTTAACCTGGGTGGCACCAACGGGAGTTCCTTCTGGTTATCCAGTAGTGGGCTATCGAATAGACCTATGCTCCGAGGCGGTTTGTACTGACTCTGACTTTGTGACACTCTCATCAAATACTCAGAGCACATTGCTTACTTATGCGGTAACTGGTCTTACCAATGGCTTGCTCTATACATTCCGCGTTTATCCAGTTACCGCTCCTTATAGCAATGGCAGCGTTTATGGAAACTATGCAATTATTACCGGTCGCCCTGGTGCGGTATCAACTGCAGCGCTAGCTGTAACCGCTGTGCCTGGAGATGGTCAAGTAACTCTTAATTGGCAGCCACCGGTAAATAACGGAGGCGGGTTGCCGTACCAGTATTACGTTGAATACAGCTTAAATAACTCAACCTGGCTGGTGGCGCCAAATACCAACTCTGGTGTGGTTACCAGTAATAACACCTCAGTCTTGATTAACGGATTGACAAATGGAACGCCGTACTACTTCCGAGTTACTGTGCAGAACTCTGCTGGTAGCAGTCCAATTGCATATCTAGTAAATAACTACATCGTACCTGGTACAACCGCATCAGCGCCTACTAACTTGGCGGCAGCATCAACAAGCTCAACTGTGACATTGTCTTGGAGCGCACCAGGCAATACCGGTTCAGGGTTATTTATCAACTATCGCGTTGAACAACTCTTTGGTTCAACTTGGGCCCTTGCATCTGGAGTTGTATCGGGCGCCACCGACGGTACGGGTAACTTCACTCAGATCATCACCGGCCTTACTAACGGAACTTCATATAGTTTCCGCGTCGCATATGCCTCTCGAAATGGAGTTGGCGCGTATGCAAATATCCAAGCAACTCCAGTCACTACATCCTCGGCGGTACAAGGCCTGCAAGCTTTGGTATCCGATGGTGCGGTGAGCCTGAACTGGAGCGCTCCAGTTTCAACAGGTGGTGCCACGATTACTGGTTATCTGGTTGAACGAGTTTCGCCAAACGCAACCGTGTTGGCAGCTAGCGCCGCGCTACCAAGTACCGGAGGATTCCCGGTAACCGGCCTTACCAATGGAACTGCCCATACCTTTAGAGTTACTCCAGTTACTTCGGTGGGTAATGGAACTGCTGCCACCATCTCCGCAACACCAGCAGCGCTTCCGCCAGCTCCAGGATCTGTTGCCGTTGTTGTTGGCGATCAATCCATAAAGCTAACTTGGACTGCACCTGCCACAACTGGTGGTCTCACGGTCAGTTCATACAACCTTCAATATTCAGCCGATAATGGCGTGACGTGGTTACCTAATACGGTAGTGAGCGTCAATGCGCTGACCTACACATTCCAGAGTGATGCTACAAATACTCTAAGTAATGGCCTGACTTACCAAGTTCGTATTCGGTCACTCAACGCCCTAGGCGCCTCAGCTTGGCTCATTCTTGATGGAATTGTTCCCGGAACTAAACCACTCGCGCCAACTTCAATCGCAGCGGTAGCTGACGCTTCCACGC
>JACCDI011703927.1_pt1 | contig 19796 bp, 19 predicted proteins | sample 7442791 | NCBI WGS metagenome assembly JACCDI01 (sample SAMN15323434, study PRJNA562643) | freshwater metagenome | isolation source: river surface water | place: USA:Blue River Watershed | collected 2017-08-15
ACACACAACAGTGGCCGCGACCTTATTCGTCCAACTCTGAGCCGCATAGGCGCTTTCGGTCTCTTGCCTATTGCTGTTTATATCGTCTCTTGGTGGGGTTGGTTCTTATCTGATCGAGGTTGGGATCGTAACCATTCATCGAATCCTTTCGCATCACTCATTTTCTATCACAAGGAGATGCTTAATTTTCATACCGGGCTTACTGAAAAGCATCCGTATGAAGCAAACCCTTGGTCTTGGTTGATTATGGGAAGACCTACAAGTTTCTTCTACGAAACACCTAAAACATGTGGCGCTGATTCTTGCTCACAAGAAGTCTTGGCTCTGGGAACACCGCTGCTTTGGTGGGCGGCAACAATCGCTGTTGCAGTTGTCATTGGATTCTGGATTCGATCACTCTTGGTTCGAAGCTTCGATCCTGCAATCACAATTATTGTCTCTGGAATAGCCGCGGGCTATCTACCTTGGTTCTTCTTTCAGGAGCGCACAGTCTTCTCCTTCTATGCAATTGTCTTTCAGCCATTTCTAATCTTGGCTCTTGTGTACTGTGCTCGCTTATTCCTCACTGCGCAACGTCGCAAGAGTGATCGGGCATACCGCATTGGAGAGTTTGCAGTTCTTGGAGTATTTATTGTGATGGCAATGAACTTCATCTACTTCTTGCCACTATATCTGGGTCAAGTCATTACCTACGAGGCTTGGAACGCCCATATGTGGTTTGCGAGTTGGATTTAAGAGTCGTAATTACTGATTTGCCGCGCGGTTGCTGCGAAGACGTTCGACTGCTTCATCTGCCAACTGCTGATCAAAGATTTCATCACGTGAAGGTGCGGCGGCGGCAAGTGCTGCACGCTCAAGTGCTTCCTGCTCTTCACTCCACTTACCTGGCTCAGTGAGGTCGATAACTCGCTTAGGTTGAATCGCCTTCGGCGCATTGACATACGTTGGAAGCGGAACCTCATTTGGCTCCCACTGCATGCGTGCTGCTGCTGTGCCCTTGGGCAAAATTGTTACACCAGTTAATTCGCGTTCTGCAAAAGGAATCCAATGCTCTGTCGATGCTTTTGGAGCAATCACATCTGAGAGGTTGGTGTGAGAAACACCCTCTGTGCGGCGGTGAATCTGGTCCATGCGGCGATGTTGAATCGCTTCCGCGTTAGCTTGGCGACGAACATGCGCGATATAAATAATCAATCCAGTAATTGGAAGCAATAGCGATGTGAGCGCGAGAGTCTGCATAACAACTCCTACCAATGTAGAGATCAATGTGATTGTAATAATGGAAAAGATAATTCGGCGGCGCAAGAGTTGTTGGGCAACTCGCGCAGTGCGATCAACGTCGGTATAGATAACACCTGAACCAATTTTTGCACCCGGTGTACTTCCAGCTACTGCGCGAAGTGCGGATTTATGTCTTTCAACATGTTTGCCCGAGAATTCATTCTTGTTATGTAACCAGCGAGGCAAGAAATAGGCGACCCACATGCCCACTATCGCTAGGTAGATAATTCCCGATGCCATGATGGGGCAAGATTAGTTGGGCGAGCGCAAAACTCTTGGGATTTCCGAGGGGTTTACCGCACTAAATCATTCACTTTTACAAAGCACTTGTGGTCGCGCCAACCCCCTGCAATGTGGAGAAAATCTGGTCGGTCACCTTCGAAGTGATAGCCAGCTTTCTCTGCCACCCGAATCGAGGCCCCGTTCTCTGGGCGAATATTTATCTCCACTCGATGCAGGCCAAGAACTTCGAATGCAAAGGTGGTCATCGCCTTAACTGCATCAGTCGTATAGCCGCGCCCCGCGTAATTCTTATCGATCCAATAGCCGATATGGGCTCCACGAAGTGCGCCATAAATGACGCCCCCCATTGTGATCTGGCCAACGAGATTCTTGCCGTGCCAGACCATAAATGAGTATGAGCGGCCCGCCCGTGCTTCGCGATGTAACGCTCGCACCATCGCATAGAACGATGGGCGCTTAGAGATAAATTCGCTCGCCGGTACACCCGCTGGACCTTGCGGCAGTGTCGCCTCCCACGGCGCAAGCCACTCTCTATTTTCTGCGCGAACCTGATTCCACTGCGCACGATCTCGAAAGCGAGGAGGTTTAAGGACGATATCTTCGCCGTTGAGAGTTATCGGCCACATAGCGGACTAGATATAGCGACGCTCAAGGACGACAACGGTGACTTCACTACCTGCAGCGACTTCGCCATCGCTCTCTGATATTGCAATAAAAGCATTGGCATCCGAGAGCGTTGCCTGCTCATCTTGTGAACCAAGCGGAGAGATGGATTTTCCATCTTCACTCAGGATTCCACGTATGTATGAACGCACGCCTGGCGTCGAAGTGAGGCCCTTTTCAAGGCGAGCCTTCACTGATGGGCGATGAATTGTTGCGGCTCCCAACATGGTGCGAATCATGGGGCGCACGAGAAGCTCAAAAGAGATATATGCCGCGATGGGATCTCCAGGCAAGGTTACAACGGGAACCTTATCCGGGCCGATTGTTCCGAAATTGTGGCGTCCGCTTGAATCGATTGCTACCTCAACTGCTGATACATCGCCTAGTTTCTGCAAAGTGCGCGTAATGAGATCGAATGAATCATCGTGACGTTCTCCGCTGATGATGATGAGATCTGCTCGAACTAATTGATCCTCAATGGCATCCTTGAGTTGATCTTCATTCTCAGGAATCGAGTGGACTCGATATGCGACAGCACCAGTTTCGCGAACTGCAGTGGTGAGCAACCACGAGTTTGTCTCATACTCTTCTTCGCCTTTGAGGGATAAACCAGGTTCCACCAAATCAGGACCAGCTGAAATCACGACTACGCGTGGATGTGGGCGAGTAGGAAGATGATCGAGACCAATTGATGCTGCAAGGCCAATTTGAGTTGAGCGGATTCGACTGCCGGCCTTCATCACAAGGCGTTCACCGGCATAAACATCTTCTGCCAGGGTTGCTCCATGTGCATCAAGGAGAGGCATATCAAAGGGTTCGAGCGGGCTACAAAGATTTAAGAGTGAGGTAAGGACCTCATCAACGCGCACACGATCGGACATAGACAGTAACCTTACTTGTTGAGAGATGGCTTTTAGGGGATTTCAATGGCGAGTAACCGCGCAGATATGAAAGATAGTTTGCGCCGTCGCCTGCGCGCACAACGCGAAGAACGTTATGTAGAACACAATCTCTTACATCTCTTAGAAATTCCTGAGATTTCTAAAGCATCCACTATCGCTTCGTACTATTCATACGGATTTGAACCAGATACTCATCAACTCAACCAAGCCATTATTGCTGCAGGAAAGACCCTGCTCCTGCCCCGCATCAATGGAGAAAACTTAGATTGGGTGCAGTGGAATGGAAGCGCTGATTCTTTGACAGAAAATGGAAAGTTCCATGAACCCATCGGGCCCATCTTTACAGAGCTTGATTCGATTGAACTAGTTCTTGTTCCAGCTCTTGCAATCGATCCGGATGGATATCGACTTGGCCAAGGTGGCGGTTTCTATGATCGAGCCTTGCCACAGTTAAAGGCTTGGAAGCATGGCGTTGTCTATACATACGAGCGAATGGAGCATGACCTCCCACGCGAACCGTGGGATATTGCTATGGATAGTTGGTAGTTAGCGCTTATTTGTTCGCGCGGCAACACCGATGTTAATTGTTGAAGTATTTGAAGCAACGTAAGAGGAACTCACGGGATTAGCCGCGGCATAGATTCTGAAAGAACCATGAACCGACGGCCTCCAATTACATGTTGCAGTTCCACCAGAACTCAAGATATTTCTACATCCCGGAACAACTCTTCCATTGGCATAGAAGGTGACTCGCGATTGTGTATCAACATTAACTGTTAATGGTGTAACGGTGCGGTAGTCGGCTCTAAGGGATCCTGACTGTGTTCCAACTGTTGCAGTCACTGGTGTTGATGTGTTGTTCTCAAGAGTAAATTGCCAACTCAATGCGTCTGGGGAATAGACGGCCCAGCTTGCACCAATAGGTGTTGACTGGCTTGAATACGCACGATTCCAGCCGGAATTACTACCTTGAGTTGCAGTATCCACCTTAAACGAGTTCATAACTAAGTCTGTGATGGCAGTAGATGCTTTGTAACACATGGGGAACGACGCAGCAGTCTGTGCCGGAGTTATCCAGTAAGTCGTTCCAGCTGTTGTCGTATAATTACCGACATATTTTGCGATTGTGTTCACACCGCTGCCAGAAATAGTGTCTGGTGTAAATGTTGCTAACAAAGTACTTGGTGACCCAGAGTTCACCGGTGATCCACCTGACGGATTGTTTGACATTATGTAGTACCGGCTTGTTGAAAAGTTTGTCTGTGTGCCGTTTCCGATAAGTACGTTTATCGTATTTACAGTGACTGAGTTGATTGCAATCAACTTAGTTGCGTGAATAGCTGCAGCGCTCCAAGCGGAAACACATCCCGAAAGACCGGTCGAATTGTAATAAATTGTTTGTGCAGCATGAGCAGATGGATTGTTCGTCAAAAGGAATGCAGCGATGATCCAACCAATAGCAGCTGATTTTCGAGCCACTCTCCTAATAAACATACCCGTAGTCTAACGGGCGGAGAGAGAGCCGTTTACGGCAAATTACGCGCAACGACGATACGCTGAATCTGGTTGGTTCCCTCATAGATCTGGGTCAACTTTGAATCACGCATCATCCGCTCAACTGGATAGTCACTTACGTAGCCATATCCACCAAGAATTTGCACCGCATCCGTCGTTACCTTCATCGCAACATCGGTTGCTAGTGTCTTACACGCAGCTGAGTAGAACTTAAGGTCAGCATCATTGCGCTCAGACTTTGCAGCCGCGGCATATGTCAGCTGGCGAGCTGACTCAATAGCAATCGCCATATCTGCCAACATAAATTGAATTGCTTGGAAGTCGAAAATCTCTTTTCCAAATTGCTTACGTTCATGTGAATATTTCTTAGCTGCATCAAATGCACCTTGTGCAAGTCCGAGTGCTTGTGCCGCAATAGTGATTCGAGTGTGATCGAGAGTATCCATCGCAAGAGCAAAACCCTTGCCCACTTCAGAGATGCGGCGGTCATCTCCGATAGTCACATTGTCGAAGTAGACCTCGCGGGTTGGTGAACCACGGAATCCCATCTTCTTCTCTGGTGCGCCGAATGACACTCCTGGATCACTCTTCTCAACTACAAAAGCTGTGATTCCTTTAGAGCCGAGAGATGGGTCGGTCTGAGCGACTACGGTGTAGAACTCTGAGACACCTGCATTTGAGATCCACTTCTTACTTCCATTGATTACCCAGTTATCGCCAACGCGCTCTGCCTTCGTCTTCAGAGATGCCGCATCTGATCCAGATTCAGATTCAGAGAGGCAGTATGAAAAACCTTTTCCTTTTGCTAATTGTGGAAGCCACTTGTTCTTCTGTTCAGTGTTTCCACCGAGAATAAGCGGAAATGAACCAAGTTTGTTTACCGCTGGAATAAGAGAGGCGGAACCGCAGACTCGTGCAACTTCTTCAATGATTATCACCATTGCGAGAGCATCAGCGCCATCACCGCCATTTTCTGTTGGGACGTGAGCGGCAAAGAGACCAGACTTAAGAAGTGCATCATGTGCTTCTTGCGGGTAGCGATGGTCTTCATCAACAGCGTGCGCAAATGGTGCAATCTCTTTCTCAGAGAGCGCACGCACAGAGTCACGAAGATCGTTGTACTCCTGTGGCAATAGAAAGACATCTTTAAGCGTCATTGCTTCTCCTGTTTTTTGGATTCATCGCGCTGTTGAAGTGTATTCAAGTAGGCGTTGTACTTGGCAAGTTCATCCGGCTCGCCCATGGCAGCCAGGCGTGCTTCATTCCGGTCGATACGTACTGTTTCGCGCTTATCTTCACGCATCCACAAGATAAAGGTCGCAATCAAGGCGAGAATAATGGGGACCTCTCCCATAGCCCATCCAACAGTGCCGCCACCCTTTTGATCGGCAAGTAAATCTGTCAGCCACGGGGTTTGGAGAGATGCGTAATAACCGCCATCAATGAGAGTTGTCTGAGACATCAGCGCCACAGAGAAAAATGCGTGGAGGCTCATTGCAGCAAAGAGAGTCACGATGCGCATGATGTGTGGGTATTTACGCGGGCTTGGATCGACTCCGATGATTACATTAAAGAATAAGAAGCCAGCGAGAATGAAGTGGATATTCATCAAGATATGGCCGGCGTGATTCTGCATGAGCACACCGAAGAGATCGGTGAAATAGAGAACAAAGAGCGACCCATCAAAGAGCGCGAGTGCTGTGATGGGGTTGGTGAGGATTATTGAGTAGCGAGAGTGGAGAGCTTTCAATACAAGTGCACGTACTCCCCGTTCTGAACTCGTACGTCCTTGCGGGAGAGTGCGAAGCGCCAAAGTAATTGGTGCACCAAGGACTAAACCAATTGGTGAAACCATTCCTAGAAGCATGTGCGCAATCATGTGATACTCAAATGAGAAGACTGCGTAAATACCAAGTCCCCCAGATGTTGCAAAATCAATCAACGCAATTGCTATGGCGAATGCAACTGTTCGCCCAACCGGCCAAGAATCACCGCGAGCTTTAAGAACTGCTACACCCTTGATATAGAGCGCAACTGCCGTTATGAGAATTGAGATCATCAGCGCATCAGGGTTATATAACTTTAAGAGGTTGAGTAGCGATGGAGGTGGTGGTGTCTCCTGGCCAACAATGATCTGTGCAGCTGAAAGATTTGTAGTATCTCCGATAGGTGGCTGAATCTGTGAGAGCCAACTTCCCATCACAACAACTGATGCCATCACCATCGCTTCCACTCCCACAAGTCGAGTGAGCTCTTGTAAGCGCATCTCATCTCGAGATGCGAGTGCTTTACGGTTTGCATAACCCATCGCTAAGAGTGCGACTGTCAGAAGAACTTTGGCGATTACTACATATGAATATTGAGTTCCCCAGGCTGACTTCTCATTGAGGCGAGTCCACGAGGTCGCTAGACCACTTGCCACAACAGCAATTGCCGCCCATAGAGCTAATTGAGAGAAGCGATAGAGCGCTGTGACTCTCTCTTCACGGGGAATGGCGATAATTCCGAACAATCCACCGACCCAGAGAGTGAGTGCAATGATGTGCGTTGCCAACGCTCCCACCGCGAGTGCATGTGAACCGCTCGCTGCAGCATGGCTTTGAAAGACTGGCGCAATTAATGCTAAGAGAGCAATCCCAGTAACAACTATCAATGGCAAGGCCCGCTTGATGAGTGGAATTGCAATAGAGACTATTGCCAAGCCGACCAATTGAATCGCCATTGATCTGCCGAGTTGAGTTTGAGTTAAATAAGAATTAACTGTTCTTCCATCAAATGCACCAGCAAAATTGGTTCCAAGAATCTGTGCAACTTTAAGAATTACTCCGAAGAAGGCCGATACCAACCAGAGTGATGCAAGGACTCCTGCTATTTTCTTGAGTCGAAGACCTGCATTGGTTAGCGCACCTTCTTCATTGATAACGAAGAGAGAGCTAGCAAGCAATGTGCCGACTGTGGCAAAGGCGAGTAGATAAAACGCGCCTTGATTGAGAATCATCTCTCGCTGTAAAGCTTTCTTGCATAGCGTGCGAGCGCGACTGTGACGACAAGTGCGGCAAGCAGGAGTCCGAGTACAAAGATTGTGGTTCCAGCATTATTGCCACTCGGTAGCGGAGTCTTACTTGGTTCTGGCGCAACAGTTGCAACAACTGTTGGCTCGGCATAATTAAATGTAAATGTTCCAGTCAGTGGAACATCGTTCTCCGCCAACAATGTGTATGTCACGGTGTAGATTCCTGAACGTACAAAGTTCTTCAACCCAACAACAGCTTCGTTACCGGCAATGGTCAACGTTCCATCATCGACGCGAATACCCATCGGATCTGTGACGACCACATCATTTCCAGTATCAAGAATCGGTAGCTCGGAGGTCAGGGTGACAGCGCTAGGGGCCGCTTCAAGAGATTGACCCGCAGCTGGGCTGGTGGTCACGAGAGTGTTGGCAGATGCTGCAAAGTTTCCGAAAGTGAGGAGTCCTAATGCGATGAGTATCGCGCCTGCTGACTTCTTCATAGAGCCCTCCCGTAGATAAATCCCTGCGTTGATTCGCGCCTATCGTCTCACTTCTTTAGACTAGGCCACCACTCCAAACGGAGCATTTAGATAGCAGAAAGGTCACAACTGATGCCTACATATCAATATGCATGCACCGCCTGCGGCCATGCCTTCGAGATCTTCCAATCATTCTCCGACGATGCCCTGACCCAGTGCCCTGAATGCAAGGGCGAAATCAAGAAGGTCTATAGCAATGTCGGGGTGGTCTTTAAGGGCTCTGGTTTCTACAAGACCGATTCAGCCCCAAAACCTGCGTCCACTGAATAGCTAACCCTCGTGATGGGGTGGGCGATCGCCCTTAATCTCTTCCTCCCGGCGTCGGTCATCGCTCTGGTCTTCACGGGGATCGCGTTCATCATCGGTTGTCTCAGGAAAGATGTTACTCACAGCACAATCCCCCTTTCAAAGAAGACGAGCCAAGTCTACTCCGTCATACTTCAACCATGTTCGAGAAACTTGGCCACTTCGCCGTCCGCCGCAAGAAAATTGCAGTTATTACTTTCATTATCTCCATCCTCGTTGCAGGCGGCGTCGGAGCCCAGGTCTTTAATCGACTTGATTCGGGCGGTTACTCAATCGCCTCAAGTGATTCATACAAGGTCTACACCTACATCAAAGATGTTCTCAAGGAATCAGACCCAGCGATTGTTGTGATGGTCGATGCTACAACGAGCGCTGATGATCCAGAGGTAGTTGCGCGAGCTCTCGCACTTGAGAAGAAGATGGGCGCTGAAGATGGAGTAGCAAAGACTCTCTCATACTGGTCATCTGGTGGAGCGCCATCTCTCAAATCAAGTGATGGAAAAGCTGCTTACATATTGATTTATGGTGATGGGGAAGCATTTAGTCCAAAGAGCCAAGAGCTTGGAAAGATTTTCCAAGATAAGTACGACGGAAAAGTCAATGGCTTTGATTTATATGCAAGCGGTTTTGGCGTCATCGGTAATGCAATCACAGAGAAAATCAGTAAGGATCTCAAACTCTCTGAATCAATTTCTATCCCATTAACGTTCATTCTCCTCGCCTTTGTCTTTGGCGCACTGGCCGCTTCGGCTATGCCTCTTATCGTTGGCGTTTCTGCCATTCTCGGTGCCTTCTTTATCCTCTATCTCTTGACTCTCTTTACCGATGTCAGCGTGTATGCGCTCAACCTTGTTACCGGTATGGGCCTTGGTTTAGGTATTGATTATGCGCTCTTGATGGTCAATCGATTCCGTGAAGAGTTGCATAAGGGAAAGAGTGTTGAAGAATCCATTGTCACAATGATGGCAACTGCTGGAAAGACTGTCTTTTATTCAGGCCTGACAGTTCTTGTCACACTTATGTCTTTGATTTTCTTCCCGCTTCCATTCCTTAAATCATTTGGTTATGCCGGTGTCTCTGTTGTGGCACTGGCAGTTGTAGGAGCGCTCTGCGGATTGCCACCAATCTTGGCTATGGTCGGAACAAAGATTGATAAAGGCTTGGTCCGTAAGAGTTCCATTACACCGAGAGAAGATGGTCGTTGGGCGCAGACAGCGCGCTTTGTTATGCGTCGCCCGGTATCAGTCACAGTTCTCTCTCTCATTATTCTCGGAGTTCTTGCAGCGCCACTTACCTCAGCTAAGTTCTCACAGACAGATTCACGGACACTCCCCGCTTCGAACCCAGCAGCAATTGCAACTGCTGTGCAAGCAGAGCGCTTCCCGGGTCAAACAGGTAATCCAATTGAAATCATCATCCCTGGTGGCGTAGAGAAGAACGCTGAAGTTTCAGCGTATCTAGCAAACGTCGGAAAAATTGAAGGTGTTGTCGCAGTTAATCCGGCTGTTCCATATGGTGATGATCTTCGCGTTACAGCTATTCACTCCATGCTTCCACGCAGCCCAGAGGCACAGAAGTTGATTCATGATCTACGTGATATCAATTCTCCTGCAGGAACAATCATTGGTGGAGTAGCCGCTGATTACACCGATTCACAAGATGGAATTGCATCTACTCTTCCGCTTGCATTTGGATGGATTGCAATCAGCGTATTGATTCTCCTCTTCCTCTTTACAGGTTCGATTATCTTGCCTATCAAGGCAATCATCCTCAACGTCCTATCGCTCGCTGCAACCATGGGCGTTCTGACTTGGGTCTTCATCGATGGCAATCTGCAGTGGCTCGTGGGTGAGTTCACCGTGACTGGAACTCTCGATACCTCGATTGTTATTTTGATTGCAGTTGTCGTCTTTGGTCTTTCGATGGACTACGAGGTCTTCTTGCTCTCTCGCATTCGCGAAGAACATGATGCTGGAAAATCTAATGAGGATGCGGTCGCAATTGGTCTTCAGCGCTCAGCACGTATCATCACTGCTGCAGCAGTATTGCTCGCGGTGGTCTTCGCATCCTTTGTTCTCAGTGGTGTGACCTCAATCAAATCAATGGGATTTGGTGTAGCTCTAGCCGTGATGCTCGATGCAACGATTGTTCGAGGACTCTTAGTCCCCGCTTTGATGCGCCTCTTCGGTGAGCGCAACTGGTGGGCACCTAAGTCGCTGCAGCGATTCACTATCAAGCACTAACGTCCCTTACCCTTAGGGCATGGATCTCATAGCCACCCTCCAATGTGATGACCAACCGGGCATCGTCCATGCGATGACGAGCGCAGTTTTGGCGGCTGAGGGCAACATTATTGAGAATCAGCAATTCACTGACCATGCAACTAATACCTTTGTGATGCGTACGCGTTTTGAATCTGCGCAATCACTCGAAAAAGCTGCATCAACTCTCCAATCCGGGCTCGCACAGTTCAAGCCATCACTTCATATTCGACCAACCGACCAGAAGCCTCGCGCTCTTGTTCTAGTGACAAAAGAGAGCCACTGCCTCCGTGATCTTCTCTATTTACTTGAACTCAATGAACTTCCTATTGAGATCCCATTGGTGATTTCAAACCGAGAAGAGCTCAAGTCTCTCGTTGAGTCCCATGGGATTCCTTTTCTCTATCTCCCGATAGATTCAAGCAATAAGGCAGCACAAGAGAAGGTGATGCTCGCCAAGATTGCCGAACTCAATATCGATTTTGTTGTGCTCGCGCGCTATATGCAGATTCTCTCTTCTGAGTTTTGTGCTGCGATGCCCGGCAAGGTCATCAACATTCATCACTCATTCTTACCTGGCTTTAAAGGAGCAAAGCCTTATCACCAGGCACATGATCGCGGTGTAAAGATCATCGGAGCTACCGCTCACTTTGTAACTGCAGATTTAGATGAAGGGCCAATCATTGAGCAGGATGTCACTCACGTTGGTCACACCTCTACACCAGAGCAACTGACATCAATCGGCCGCGATATCGAACGCCGAGTGCTCTCGCGTGCAGTGCGCATGTATGCCGAAGACCGTATCTTCATCGTGGGCCACCGCACAGTGGTCTTTGCGTAAAGGAGAAAAGCGATGTTAGGTGGAGTAAACAATGCGCTCTGGTTTCAGAGCATCGCTGGTTATTTTGTGGTCGGATTGATTCTGATTCCGATTCTTATGTGGGCATTTCCTACGAGCAAAGCGGTGAAGGCTGAGCGCGCTGAGATTCGTCAGATGCGTAAAGAGTTGCGCCGATTAAAGCGAAAGTAATTTACTTTCCTACCAGCTTCTTATCTCGAGCGCGATAGAACTCCCAAAAGGAGAGCGTTAAGAGAATCATCGAGAAGCCGAAGAGTAGATCTTCTATCGGCGCTCCCGCTAAGCGAGGTCCAGTAATTGTCTCCGGTGAGTAGATGACAATGTTTGATGAGGTAAGCCACCAATTTGTCAGCAGCTGGAATGGAAAGATCAAACCATAAGAGAGCCAGAAGATTCCCTTTGTAATCATCTGCACACGAATAAAGTAGAGGTCTGTGACCACTGCAAAGATCACTGCATAGAGAGCGATATCTGAATATGTCATCGTCTCTCCTTAATGAACTTAATAATTTTGAGGAGGGTCACATAAACAATCACGGTCATAAGCGGAACGATGATAAAGAAAAGGACTTCTTCAAGCGGAATGCCTCCAAAGAGATAAATTCCAACTATCTGCTCTTTATCAAAGCTCCAATTGCCTTTTCTGATTGCCCAGTAATCCCAGTTGAGATAGATGACAAGAATGGAGAGATCGGCGATGAGAAAGTTTCGCCAGAATCGGGGCACTCGTAATCTAAAGGCGAGCGAGACTGAAATCGCACAGAAGGCGATAAAGCCGAGCACATAGAGATAGTGGAATTGCTCCATGGCTTTACTCTCGCATATAACCCCTCTCTCAATTACTCTTTTCCCATGCAGAACTCGCTAATTTTTATCTATAAATGGGCGAGACAATGGTCGCGGCTAGGACTCATGGCCTCTCTTGCGATTGTTCTCACCGTTCAGATAGCTTTTGGTGAAATACCGCTCTCGCTCCAATTAGTGATTGCACTTATTGCACTGCTTGTCGGAATTCCTCACGGCGCCATAGATCATCTCATTACGATTCCTCGCACCTCGCGACGCAAATTCATTACCTACATCGTCGGATATGTGGCGTTAGCAATCCTTGCTGGATGGGCGATTGCCACGTGGAACTTACTTGGTTTTCAGATTGTGGTGGTCATGAGCGCACTTCACTTTGGCTTTGGCGATGCCGCTTATCGCAATGAAGAACGTGAATACCTGCGTGAAGATAAGTTTCCGCTCTGGGTTGAGAGCGTGTATGCAATTCCTGCAGGTTTTCTCCCGGTAGTTCTCCCCCTTACGGATACACGAACTCTTGATGCGCTAGAGCGGATTCAGCCCACACTCATCAACTGGGCTGGAAGTAACTCCAATGCAATCCGCAGCTATGCACTTGTTGCAGGTGTTGCGAGTATTCTCCTGCTCATTGTTACTCGCCACTATTCACATGCGCTCGATCTCTCACTTCTCGCTATTCTTGCAATCACTGCGCCACCATTAGTTGCCTTCGCTATTTACTTCGGCTTCTGGCACGCAATCCGCCATACCGCTCGCCTAGTTCCTAAGCTTGATACCGCAATGAAATATGTTGCAGAAGAAAACCCAAAGCGAGCAATCGCCGCAGCAGTTATCCCTGGACTCTATGCAATTGCAGGAACAGTCGTTCTCGCAGTCGCTTTAATGGTTGCCAGCCCCGATAAATTCTCATCAAGCATTCTGTGGAGCACTCTGGTCATTATCTGGGCACTGACAGTTCCACATATGGCAACTACTGCACGTTTTGATATTGCAGCTTTCAAGAAATAACTTCACCTAATTTTGAGTGTCCTAGGCGGGAGTTGAACCTGCGACCTACCGCTTAGGAGGCGGTTGCTCTATCCACTGAGCTACTAGGACTTGTACTGACTTCGCCGACAATACCAGCGAAACTTAACTCTTCTTGCGGATGTAAATCTGCTTCTTCACCTTAGCAACAAGCGTGCCGTCGCCTGATTTGATATCGACCTCAAACCATTTCAAGTACTTTCCAGCAGCTTCAACCTCGCGCTTGATCTCCTCTAAATCATCCTCCCACAGGTTGAATTCGGCGTAGACAGTGCTCTTGCCTGGCGAAACATAATCAATCTCGCTTTGTTTATCCCAGACTATGTAACCCGATCCAAGGTTCTTCATCACCATCACCATGTAAAAAGGATCGGTCATTGCAAAAAGTGAACCACCGAAGAGAGTGCCCACATAATTAGAAGTGAGCATCTTTTTCTTAAGTCGCACCTTTACATGACGAAAATCCTTTGATATTTCTCTGATGGATATCCCGGAAAAGAGAAATGGTGGCCAGATATTGAGCATTCGGCGCATTCCCGCGTGAGAGGTCATCAAAGCTTGTAGTGGATGTGCCTTCTGACTCATGAATAGAAGTCTAATGTGCTTGGCAAAGTTACATTGCATCGGTAGCCTTCCCTTGAATCACTCGATTCTTAGAGTCCAAAGGGGATTCTTAAAACGTACGAAAGGCCATTCCATGAGAGCGCTCGTTATCGGCGCAGGCGGAGTTGGCAGCGCAATAGCAAATATCGCATCCCGTAAGTCATTTATCACTGAGTTAGTGATTGCTGACTATGACCTTGCACGTGCAAACGCTGTCGCTTCAAAGATCCAAGATCCACGATTTACTGCAGTGGAGGTGGATGCCGGCGATCTGGTGGCGCTTGAGGGGCTTATTCGACAAGTTAACCCCGATGTTGTTGTCAATGCAGTTGACCCACGTTTTGTGATGAATATCTTTAATGCAGCAAAGAACGCTGGCGTTAACTACATCGATATGGCGATGTCTCTTTCTTCAGCTCATCCAACAGATCCATATAACAAAGTGGGTGTGATGTTGGGTGACGAGCAATTTGCTCAAGCTGGTGATTGGGAGAAGAGCGGGAAGTACGCGCTTGTTGGTATCGGAATCGAACCTGGAATGAGCGATATCTTTGCGCGTTATGCTCAAGATTATCTCTTCAGCTCAATCGATGCTGTCACGATTCTTGACGGATCTAATCTCTCCGTTGATGGATATGAATTTGCTCCATCATTTTCAATTTGGACAACTATTGAAGAGTGCCTCAATCCACCTTTGATTTGGGAGAACGGCAGTTATCACACTGCAATGCCGTTTACCGGTGGAGTCACCTTTGATTTCCCAGAAGGCATCGGCCCGGTTGAGTGCGTTGACGTTGAACACGAAGAAGTTGTTCTCATTCCAAAGAAGGTCAATGCAAAGAAGGTCACCTTTAAGTATGGCCTAGGAAATGACTTCATTGAAAAGCTCAAGACAATTCATGCTCTTGGTTTATCCAATAAAGAGAAGGTGAAGTACCGCGGAATGGAGATTGCACCGCGAGATTTCTTAGCATCTCTTCTGCCTGATCCAGCAAAGATTGGTCCGATGATGCACGGTAAAACATGTGCTGGAGCTCATGTGCAAGGCTTGGATAAAGAGGGAAAGCCTTATGCCTGCTATATCTATAACGTTGTTGACAACAAATGGTCGATGGAGAATTACGGCGATCAAGCAGTTGTCTGGCAGACTGCTATCAACCCTGTTATTGCAATGGAGTTAATTGCCAACGGCACATGGAAACCAGTCGGTGTTGTCGGTCCAGAGTGGTTAGAACCAAAACCATTCCTTGATCTCATCGCTGATTACGGCAGCAGCTGGCATATCCGTGATGAAGATCCGCAAGGATTGGGAATCTAAATGGCGAAGCAATGGGCGCTGATCACCGGTGCAACTGTTGGAATCGGTGATGCCTTTGCTCGTCACTTAGCTTCACAGGGCTACAACTTGGTGATCAACGCTCGAAGCCTAGATAAGTTAGAGGAACGTGCCACATTCCTGCGCAGCACCTATGGCATTGAGGTGGAAGTTCTCTCGGCGGACCTTGCAAAGGAATGCGAGAAAGTAGAGGCATACATCGCATCTCATGAGATCGAAGTTCTTGTAAACAATGCGGGCTTTGGTCTTAACCAGTCATTTCTCTCAAGCTCACTTGAAGATGAAGAGCAGGTTCTCGATGTTCTAGTGCGTGCACCAATGCGATTAATGCACGCCGTCTTACCTCAGATGCGCAAGCGGAATTCGGGAATCGTTATCAACGTCTCTTCAACTGCCGCATTTATCGCCGGTGGTCATTACAGTGCGGCAAAGTCTTATCTGACGGTAATGTCTGAGTCACTTCATACCCAAATGCTGCCAACCAATGTAAAGGTCTGCTCGCTCAACCCTGGATTTGTTCGCACTGAATTTCACCAGCGAGCCGGGATGAAGATGGGTGCAATCCCTGACTTCATGTGGCTCAATAGTGACTTCTTGGTCAAGCAGGCTTGGGGCGATGCGCTGAAAGGGAAGGCGATCAGCATCCCTGGCTGGCAATACAAGTTATTGAGATTGATAATCGCTGCCGCGCCGAGACGAACAGTCCGAAAGATGGGGATGTCCCTCCGTACTAAACAGAGGTAAATTCACACGCTTTTCACCGTTTAAGTCCGCTGAAAGTAAGTCACCGATAGATATCATTTCCCCATATCAATGGAGGTTTTCATGTTTCGTAAGGTCTCGCTCTCACTAGTCGCTGCGCTTCTCGTAGCTGGATCTGTGACCGCTACCACCGCCCCAGCTAACGCAGCTACCAAGATCAGTAATGGCGTTGCTTGCAAGAAAGCAAATGCCACAACAAAGGTTGGTGGATACTCATACCGCTGTGCAAGAAACACAATGGTGAAGAACTCCAAGTTAACATGGCTCTCAGTTGAATGCCTCGCTGCAATCAAGGGTTATAACGAAGCCGTGAAGGCAAAGATTGACCTTGCTGATGTCGGTGAGCAGACTGCAGCTCTCGATGTTGAACTCGCTACTGCAAATGCTGCATTAACTAAGACTTCTGCAGCACTAGAGACGGCGAAGGCACAGATTGTGAAATCGCGAGCGATCCTGGCAACGACGACAAATGCTGCCGATAAGCTCGCACTATCTGGTGCAGTCTCTAAACTCGCTAATGCAATCTTGGTCTTGACTGCAAGCCGTTCAAAGCTTGATGGCCAGGTAAGAGATTTGGTCTCAAAGAAGGCGCTTCTCGCAAGTGCTCCAGAGCAGCTCGAATCAAATATCTCTGATTCGAAGGCATCGGCAAATCTCCTCTGCGCAAGAGGTTTCTAGCCAACGCTCAATAGATTAACCAAGTAAGGCTCTCCCTATTGATAGGTGAGGGCCTTACTTATTTACTCGCTCAATGCATCTGGTGAAGCGCTATCTCCTCCCAACCACCCTTGCGCTCTATCTCGCCTGGCTACTCATCAACCAGAGAGAGTCATTCGGCAGGGATCTTATTCTCTATAACCTGATCTGGCTTCTCGCCCTTCTACTGGTATCACTTGCTCCGATTGGATTTGACCGCGTTGCCCTAGCTTCGATTGCAAGTGCCATCTTCCTATGGGGAATCGGATCACTGATTTCTAGTATCGACCAATTCTTTTCTGAGGCGCCGCGATTCGTCATCGCCTCGCAGTTACTCTATGCGCTCTTCTACCCGCTCATGCTGATTGCAATTCCACGCTTTTCAGCGGCAAAGGCGCGGCTTCGTCCAATTGAGCTCTTAGATGCGCTGATCTTCGGGCTTGGCTTTACCTCACTCATATCAGCTCTCGCTATGGCTCTCATCTTCTCTGGTGAAGAGTTGTTGCAATCAAGTAACTATTTCCTAATCTTCTTCTCGGTCGGAGATCTCTTGCTCTTATTAGTTTTAACGATGACTTTTATAACTCGAAAGTTAAATCTCTATAGCGGACTCTTATCCTTGGGCATCACCATCTTTGCACTTTCAGATATCTACTACCTATGGCTCGCACTCAATGGACGATATTCCTTCGGGGGGCTCGCTGATTCAGGTTGGTTGATTGCAATCGTATTGATCGCTCTATCCACCTCCGGAAAGAGAGAAGAGAGCTATCAACTTCGGCCAATACATCCAGCCCTGGTTGCGCTCTCAATCTTTACAACTCCTGTGTTGCTTTCAATCAGCGTTCTTCACCCACAGATACTTCCCACCTACATACTCCTTCCATCGTTAGTTAATCTCCTATTGGCCTTTATTCGTATGAATACCGCGCTAGGCGAGGCGAAAGCCTTGGTAAATGAGAGAAATTTGGCGAGAACGGATGAACTTACTGGGCTAGCAAATAGAAGGAGGTTGCTGACGGAGATAGAGAATTTCTCTGAGGTAGAGGGTGCTCTGCTGCTCTTAGATCTCAATCAATTTAAACCGGTCAATGACAATTATGGACACGAAGTAGGTGATCTGCTCTTGAGAGAAGTTGCACGTCGTTTTGCCCGCGTCATTCCAGAAGGATCAATTCTTGCTCGATTAGGCGGTGATGAGTTTGGAGTTCTCATCCCCGGCTCACTCGAACATACAGTTGAGAGCGCTCATGCCCTTCGCGCTAGCTTGAGTTATCCCTGTCAGATTAAAGGAATATCGATATCAGTAGGTGTGAGTATTGGCCATGTATATAACGATGGCTCAGGAAATCTCTTAAAACGGGCAGATGATGCGATGTATCGAGCTAAGCAGATGGATATGGGGGTAGCTCAATCTTTATCTCTTTGAGTCTCTCTAGAGATTCCACCCGCTCTACTGCATGATCCACAATGCGCTCTGGATATCCATTGCTATATCCATCGAGGTAGAGCCAAGGTTCATGGATATCTGATCCGCTCAAATGCGCTAACTCTGGAACGTATTTGCGAATATAGGTGCCGTCAGCATCGAACTTCTTACCTTGTTCAATTGGATTAAAGACGCGGTAATACGGTGATGCATCGGTGCCAGTGCCTGCAGTCCACTGCCAACCATGTGCATTAGATGCAGGATCGTAATCAACGAGGTGATCAGCGAAAAATCTCTCACCCAGTTGCCATTCAAGGTGTAAATCTTTTACTAGGAATGATGCAACAACCATGCGAGTACGGTTATGCATCCAGCCTTCAACCAATAATTGGCGCATCGCTGCATCAACAAATGGGTAGCCAGTCTTGCCCTCACACCAAGCCTTAAATTGTGCACCTGGCTTGTCATATCGCATCTCTTTAAATCGAGGTGCGTAATACTCAGTGTCGGTATTGGGATTGTGGAAGAGAACGTCAGCATAGAACTCACGCCAGGCAATCTCTTTACGGAAAGTGTCATGTGCCTTGCTATCTCCAAGGCCTTGCAACAAGGTGCGCGGATGAATCTCACCAAATTTCAAATATGAACTCATCTTTGAGGTGCCATCTATGCCAGCAAAGTTTCGATTCTCATCATATGAATCAAGTGCGCTCTTCCTAAACTCAGCAAACCTCTTAAGAGCTGCAGCTTCACCGGCTTCAATAATTGTTGTTCCGGCAGGCGCTTTGAAATCAGGAAATGCGCGATATTTTTCTGGTGGTTGCGGTGCATTGATCTTCTTTGGTGTTGGTGCCGGTGCTCGCCAGCCGTGGATGCACCAGTTCTTATAGAAAGGTGTGTAGACCTTATAAGGAGTTCCATCTGATGGCTTCACTACGCGACCTGGATAAACAGCATATGGGCTACCGGTACTAATGAGATTAATTCCAGCAGCTGCTACTCGCGCATCGCGCTGCGCACCATAACGTTCTGGTTCGGCAGAGATGTGAACCTCTGTGGCACCGTAGAGCTCCATGAGCTCTTTAATAACAGTGACTTGGTCACCTTCAATGATGTGAAGGCGATTGCCAAGGGATTCATCGAGAGCACGAAGTGAGTTGCTCATATATGCGAGCAACTTCTCGCCTGCTTCAGAGATCTGTTGTTTATCGAGAATAAAGAGAGGGATTACCTCATCGCTACCCTCGATTGCTGCGTTCAGCGCTGGATGATCGCCGATCCGAAGATCGCGACGAAACCACACTATTGAACGCTTCACCTACTTGTGAAGTTGCTCGACAGTTGCATCCCAGCCAGCAACATCTTCTGGCTTACGTGGGCCCTTGCCAACGTAGCGAGCAGATGGGCGAATCAAGCGACCGGTGCGCTTCTGCTCGAGGATGTGTGCTGACCAACCTGCAGTACGTGCAGCGGTAAACATTGATGTGAAGAGTGGTGCTGGATCTTCTGCGAAGTCCAAGATAATCGCGGCCCAGAACTCAACGTTTGTTTCGAGAAC